>Ga0114934_10001368_pt1 | contig 15843 bp, 11 predicted proteins | sample 4SBtaG_2_FD_99695 | JGI IMG/M metagenome (GOLD analysis project Ga0114934, IMG submission 99695) | Deep subsurface microbial communities from Kolumbo volcano to uncover new lineages of life (NeLLi) - 4SBTROV10_white metaG | ecosystem: Environmental > Aquatic > Marine > Volcanic ... | reverse complement strand
TTTCTACCCAGGCGCTGCCGAGGCGTGCTGTAGGCACGCCGCAGGCGGCGCCGCCGGGAGAAACGCCGCAATGGCGGGCGTCTCCGCGGTCGCAGCAGAAAGTCGGTGAGATATGCGGGCTAAGCCAACGCCTTCTGACGGCCGGAAGAGCGCGACCAGCGCCTTTTTCTTGGCAGGTCCAACGACCCGGCCACCGTGCCCCTGCTGAGGCGCTGACGGATCGGCCCGCGCCGAGTCGTCGGGCCGGACGCCCCCCAGGTCGATCAGCCGCGGCTCGCCCGGTCCCGTGGGGAGCAGGGTCAGCCGTGCCCGGTCGCCGGTGAGCTTCCTCCTGTACACCCACCTCCCGTCCGGGCTCATGCCGAAGACGTCGCCGTTGCCGAACCGCACCGGGGGCGAGCCGTCAGCACGGCGGGCGAACGCCACGCATTCGCCGCCGACGGTGGCCACCTGCATGTTGCCGGCAAGCATCGTGCCGTCGGCGTCCAGGCCGCCGATGTAGTCGTCGTTCCAGCCCTCGTATCGCCGCTCGCTCGCCTCACCAGCAAGAAGCCCGGCTATCTCGGCCCGCGTGTCGCCTGCGACCACCAGCCCGCATTTCTCACACACTTTCGTCGTGAGGCCGCGGAGATGCTTGTCAGCACGGCGTTTCGACCAAGGTGCCGTCGAGTCGTGCTCGAAGCACGTCGCAGGCGGCGCCGCCGCGAGAAACGTCGTGCTGGCGAGCAGATCCGGAGCCGCAGCAGGAAGGGTGTGAGATATGCGGGCCAGCGCCCGGCCGTCCGGAGCGACATCTTGGAGGCGGATGCTGATCGGCGAACGCAGCCGTTCCACCGGCTTGCCGTCGGCCGAGATTGCGCCGTCGTTGGCGCGCTCGAGGGTCGGGCGGGGGGCGCCGCCGGCCAGCACGGCGGCCGCCAGCGTACCGACGCTGACCCACGTTCCTTCGTTATGACGATCGAGCAGCACGGCCATCTGACCGTTGCGGGAAATGCCGAGGATGTCCGCCGCCGGGAGCTCCAGGGGTCTCGACTCGACGCTGTCCGTCCGCGTCGACAGCAGGGCCAGCCGCCGGTCCCGGGTCGACATCCCGAAGACCACAGTCGTCCCGTCCGGGGCGAAGCGTGCGCTCGCCACCCGGGCGCAGGAGATCGGAGCAGGCGAGGTCACTACTCCCTGCGTCACGGTGCTCGCGGCCGCGCATGACAATCACGGAACTGTGTAGCTGATGTCTCCTCGTTCTTATGGACGGGACCGCAGAATCGCTAATACGCCAAGACAGGAACCTGGGTGCCTAATTCTATCGACCTGTCGAAGGCCGTCCAAGCCGCCCGTAGTAGTGTCCGTCAAGTTGGTGTCACAGCATCCGAATCCGCCTACTGTGCCCGTAATGCCTCGATTGGTTCCAGCTCCGCAGCCCGCAGGGCCGGGTAGATGCCAAAAACGATGCCCAGTGAGGCCGAAAAAAGGAACCCGCCTCCTGCCGCAGGCCACGAAACCACTGTCTCCCAGTAGCCCAGGCGGGAAAGGACCAATGCGCCGGCAACCCCGGACAAAACGCCGATGATGCCACCAGTGCATGACAGGATCGCCGCCTCCAGGAGGAACTGGTTACGGATATCCCGTTTGCGCGCCCCCGCGGCTCGCCTGAGACCGATTTCCCCGGTTCTCTCGCGCACCGAGATCAGCATGACCGCCAAGATGCCTACCCCGCCTACCAACAGGGAGATACCAGCGGCGCCACCGACCAGGAGCGTCATCGACCGCGAGGTCTCGCGTTCGGTCTTCAGGAGCGTGGCCTGGTTCTGGATGGTGAAGTCGTCGGGCCTGCCCCTCAAGCGGTGCCGCTGGCGCAGGAGATCACGAATCTCTTTTTCGGCCCGGTAGAGGGCGTCGGCATGAGCTGCCTGGACGTATATCCGGTCAACGTAGGTCACGTTGAACAGCCGGCGCATGGCGGTGGCGAGCGGCACGATGATCAGGTCGTCCTGGTCGGCGCCGTTGGCGTCCATGCCCTTGGGCCGGGTCACCCCGACCACCTCGAAGGGGACCCGGCCAATACGCAGCCTCTGGCCAACGGGGTCGTCGGCGCCGAACAAGTTTTTGACCACGGTGGGACCGAGGATGGCGACCCGCCTCCGGCCCCGGCTTTCCTCGGCGTCGAAGAAGCGGCCCGAAGCGGTTTCGATATTGCGGATGCGAAAGCCATCCGGAGTCATGCCGACCACATTGGTATTTGCGTTCTCGGAACCGAACCTGACAGAGAGCTTTTTGCTGATCGCGGGCGCGGCAAGCCTCACGCTCGGGCAATTCGTGACGATGGCCTTGCCATCGTCTGCGACGAGGGTGGTCACCGTGGCCATCTGCCGTTGCCGGCCAGCCACGATGCGGGTCTGGCCGGCGTTGACGACGATGAGGTTCGTGCCCATGTCCCTGATCCGATCCAGGATGCGCTTTTCCGCGCCCCTGCCGGCCGCCACCATGAGCACCACCGCGCCCACGCCCACGATGATGCCCAGCATGCTCAAGAAGGTGCGCAGCCTATGGGCCGCGAGGATTGCATAGGACAGGGCAAGGTTCCTGGCAAGTTTCATCTCAGAGCTTCAACGGGGTTCAGCGCCGCCGCCTTCCGTGCCGGCTGGATGCCAAAGAAGAGCCCCACCAGCAGGGCAAAGGCGAGCGACAGGGCAAAAGGCGCCGATGAAAGCCCAACCGGAACCTTCGTGGCCTGCTTCAGGATCAGCGTGACGGCCGCCCCAAGACCGCTGCCCAGCACCATGCCGCTGCTGGTCACGGTCAGCGACTCAGCCAGGAATTGGGAAAGGATGTCCCCGCGGGTGGCGCCGACCGCGCGTCTCAGGCCGATTTCTTTCTGCCGCTCGCCGACCGAGATGAGCAGAATGTTCATCAGGACCACGCCGCCGACAAGAAGGCTGAGGCCCGCCAGGGCAACGAGCAGGATGGAGAGGGTCCTGGACGTGCCCCTTGCCATCTTGGCAATCGACACCGGCGAGGCGATACGGAAGTCATCCTCCTGGGGCGGCGTGATGTGGTGCCGCGCGTGGATCAGGGCGCGGATTTCCTTGATCTGTTGCGGCATCAACTTCGGGTTCCGGGTGATGATCCGGATCGCCCCCACGTAATCGACGTTCAGAACGCGCCGCATGGCCGTGGTGATTGGGATGATGATCCGGTTGTCAAAGTCGCTCCCCATGGGACTTGTGCCTTTTTTTGCAAGGACTCCTTTGACGGTAAAGCGAACCTTGTTGAGATATATGCGCTCACCTACCGCATCGATGTCGCCGAAGAGCTCCCGCTTGATCGTCTGGCCGATCACGCAGACCCGGGCGATCGTGGCGACGTCCTCGTCCGTGATCCCCTCTCCCTCAGCCGCGTACCAGTCCCATGCCTCGTGCCAGCTCGGTTCCACGCCCCACAGTACGGCCTGGTACTGGTTGGCGTCGTGTTTCACGTTGATGCGGAACCTCCACGCCATAGGGGTAACAATTTCAAGGTCCTTGACCTGTTCACGGACCGCTCGAGCGTCATCCAAGGTGAGAGTGGTAACACTCATATCGGGTGGGGCATTCTTACCGCCTCCGGCGATCAGCATTATTGCCCGGGGGCCGAAGGTCTTCACCCGTCTCATCACCTGCTTTTCCGTTCCCCGGCCCAGGGCCATGATCACGGTAAGGGCGGCGATGCCGACGATGGTCCCGGCCATCATGAAAAAAGTGCGCGTCTTGCTTTCGCTTAGCGCACGGATGCCTTGCCAGACGATCCTCCGCATTCTCATTGCACGTCCTCCTCATCGCCGAGCGTCTCCAGCTCCACGTCCGGGTCGCGCGGTTTCTTTACCACTCGATCCTCCGTGATCTGCCCATCTTTCAACACGATGATCCTTTGCGCGTGTTCGGCCACTGCTTGATCGTGTGTTACGACGATAATGGTGCGCCCCTCCTGATGCAGCTTCTTGAAAATGGCCATGACCTCAAGGCTGCTCTTGCGATCGAGGTTGCCCGTAGGCTCATCGGCCAGGATAATCTCCGGATCGGTGATCAAGGCCCGGGCGATGGCGACCCGCTGCTGCTGGCCGCCTGAAAGCTCGTTAGGCCTGTATTCCACCCTTTCCGCCAGCCCGACGGCGATGAGGGCCCTCCGGGCGCGCTCTTCCGCGTCTGCCGGGTACTCATCGGCGTAGATGAGCGGTAGCAGCACGTTCTTGAGGGCCGTGGTCCTCTCCAACAGGTGAAACTGCTGGAAGACAAAACCAATCTTGCGGTTACGAAGATGCGAAAGTGCGTCATCATCCAGCGAACCTACATTGGCAGCGTCCAGGCGGTAACTCCCGCCTGTGGGTTTATCCAGGCAGCCTAAGATGTGCATTAACGTGGATTTGCCCGTTCCGGATGTGCCCATGATGGCCACGTATTCCCCCTTTTCGATCCGGAAACTGACGCCCTTCAGAACGGGAGTTGACACGCTCCCGGCGGAATAGGTTTTTTCAAGTCCTTCCACCTCAATCATTCTTATTTCCTCCGTGGTTGATTCCCTGGTCGTTGTCCGGTTTTTCCAGCAGGACGGTCTCGCCTTCTTTCAAGCCGGCCGTTATCTCTATCCATTGGCCGTCCTTCCACCCGATCCCGACCCGGCGGGGTTCCGGGCCGGTCTTCATGGGGACGTAAACGATATTCTTGCCGTGCTCTCTCTTCACCGCCCTGGCTGGTACGGCCAGCACCCGTTGACGCTTCTTGAGGAAGATGGTCACGCTCGCAGTCATCTCGGGACGGAGAAGGGCTTCGTATGGATCTGTGATCTGCACGACCACGTCGTAGTTAACCACGTTTTCCTGGATGACCGCGTTAGGATAAATGGCGGCCACTGTCCCGTGAAACTCGCGGCTGGGAAAGGCGTCCACCGTAAAGACGCACCTCTGGCCGGTCTGAACGTTGCCGATGTCCACCTCATCAACGTAAGCGTCCACTTGGAGGTGCCTTAAGTTAATGACCGTGACAAATGTCGGCGCCATAAGCCCGGCAGCCACCGTTTCGCCTTGTTGGGTTGAAACCGAGGCGATAACGCCGGATATGGGCGCGGTAATGGTTGCATAGGAGAGCTTGACCCGGGCCTCCTCCAGGGCGGCCCGGGCGGCGTCGAGCTGCTTTCTGGCCAGGTTGAGCCCGGCACGGGCGCTCTCCTTTTCTTTCAAGGCCTTATCAACCGCCTGCTGGCTGGTAAAATCTTTTTTTATAAGATTCTGCTGTCGATGATATTCCAGGTCCGCCAGTTTTGCTCTGGACGCGGCATCGGCTACCTTGGCTCCCGCCACCTTCACCTCGGCCCGTGCTTTTGTAACAGCCGCTTCCAGGTCGGCCTTCTCCAGCTCGGCAATCACCTGTCCCTTCCGCACAGGATCACCGATGTTGGCATACAGGTGCTCCACCTTGCCGGATATCCTGGCGCCCACCCGGACCTCGGCCCCGACCTGCGGCTTGACGGCGCCCGTGGCCAGCACGGTTGAAGAAAAGTCGCGGCGGATAACCCTGGCCGTTGAAGGGGCTGAGGCCTTTTTTGCCTCCGCGTTGCGGCCAAACGCCCACCAGGCCGCGCCGATTGCCGCGCACAGCAACAACGTCAGTGGTATCAAGAGATTCTTCCGCTTCTGTCTGTTCATGGTTATTTTTCTCCGTTACCAACATGTGGCACCGCTCGCGCCAATGTTCGCCCCACGGCCCGCTCCAGCCGGGCCATGGCCGTATACCAGTCCAGCCTGGCCTGCACCAACCGTACATTTGCGGTGGTGCGGGCCGTTTGGGCATCTGTCACCTCGACGATCGAGGCTGTGCCGTTCTTGTATTCGCCTTCCTCAGCGCGGGCGCTTTCCTCGGCGCTGGCCACGAGGGCGCGCGCTGCCTCAATTGCCTGGCCCGCCTCGATCAACTGTGCGTACGCGGTCCACACCTCCAGCTCGACGCCGCGCAACACCCTTTCGTGTTCGGCAATGGTCCCGGCGAGGTCTGATTTCGCACGCCGGATGCTGTACTCCCGGTTGAAACCATCAAAGAGAGACCATGAGATTCCGACACCAAGGGACCATTCAGCCCGAGTAGGAACGAACGTCCTGTCCCGCCAGCCGTAATCGGTGTTCAGAGTCACCTGCGGCCAGTAGCGAGCCTTCGCCGTGTTGAGCCTGGCCCGGTCTGCCTCGACTTTTGCAAGAGCGGCGCGGAGCTCAGGGCGCTTGGTGCTGGCCTCAGCCATGAGGCGTTTAATGTCCGCGAATGCTCGTTGCCGAGCGTTCAGCGGTAATTCCGCTACCTTGAACGATGTGGAAGGCTTCAATCCCATGGCGTTGGCCAGTTGGCCGCGGGCAATCCGTACCTGGCTGCGGGCCCGGACCAACAGGAGATCCGCATCGGCCTTCTCCGTCGCGGCCTTGAGCACATCGGACCTGGCAACCAGGCCGTTCTCGTGACGCGCCCGGGCAACGTCCACGTGGTATTGCGTCTGCCGGACCGTCTGGTCAGCCACACTTTTGAACGCCTTGTCCGCCAACAGCCGGTCATAGGCTTCTTCCACATTCAGGGCTACGTTCTGAAGCGTCGCGTTGTGTTGAAAATCTGCACCGAGCAGCTCCGCCTCGGCACCTTTCAACCCGGCGGATCGCGCGCCTCCGTCAAACAGGAGGTAGCGGACGCCGAACCCGGCATCAAAGGTGTTCGAGGGCCCCGTTTGCTGCCGGCTATCCAGGAAAACGGGGTCCGAGCGATTCGCTCCGGCCGTGAAATCAGCGGACGGCAGGTAGGCAGACCGGGCCTGGCCCACTCCGGCGGCGGCCGCGCGGGTCCGTTGCCATGACTTGCGCGTCTCTGGGTTCCGCTCCAGGGCGATCTCGATGCACTGGGCCAAGCTGAGGACACGACCGTCAAGCGAGGGAGGCTCATCACGATCGGTGGGCGTCCGTGCGGGCAGGGGGGTGGGCGGCACATAAGCGACGGATGGCAATGAGGGGAACTCGCTCAATGACCGCTCCGAACTAGTGGACGTGCAGCCGGCTGTGAAAACAAGGTCGATGACCAGCGTCGACCAGACGAAAGCAGTTGCGGGGAAACGGAGTATCTTCCTCATGGGCGTTTCCCTTGTGCAGGGCTGGCCGGCGTCCGCGGCATCCATCGGGGGCGCGGAGCAACGCTGCTGTCGATTCGTTCCTTCATGAGCGCGAAGAATTGCTGCCGTTGCTCTGGCGTAAAGATCCTGCTCTCTTGGAGGAGGTGGTCGATCACCCCGGCCTGCATCTGCCGCTGCAGGCCCTGGATTTCCTCCTGTTTTGCTGCAATCGCGCGGCGGTCCGGTTTCTCCTGGGCCAGGAGGCCGACCAGCTCAAGCTGCTTGGCCTTGATCCTCTGCCCCTGCTCATCAACAAACGCGTGGAAGTTGTCTCGGAAAGACTTGAGTCTGTCGAGTTGGTCACGGTCGAGGTTGAGCTCCTCGTAGAGGAGACGATCGTGATTCGCTTGGCGACCCGTCACGGCTAACGGGCGTGAGCTGTAGTAAAAATACGATCCGATGAAGACAACATTCAACACCACCGAAAATATGACGGCCAGAATATTCAGGTTTTTTTTCATTGTTTCGTTCCCTTTTCGTAGAGCTGATCAGCCATGGCGATATAGACTGAGCCGATGGAACTCGGCGGGGCAGGCGCAAACCACTCCAGCCCGTAGAGATCTTTCCCCTGTCTGAGACCCACGTTCCGCTTGGTCATATGCCCTCCATCGAGGGACAGCCCTGTGACAAGGGCCAGGAGCACGGTGGCGCACGCAGCGAGCCTCATGGGCGCTGAAAGCTCGGCAATCCACTGGAAGGGGTTCCAGGCCGGCAACGATGCAGGCCTCTCGGGGATTCCCGTCGGTTGTCTTCTCCGCGCCTCGGCCATGATTCGCGCAGCCAGCCCCTCCGGCACCGGAGGAACGGGGAGTGAACCCTGCAACAGCTCATCCATGCCCCGGACCTCCTCGAGCCGCCCTCGGCAAGACTCGCAGGCCGCAAGGTGGGACTCCACGGCACGATGCAGCCTTTCAGGCACTTCGCCATCCACGTAGGCATTGAGATAAGAACGAACTTCCCTACACCTCATCGATCGTTCCTTTCATCTTGTTCAACGGGCGAAGGATGGAAAACCCCCGCGATTTTCTATTTTTCTGTACGTGACAAACTGGATTGAAGCGTCTTCCTGGCGCGGCCGAGCAGTCTGTCCACGGCCTTGACCGTCGTTCCCATCGCCCGAGCGATCTCGCCGTAGCTCAAACTCTCGTAGTACTTCAGGATGACGGCCATCCGTTGCCTGGATGGCAGGGCGTCAAGGGCCTTGCGGATCAGCGCATCCCGATCCTTTTGGGCGAGGGCCGTTGCCGGATCAGGAGAGGAGTCCAACGTTTCAGGGAGAGCGTTTGACAAGATGGGGCGCCTTTTCCTGGCATAATCGATACAAAGCCTGGCAACAACGCAATACAGGTAGGTTGAAAAAGCCGCGGTGGGCTTGTACCGGGGGGCGACAGACAATATCCTGAGAAATGCCTCCTGGACAACATCTTCGGCCTCCACTGGATCACCAAGGGATCGATGGGCAATCCTCCAAGCGGTACGTTGATGACGGCGCACGAGCTCGTTGAAGGCGTCAAGGTCATATTGGCCCACCGCCAACATGAGCTCTTCATCCCTGACAACCGTCACCATGCCACCTTCACGGGATCAGTGCCGACACGCCACCCTCGGCCAGGACAACGCAGAGGACGTCAACCTTCAAAACCCGAACGCCCTACTTGCTGCGGTCGAGGAGGACGTAGACCGCCGGGACGACGAGGAGGGTGAGGAGGGTGGAGGTGACCATGCCGCCGATGACGGTGACGGCCATGGGAATCCGCAGCTCGGCGCCCGCACCCAGGCCGAGAGCCATCGGGATCAATCCGAAGATGGTGGTGGCGGAGGTCATCAGGATCGGCCGCAGGCGCACCAGGCCGGCTCGCTTGACCGCGTCAAGCTTGGCCATTCCCGCCCGCCGTAACTGGTTGGCGTAGTCGATGAGAACGATGGCGTCATTAACGGCAATTCCCGCCAAGAGCACGATCCCAATCACCGACACGACACTCACCGTGACGTGGGCCACGGCCATCGCCACCAACGCTCCGATCAAGGCGAACGGCACCGAGAAGAGGATCACGAACGGGTGCAGCAGGCTCTCGAACTGGGATGCCATGACCAGGTAGACCATGAACACGGCGAGTCCAAAGGCCAGAACCATACTCTGCAAGGAGGTCTGCATCTCCCGCTCCTGGCCGCCGATGCGCCAGTCGTAGCCCGACGGCCAGGTCATCGTGCGAAGGGAGCGCCCGATGTCGGCGGACACCGAGCCCAGGTCGCGGCCGGCAAGGTTGGCGGTGATCAGGGCGACCCGGCTGCCCTCCCCCCGGCGGATCTCCGCCGGACCCATGGTGGCCACCACGTCGGCCACCGCGGAGAGAGGGATTGTCGTCGTCCCGGTCTCGGCGACGTTGAGGTTGGCGAGGTCCCGGGCGCTCGAACGGTAGCGCTCCTGGTCGCGCACCCGGATGTCGATGGTGCGATCGGTGCGCGTGATGTCGGTGGCGATGTCCCCCTCCACCTTGGTGCGGATCTTTTCGGCGACCTGGTTGACGGTGAAGCCGAAGGCCGCGAGACGGTCCCGGTTGAAGCGCACCTGCAGCTCCGGGTAGCCACCCTCGGTGGACGACTTCACGTCTGCGAGGCCCCGGATCTTCCGCATGCGCGCGGTGGCACTCTGGGCGAGCCTCCTCAGCAACGTCAGGTTCTCTCCCCGGATCTCCACTTCGATGGCGGTCTTGAAGCTGAAGTAGCTCGGGCGTCCGAAGCGGTAAGCAATGACCGGTCTCCCGCCGGCGGCTGCGGGAGTGAGCGAGGTGGACCGGAAAACCCGGTTTTCCCGATCGAGGCGTTTTCTCAGCGCCGCCATGACGGCGTCCTCCCGCTCGCGGGAGATCGGCGGGTCGAGGATCACGGTGAGCTGACCGATGTTCTCCCGCATCTCGCCCGCGACCCCGCCTTGCTCGCTGGAGGCGCCCGCCACGGAATACACACGACGTACCTTGGGCAGACCGGAGGCAAAGCGCTCCAGTTTGGCCAGCTCGCGCTGGGTCACCTCGAGGCGCGTGCCGGGTGGCATTTCCAGGTCCACGAAGAGCTCACCCTGGATGAGCTCGGGGATGAGCTCGCGGCCGAGATGACGGTAAATCCCCAGGCTCCCTGAGAACACGAGCGCCGCGATCAAAAAGGTGGCGAGCGGATGGCGAAGGACCGCGCCAAGGGCCCGCTCGTAAGTGGCGCGGAAGGAGGCGAGACCTGCATCGAACAGATCGAGGAACGGCTTCGCGACGAGCGCCAACAGACGGGAGACGGCGAGGACGAGGGCGCGGGATCCCCGCAGGAGGGGAAGGGTTACCCGGAGCACCAGCGCTCCCGTCCAGCGAACGAGCGGGGAGGGCTCCTCGCCCGGTTCCTCCTCCTCGGCCTCCCGCCACCGGTAGTGGCGGGACGCCAGCATCGGAACCAGGGTCAGCGCGACCACCAGGGAAACCACCAGCGAGCAGGCGACGGTGATCGCCTGGTCGCGGAAGAGTTGCGCCGCCACGCCCTCGATGAAGATGATGGGTGCGAAGACGCAGATCGTGGTCAGCGTGGAAGCGGTGATCGCCTTGGCGACCTCCGAGGTCCCCTCGTGCGCGGCGGTTTCCTCGTCGAGACCTTCCTCGGAGCGGCGCTGCACCGCCTCGAGAACCACGATGCCGTTGTCCACGAGTAGCCCGATCCCCAGCGTCAGGCCACCCAGCGACATGACGTTCAGGGAGATCTTCGCCAGGTACATGAGGAAGAAGGTGGCAACCACCGAGACCGGGATGGCCAGGCTGATGATGACCGTCTTTTTGACCGAGCGAAGGAAGAAAAGAAGCACGATGATCGCCAGGATGCCGCCGTAGAGGGCCGACTTGAGAACCTGGCGAACCGACTGGCGGATGTAGCGAGCCTGGTCGGTGATGATTGCGAGCTTGAGCTTCGGGTCCGAGAGGGCCAGCTCCTTGGCGACGATCTTGAGACGGTCCCGGACGGCCTTGGAAACGGTCACCGTGTTGGTCCCACCCTCCTTGTACACCGCCAGCTCCACGCTCTCCTGACCGTTGATGTGGGTGATGATGTTGCGTTCCTTGTGGCCGGTGGAGACCTGCGCCACGTCCTCGAGGCGGATGATGGCGTCGCCGGAGCGGCGGATGACGATCCGCCGGATGTCCGCCGGACGTTTGAGCTCGTTGAGCGTACGAACCAGGTACTCGGTCTCTCCTTCGCGCAACCTGCCGCCCGTGAGGTTGACGTTCTCCGCGGCGAGGCGGTTTCGCACCTGCTCTGCGGTGAGGCCGAGCCCTGCCAGCTTGCGCTCGTCCAGCTCGACCTGGATCTCCTCCTCCAGCCCTCCGCTCACCAGCACCGCCGCCACACCGTCGACACGTTCCAGGCGGCGCTTGACGTCCTCTTCGGCGGTAAAGCGGAGGCCGGCCAGATCCTTGGAACCGTAAAGTCCGATCTTCATGATCGGATCCAGCTTCGGGTCGTAGCGCAGCAGGACCGGCAGCTCCGCCTCCGGCGGCAGGCGCACGAGATCGAGCCGCTCGCGCACGTCCAGGGCCGCGTAGTCCATGTTGGTACCCCAGGCGAACTCCAGGGTCACCTCGCTCACGTCCGCCCGCGACGACGACGTGACCCGGACGACGTTGTTGACGACGCCGACGGCGTTCTCGATCGGCCGGGTGAGCAGCGACTCCACCTCCGCCGGCGCCGTCCCCGGGTACTCGGTCTTGACCGTCAACGACGGGTAGGTGATGTCCGGCAGCAGGTCCACGGGGAGGTTCTTGAACGCCACCAGGCCGAAGACGATCGCCGCCGCAGAAAAGACCAACACCGTCACCGGCCGGCGAATGGATAGGCCGACGATCTTCACTCGCTGTTCCCCCGTGCGCGCCGGACGAGCCGCTCAATCTGCGCGTTGCTCATGCCGCGATCCCGCATGCGCTTCTTGATGCGCTCGAGATCCTTGGGGCTTGCCGTGCGCAGGCGTTCGAGAAACCGCGGTGGGATCCTGCCGCCCATTCCCGGACTCACGGTACGGGTGTCGCCGGATGCTCCGCGGTCGCCGGACCCTGGTCCCGCCGACGACGCGGCCTGTGACGGCGGCTGCTCGGAGAGAACCGTCACCGGGGTTCCGTTGGATAGCCCCTCCTGGCCGAGGACGATCACCTGCTCGCCCTCCTTGAGGCCCTGCAGCACTTCCACGTCGCCGCGATCGCGGAAACCGAGTCTGACCTCGCGCCGCGCCGCCTTGCCACCTGATTTGACGAAGACGGTGTCCCCGATGCTGTCCAGGACCAGGGCGCTCTTGGGGATCACCAACGCCCGGTCGTGAACCTCCGTCTCCAGGGCCACGCTCGCGAACATGCCCGGCCGCAGCTTGCCGTGCGCTCCCGCCTCGAGGGTGACGGTGAAGGTGCCGGTGGACGCGTCCACCACCGGGCTGATGCGCAGGACGCGCGCCGGGAAGGCACGGTCGCCGAACGCCTCGACCCGGAGCATCGCCCGCTGGCCGACGCGGACCTTCGACAGCTCCTTCTCCGGAACCTGGATCGGGCACAGCAGCGGCGTGAAGTTGGAGACCCTGAAGAGCGGCGTGCCCACCGAGACGTTGGTCGCCAGCTTGATGTAGCGCTTGACCACCAACCCGTTGAAGGGCGCCCTGATCCGCGTATAGTCCAGCTTCAGCTTCGCGCTCTCGAGCTGAGCCTGGGCCGACTTCAGCTTCGAATCCGCCGTGTCGTAGGCCTCCCGCGACACCAGCCCTTGCGCAAAGGACGTCTTGGTGCGCTCAAAGGCCAGCTTGGCGTCGTCCCGGTTGACGGTGGCGACGTCGAGCTCCGCCTTCGCCTCGCGATCATCGATGAGCGCCAGAAGCTGCCCCTTCCGCACCTGCCGACCCTCCTCGGTTTCCAGGCGAACCACCGGCCCGCCTATCCGCGCCACCACGTCGACCTCGTTTTCCGCCTCGAGCACGCCGTTGGTCTCGATGTAGGAGGAGATGCTCCGCCGCGTCACCGGCGCCACCTGCACCGGGACCGCCGCCGACGGGGCCTTTCCCACGCCGCGGCCGAAGGCTCGGCGCGCACCACCCTCGCGCCCGCCGCGGTTTCCGGCCGCGGCCGTGGCGTGGTCGGCAGCCCCCCCGCCGCACCCGACGAGGGTGACGGGCAGGAGGATTGCAGTCAGGAGGGACAATCTTCGGTTCAGGGTCATCTGGCTACCTCTCTCGCGATTCGGCCGCTGAACCGTGTCAGGTCGTCCGCCAGGGAGTAGACGATCGGAATCACGGTGACGGTCAGGAATGTGGATGTGGTCAGGCCGCCCATAATGACCAGCCCCACCGGCATCCAGTACGCGGCCCGGCCCTCGGCGGCGCCGACGAGCTGCGGCACGATGAGCGGCAGAACCATCGGCAGCAGGCCGAGGACGGTGGTGATCGCGGTCATCAGGATCGGGCGCAACCGGTGGCGGCCGCCGATCACGATCGCCTCGTTGCGCGACATCCCGGAGCGGCGGAGCTGGTTGATGTGATCGACCAGCACGATGGCGTTGTTGACCACGATGCCGGCGAGGATGATCAGGCCCATATCGGTCATGTTGCCGCGGGGCTGGCCCGCGAGACGCATGACCATGCCGACGCCGACGAAGGCAAACGGCACCGAGAACATGATGACGAACGGCTGGACGAAGCTCTCGAACAGGGCGGCCATGATCATGTAGACCAAGACCAGGGCGAAGACGAGCAGAAACAGGGCGTTCGAAGCCTCCTGGCGGCTGCGCCGGAAGTCCGAGGACATCTGCCACCCGTAGCCGGAGGGAAACCGGATCGCGCGCAGCGCCGCGCCGACCGGGCCCATGACCGCGAAAGCTCTCAGCCCGGCCGCGGTGTCCGCGGTCACGTGGATGACCGAGCGGTGGTTCTCCCGCTCGATGGTTCGCGCCCCCACCCTCTTTTCGAAGCCGGCCAGCGCCGACGCCGGCAGCGGCGACCTGCCGAACGCAAGCGGCATCCTCTTCAGCTGCTCGAGGGTTTGCCGGTCCCGCTTGCGATACTGGACGACAACGTCGAGCTCGCGGTCGCCGGTGCGAAAGGTGCTCACCGCGCGCTCCGAGAGGGCGCCGGCGATGCTCATTCCGATCAGACGCGACGACAGCCCCGCCTGCAAGGCGCGCTCCCGGTTGGGGCGAACGTGGATCTCCTCGTCGCCGCTGGTCAGGCTCGTGTCCACGTCGCGCAGCCCCTGCACCCGGCGCAGGGTGGCCACCACCCGCCGGCTGAGCATCTCCAGCACCTCCGGGCGGTCCCCATAGAGCTCGATGTCGAGGCTCGAGCCGCTCCCCGACCGCCCGTGCATGCTCCGAGCGACGGTCAGCCGGACCCCCGGTTCAACGGGCAGGAGCCGCTCGACCCGGTCCCGGATCTCGGCCGTGCCGAGGTGACTGTGCTCCTCGTCCACCAGGTAGAGCCGGATCCGGTTGGTCCCGCGCCAGCCCCGGGAACGGGCCGCGCCGCGCTTGTAGCGGTAGGAAATGTCGGCGATTTCGAGCTCCTTGCGATGCGCGTCGAGGATGTCGTAGAGCTTCCGGTAAAGCACATCCTTCTGCTCCACGGAGTAACTCTTCGGCGTGTCCACCTGGAGGGTAAGCTGGCGGGAGAAGGAACGCGTAAAGAACGAGCGCCCGGTGCCCAGGTAGAGGTGCCACGACCACCCCATCAGGACGATGACCAGGAGCGAAAACGCCAGCCGATGGCGCAGCGAGAAGCGGAGGGCGCCGGCGTAGAAGCCTGAGAAGCGCTCGAACCAGCCGGGGCGCCGGGAGGACTCGCGCCGGAGCAGGATCACGGCGGCCATGGGCACCACCGTCAGGGCGACCAGGAGCGAGGCGAGGATCACGATCACCACGGTGGTGCCGATGTTGCGCAGGAAGATCGTGAACCGTCCGCCGGAGGAGAGGAAGATGATCGGCAGGAAGACGCAGACCGTGGTCAGGGTGGACGCGATGATCGGCATTGCCACCTCGGACGCCCCCCTGAGGGTCGCCGTCCGGGCGTCCTCTCCCAGCTCCTGGCGGTGTCTGAAGATGGACTCGATGACCACGATCGAGTTGTCCACGAGCATCCCGACCGCCAGCATCATCCCCAGCAACGACAGGATGTTGAGGGTCATGTCGGTCCAGCCGGCCTGGCGCGAGAGGTACATGATGACGAAGGCGACGATCACCGAGAGCGGGATCGCGATGCCCACCACGAGGCTCGTGCGGAACCGACGCAGGAAGGCGAAGATGAAGGCGATGGCGAGCAGGCCGCCGAGCAGGCCGGTGTTGCGTAGCTCGGCGAGCCCTTTGCGTACGTCCTGAGAGCTGTCGAAGAAGAAGTTGGCATGCAATCCCTTCGCCTCGGGCAGCGCCTGGATCGCCTTCATCTCGGCGCGCACCCGGTCAGCGACCTGGAGAAGGTTGGCCGTCGAGGCCTTGTAAACCCCGATGGTGAGGGACTCGGAGCCGTTGAGAAAGTTGAAGTTGTCCTTCTCCGGGTAGGCGAAGGACACGTCGGCCACGTCGCCCACCCGCAGCCCCTTGCGGCCGAGCGGCAGGGCCCGGACCTCGTCCAGGCTGTGCAGCTCACCCACCGCCCGCACCAGGAAGACCTCGCCGCCCTGACGGATCTTC
>Ga0114934_10001367_pt1 | contig 15848 bp, 12 predicted proteins | sample 4SBtaG_2_FD_99695 | JGI IMG/M metagenome (GOLD analysis project Ga0114934, IMG submission 99695) | Deep subsurface microbial communities from Kolumbo volcano to uncover new lineages of life (NeLLi) - 4SBTROV10_white metaG | ecosystem: Environmental > Aquatic > Marine > Volcanic ... | reverse complement strand
TAATCTAAAGAGTGCAACACTATTAATATCTACTTCAATGTTATTCGTTATACGATTTACAATTGTTAGGACGCAATACTTTATTATTTGACAGTGGATATTTGACTATGCATTTTTTTCGTCAGAGAGTATGTAGTCAGGCTGAATCTATAATTAGTTGCTGAGCGAGTTGAGGCAAGCTCGACCGTTTATCTCGGAGGTTTTGAATAATGAAACATACAGAATTAGAAAGCCAGTTGGCCAGACAGCAGGATCAGTTGGCACAAGCAGTGATTGCCCTGTCACGGGGAACTGAGCTGGAAGCGATTCTGCGCCATGTCGGAGAGCTATCGATGGCATTGACTGGTGCACGCTATGCCATGTTATCTTACATTGAAAACAACAAAAAACTCTTTATTCCACTAGGCATGACAGATGAGGAGTTGGCAAAACTTGAGGGAAAAGAACCGCAGGGAATCGGTCTTCTGGGATTGATGTGGAATCAGCATGAAGTAGTCCGCATCAATGATATTTCCGCGCACCCAAAAGCGGATGGTTTTCCTCCAGATCATGCTGCTATGAAAACTTTCCTAGGTGCCCCGATTATGTTCGAGGATAATGTTGAGGGCGTGATATACCTGACGGAGAAAGAGGGAGACAGGGCTTTTACAGCTATTGATGAAACCAACGTTCGCACACTGGCTGCCGCCTGTGCCATAGCTATTTCCAATGTTATTCATATTCAACAACTTAAGTCCAGAAATGCTGAATTAGAGCAATTGCTTATTGAACGTACAGGAAGCGCGGTTCCGGAATCAATGAGGGGCTGACTCAATTGATCCGCGCAAGGTGTTAAAAATTGTATCCATACAATAATGTTTATACAGTACACACATGGTAAACTCACCGCTTACGGGCAAACGCATCCTGATTACTCGCGCAGTGCAACAAACCACTGAAACTACTGCGCTCATTGAGAAAACAGGTGCAACCTGCATTGCTTTCCCTTGCTTGGAATACCAAGTTCTTCAAGATTCTATACAGCAAGGTCTAAGCCTTGCCAAAGGTTATAGCGACATCGTATTTACCAGTGTAAACGGTATTCATGCAGTATTCAAAAATTGTTCGAGCGCCCACATGGATGAGCTTCAAAAAAAACGTATTGCAGTGGTAGGTGCGAAAACTGCAGCGGCATTAAAAAACTACGGTCTCCAAGCCAGCATTATTCCCACAACTTCATCTCAACAAGGATTAATACAACACTATCAAGCGCACGGGCTACCACAATCCATGCTGTTCTTTCGGGCAGAAGATGGCAGTGATGCGTTGCTTGAATATTTACAAAATCAAGGCGTAAAAACTTGCCTTATCAAAGCTTATCGTAGCATTTGTCCAACTAATGACAACAGTGAAGTCCTTACCATGTTGAAAAAAAACAGCATTGATGCAACTTTATTGGGAAGCTCAAAAACAGTCGCTCATTACCTTCAACGCATTGGCAATCTTGAGCTTGCCAACCGCCCTGTATTAGTCGCCATCAGCCAACAAGTCGCTAATGCTGCTGACAAACTCGGATTGAAAGTGCAGCTTATCGCCAAGCAAGCCAATTTTCCGTCCATGTTGGAGAGTTTGGCTGAATATTTCTCTCAACGGAGCAACTGATACGATGTCTTTACCCGATTTAACTATTCGTCCACGCCGCCTACGTAAAACTGCCACGATTCGCCGCATGGTGCGCGAAACATCGCTATCACCTAACGATTTTATTTACCCCTTATTTGTCGATGAAGGCATTGAGCAAGCTATCGAAGTGAAAAGCATGCCTGGCGTATTCCGTATTCCTTTGAGCGACGTTGGTAAAGCGGTAAAAGAAGTTGAAGCACTTGGTATTCCTGGTGTTATTTTCTTTGGTATTCCTAAAGAAAAAGACGATGTTGGTGCATCGGGCTGGGATGATGATGGTATTGTGCAAAAGGCTATTCGTGCCGCTAAAAAAGCTTGTCCTGATATGTGCGTGATTGCAGATGCTTGCTTCTGCGAATACACCGAACATGGGCATTGCGGCGTATTATGCGGCGAAGAAGTCGATAATGATGCAACCCTTGAAAACTTACAAAAAGAAGCCGTTTCTTATGCCAAAGCAGGTGTCGATATTGTCGCTCCATCGGGCATGATGGATGGCATGATTGCAGCCATTCGTTCAGGCTTGGATAAGGCTGGGTTTAAAGATACGCCGATTATGTCTTATGCCGTAAAATATGCCTCGGGTTATTTTGGCCCTTTCCGTGATGCAGCCGACTCCACACCTACATTTGGTGATAGAGCATCTTATCAAATGGACCCTGCCAACCGTCGTGAAGCCATAAAAGAAGCATTATTGGATGTTGAAGAAGGCGCTGACATGTTGATGGTTAAACCAGCCTTGGCATACATGGATATTGTGCGTGAAGTGAAAGATGCAACCAACTTACCTATGGCGGTATATAATGTCTCTGGCGAGTATGCTATGGTCAAAGCTGCTGCTGCCAATGGCTGGATTGATGAAAAACGTGTTGTACTGGAAACCATGCTTGGCTTCAAACGTGCAGGTGCAGATTTGATTTTATCATATCATGCACTGGACGTAGCTCGCTGGTTGAACGATGATTAAAGCATGAACGATAACCAGCAAAGCAATGAAAAAACTGTACCCGATGATGCTACCGTAATTGAAGCAGATGCATTAGAACATGAGCATGACGCTAAAAAAACAAAAAAAGCGCGTCGCTGGCCTCTTTTTGTGCTCGCTTTTATCATCGGTTCGGTCACGTCCATCTTTGGGCTGAATTATTATCAGCAAAACTATGTATTGAAACCTACCAGCAATGAACCCATTGCTACTACGCCTGAACTTATTCAAAAGGAAGTGAGCAAACCGATTGATACCCCCGCTCTCGCAAATCCCCCTATACCTACAGCCATCAGCAGCGAAGAAGGTGAAGCGCTCATCGCCGCTATCAAGACATTGCAAGAAAATATATTGGGCTTACAAGGTGAACTGCAAACCTTACGCGAACAGCAACAGAGTGCCGCGCAGTCTCAATCTATGCTGGAGTCCATGCAGCTTCATTCTCGCCTTACTTGGATTATGAAACATAATAGTCATTTACCTCAAATGACATTGGCATGGCAGGAAATTAGCTTACTACCATCACTCACAACAGCGCAGCGCAGCCTGGCTGAATCCATGTTGAAATTGGCTGAGCAGCGTCAAAATGATGTTCACCAATGGCAGCAGGAAATCAATCATATAATCATGAGCCTTAAGCCCAGTGAATATAATAACATTATTTCCAGGGCAATCCCTGACGATGATGCCAAGCCATGGCTACAATGGCTTATCAAACAGTTTAGCTTAAAACGCTCACAAAGTAGCCAGGAAATAGCCTTGCGCACATTGAAAAATACACTGCTGAATATCAAACAGGGTATGGCTTTAGAACAATGGCCAGCAGGTGCAGCATGGACAAAATTACGTGCCCAATTACAACTCCGCTTGCTTAAACAATCCAATACGAATCAAGCCACAAATAATCAGGGCAAACATAAGCAAACCCAAACATTACAGCTACCAGAAAGCTTTGCTGCCATTCAGGCAGATGTTCAAACACTTCGCCAAGCTGCTCAATCATGGTTGGAGGAGTCCTAAATGCGCTTAAAATTCCTTCTTCTTATTGCTCTTGTCCTTACGATTGTCTTGACCCTTTTTCCTGATATTGCACAACAAACATTGCGTATTGAAGCCTTTGGCTGGCAATTTGAAACACATCAAGGCGCATTTGTTGTTAGTTTGCTCCTTGTTTTCGGTGTTCTCTGGCTCATTCAACGCCTACTTTCTGCAATTATTGCAGGGCCAGGGCAACTTTGGAAAACACTGCGCGTGGGCGGAAAGAAACGTCGTGAACAACGCTTGCGTGATGGCATTGCCCAATGGTTAGATATGCGTGGAGACTATGGTAAACGCGCCTTTAAAAAGTCGCGTGGTGTTATCCCTGACTGGGCAATACAACTGCTTAACATAAGCACTGTTTCAGCCACCGATCAAGCCCTTGCTGCAGACGATGATGACAATTTACTGATTGCATTAAGTGCGCGTATTGCTACTGACCCTGAAGCCAAAGCCAAACCCGATATTGCAACCCGAAAAGCCCATCTGGAAGCATGGCTAAAAAGCCATCCCAATGCACCTTTGGCACTGGTTCGCATGGCGGACTTGGCTGTTGAGGAGAAAGACTGGAAGCATGCTGTTGAACGTTTGGAAAGCATTTGGAAGCATGGTTATCGTTCTGCATCGCGTGCCAAACCACAAATAGCACAAGCATGGTTAGCCTTGGCAAAACAAGAACCTGAACATGCTATGGAATATTTAAGAAAAGCTTATCGTATGCAACCCACAGACAACGATGTTGTGTTTGCGCTTGGAAATGCTCATATCAATGAGAATAATGCCAAAGCTGCCGAGAAATTATGGTTAGGTCACTTACAACATCATCATAATATTGCTATCGCAAATGCAAGTTTCGAGCTTCTCAACAACGATGCTCTAGCGGCATTCCGCAAACTTGAAAAACAACAAGAAGGCACAGCCTCACTGCAATGGCTTCGCGCCCGCCTTGCTCATGCTGGGAAATTGGATGGTTTGGCAGAAGAAGCCTTATCCAAGTTACTTGAAACAGACCCATGCCGTGAATTCTGGCGCACGCAAGCTGAGTGGTTCATGCAAAAAGAACATTACTCAGAAGCTGAGCTGGCCTATCAAAAGGCTTTTGATTGTTAGAAGAAAATGGATGGCAAACAGTTGCTCAACCACAAGAAGGCAGTGCTATTAGTTTTGACATTACCGTTCAGGTGCAAACAACAATCGATGGTGAATGTAAAACATTAAGCATTCAGGAAGGTGGCTTTGCCATCTGCCGTGATGGCAAGTTCTATGCCTATCGAAACCATTGCCCACATGTCGGAAGCCCACTCGATTGGGTGCCCAACCAGTTTTTTTCTAATGATGGAAAAACCCTACGATGTCATACGCATGGAGCCGTATTTAGCCCAACAACAGGAGAATGTCTTGCAGGGCCTTGCCCGCGTGGTTTATATCCCATTCCTATTCAAGTTGGTAACGATAACATCCAAGTGCCTACCATCTTAACACTATAAATAGATCACTAAGAATTTATCGCAACTGTTCACATTGCCGCTGATTTGCTCAAGAACAAGGTAAAAAAGCGCAGTGTACTTCTTGTACGTGAGCATTTTTTCAATGCAGAGCTTGAGTGAATCAGCTGTGAGCTGAATAGTTACCTTCTATTTTCTCCAGAACTCGGGTACCAAAAGCACAAAGAACGTGAAAACTTCCAAGCGCCCTAACACCATACCAAACATCAACACGCCTTTGGCAGCATCGGGTAAACTCGCATACGTTGATGCTGGACCAACTGTACCAAACCCTGGCCCTGTATTGGTAATGCACGCAGCTGCTGCTGTCAGTGATGTCAGCATATCCACGCCTGTAAATGACAATAATATCGCAACAATAGCGTAACAAACCATATACAATACAAAGAAGCCCCACAAAGCTTGCACAACAGAACCACTGATACTTTGCTCATTGATTTTTACATGAATAATACCATGCGGATGAATCAAGCGGCGGATTTCGCGCATACCCTGTTGAAACAAAAGTAGAACACGCACAACCTTCATGCCACCACCTGTGGAACCAGCACAAGCACCCACAAACATTGCTGCAAACAGCAGCATGGCTGTACCAGGGGGCCAAAGGGCATAATCGCTCACCGCAAAACCTGTCGTGGTTGCAATGGATACCGTATTAAAAATAACTTCATCCCATGTGCCGCTACCCGTCAACAAAGTCAACGCTCCAATCAAAAGAATAAGTAAGCTAATCCATTTGATATACGTACGAAATTCGTCATCGCTACTATAGCTTTTGATTGAAAATCCACGCCGCATAGCTGCAAAATGCAGGGTAAAATTAATACCAGCAAGCAACATAAATATGACCGTAAGCCCGCGAATCCACATGGAATCATAATACCCCATACTTGCATCATGGGTTGAAAAACCACCAATCGCTACTGTTGTCATGGCATGGTTAATAGCATCAAAAGGAGTCATGCCAGCCAACCACAAAGCAATACCTGAAAGCACTGTCATCGCCAAATATATATACCATAAAGCTTTGGCAGTTTCAGTCACACGAGCCGTAAGCTTATCCTTCACAGGACCAGGCGTTTCAGCACGAAATAACTGCATGCCACCCACACCCAAAAGAGGCATCACCGCTACAGCCAATACAATGATACCCATACCACCCAACCATTCCTGCATCGAACGCCAAAATAAGATGGAGGGAGGAATGTGATCCAAGTCGGTAAGAACCGTTGCTCCAGTGGTCGTTAAGCCTGATGTGGATTCAAATAATCCATCCACGATGTCCTCACACACACCTGTTGTCCAAAAAGGAGTCGCACCAAGCAACGATAAAACAACCCATGCCAAAGCGACAATTAAGAAGCCATCTTTATGACTCAAACGCTTAGGTGAGCCACCGCCCCATTTCATCATAACCAAACCCAAACTCGCTGTCAGCGCACTTGCAATCAAGAAGTGATCTGCATGGCCTGAAGAAAAATATAATGACACCAAAGCAGGCAATAACATACCCGATGCGAATAAAACAATCAGAATGCCCAGTGTCCAAATAACACCTTTAATATGCATGCGGCACCTTCAATATCTCAACTTGTTGAATGACTATATAAATCAAAAGAACTCCAAGCCTACCTCAAAAAGCTTCTCGACCTCACGCAATGCCGTTCCCTGTGTAATCAATAAAACATGATCATTGGGCTCAACCATCGAATCCCCATTAGGAATAATCACCTTATCACCACGAATAATCGCACCAATCACTGTATTTTCTGGTAGCTGCAACTCGCTTAGTGGTATGTTTAGAATAGCTGATGTTTTAAGTGCCTCTGCCTCTAAAACTTCCAGTGTACCATCCCCCAATGTAGAAAGGTCAAAAATACGCCCTTTACGCACATGCCGTAAAATAGCCGATGCCGTGGTCAAACGTGGCGATACTGTAATTTCCAAGCCCATTTCCCGCATTAAATCACTATAAATAGCTCGATTTACCAACGTGACAATATGACCTACTTTATATTTTTTTGCGATTAAGCTACCTAGAATATTGGTCTCATCATCGTTGGTTAGCGCAAGAAAATCATCAATAGTATCAATAGATTCTTCTTCAAGAAGCTGTCTATCCAAAGCATCACCATGAATCACAACCGTACGATCCAAATGTTCCGCCAGCCATTCCGCCCGCATAGGGTTGTACTCAATCAATTTAACTGATGTGCCTAGTTTTTCTAATTGTTGCGCTACAATATAACCCACATGCCCACCACCTACGATTAACACATTGCGTTGCGCGCTACTTTTTCCTCGATATTCCTCGCTACCCATGCATGCCAGCAAACGCTCCACATCACGACCCGCAACAGCCAAATAAATGCTATCACCCGCCAATAACACCGTTTCGGGCGTGGGTACACGCCATAATCTATTATGTTCATGCGCCACCACATAAGTTCGCAAACCATCCACCACTTCATGTAACTCACTTAATGCAATACCTGCCAAATGTCCTTTGGGTGGAATACGCATGCCCAGCAATTGCACTTTGCCATTAGCAAACTCCTGCGCATCTACTGCAGAGGTAACCTGAAAGCGTTTAACAATCGATTTGGCAGCTTCATGTTCAGGAGAGATAATCAAATCAATCGGCAGCTCATCTCGACCAAATAACTTGGGATGATTCACATAATCTGCTTCACGGATACGAGCCATTTTTGTGGTGACTTTGAATAATGAATGGGCGACCTGACATGCCAACATATTGGTTTCATCATTGGTTGTTGCTGCAATCAATAGTTCGGCATTCTCAGCACCGGCTTGCGCCAACGTTGTGGGATGCGAGGCGTAACCGAGAACTGTTTGTACATCCATAGTGTCTGCAACACGTTGCAAACGCGCAGCATCATTATCAATCACCGAAACATCGTTTCCTTCTGATGCCAAGCGTTGGGCGATATGAAAGCCCACTTCACCTGCACCTAAAATCAAAACATTCATTGGTCTTTCTCCATTTGAGTCAGTGAAAAGTGTTTTATCTTACGGTGTAATTGACTTCGTTCCATACCAATATCTGCAGCTGTATGGCTAATGTTCCAAGCGTGTTTATCAAGATGGTGTAATAAATAGCTACGCTCAAAATGCTCGCGTGCATGATTGAAGTTATGATCCTCATCATCTGCAACCACAATGTTCGGCTCACTGCTAGCTTGCTTTGCCATATCCAGTGGTGGCATAGACTCAGCCGTAATCTCTTCCCCAGGCTGTAAAATATGACAACGCTCAATATAATTGCGTAACTCGCGCACATTGCCTGCCCAGGCATAATCCGCCATAAGATTCTGTGCAGACTTCGTAAACTGCACTGCATCACCTCCCAAAAGCGCGGCTTGCTCCCCAGCAAGTGTCTCGATTAATAATGGCAAATCTTCTATTCGCTCACGTAGGCTTGGTAATTGTATCGTAATTACATTTAATCGGTAATAAAAATCCTCTCGCAACACACCTTGTTGCAACAAAGCTTCAGGATTTGATGATGTTGCCCCCAAAATACGAACGTTGGCAGGTATATTGGCTGGATTTCCCAATCGTTGAATGCGTCTCTCTTGCATAGCTCGAAGAATTTTAGCTTGTGCACTAAGGCTCAACTCACCAATTTCATCAAGAAACAAACTGCCTCCATGCCCTGCTTCAAAACGTCCGCGCTGCATATGCAATGCGCCTGGAAAAGCATCTTTCTCATGACCAAACAACTCAGAGTCCATTTTTCCATCAGGAATACTGGCAATATTGATGTCCATAAATGGTTTTTCCGCGCGCTTGGACTGTTGGTGCAACATACGTGCTGCAACCGCTTTGCCCGTTCCATGTTCGCCGAGTAATAATACCGCTGTATCGGTGACCGCCACACGCTGGATAAGTTCTCGAACTTTACAGATTGCAGGACTATCACCCATCAATTCATGGCGTGATTGCTGCTGCATATTTTGCTTCAACTCTGTATTTTCGCGTGTCAGCTTGCGTTTTTCAAGGCCATTACGCGCCAAGACAAGTAACTTATCAGAGGATAGTGGCTTCTCAACAAAATCAAATGCACCCTGACGTGTCGCTCGTACAGCCGTGTCGATAGTCGCATGCCCAGACATGATAATAATGGGCAATTCATCATCCAGCTGATGTAAGCGCACCATAGTCTCCAGTCCATCAATACCTGGCATCCAAATATCCAGTAATACGCAATCCACAGCTTGCTTGCGAAAACGTGCAACAGCTTCTTCGCCCGATGGCGCAGTGCTTACAATATAATCCTCATCTTCAAACAAGCCTTGTAAGGATTCACGGATCGCTGGCTCATCATCAACTATCATGATACGTGCGTTCATATCTCCTCCGTAACCTTTTTCATGGCATTCTCTTGTGGTGCTTGCATGGGTAAAGCCAAACAAAAATGTGTCGGATTACGACTTGACTCCAAGGATAAACTGCCGCCATGCTCATCTGCAATACGTTTTGCGATCGATAAGCCCAAACCAGAGCCCTCCGATTTTGTTGAGTAATATGCTTCAAATATATGCTCACATACTGATTCAGGTATGCCATCAGCATCATCTTCAATATGAAAGCGCACCATATCATCATCTTGTGTAAGATATAAACGGATATGCTTTTGCTCATCTTCTGTTGCAGCCAAAGCATTTTCCATTAGGTTAATGAGAATTTGCCGTACTTGGTCGGCATCGCAATAACATGATAAATCAGCTGGCATATCTGCAACACGTACACGTGGATAAGCACTATATAAATCTCGCAATTCCTGCACAAATGTTGCACATTGAACCTGTTTACAATGGGGTTTTGGCAAGCGTGCCAGTGTTGAAAAGTCGGCAATGAGGCGTTGCAAACGTTCAACTTGTGCGATAACCGCATGCGTACAACTATCAAACACATCATGGTTATCCACTTGCGAACGAAATCGCCTTTGCAAACGTTCCGTAGCGAGTTTTATCGGCGTAAGCGGGTTTTTAATCTCATGTGCCAAACGTTGTGCCACTTCAGACCAAGCCCGATGACGCTGTGCCTCCGCCAATTGACTCACATCATCCAACAATAACAAATAACCAGAAAAACCAGATAGTCCTGATGCCTTCAAACGCGCACCACGTGCCAACAAATGGCATTTTTTACCTTGAATAGTCACCTCTAATTCACGTTGTAGCGTTTCATTCTTCTGATGACTTAGCTCATTATAAAAATCATGCACCAAATGCAACTTGCCTCGGCTTAAATCACTAAAATTACGACCCCTTGTCCAATCATTAGCCTGTAAAACAAGCAGTTCACGTAATGATTGGTTCATCAGATGAATTTCTCCATGTTTATTCAGCAGCAATACGCCACTCTGCAAGTTAGCAAGCAATGTTTCCAAAACATATTGCCGCTGACGACTACTGGTTAAAGCATCACTTAAATCCAATTGAGCCTTTTCAATGGCCTCCACATTTTGTTTCATATGCAAGGCCATGCGATTAAAAGAGAGCACCAAATCTCCCAGTTCATCATCGGATGTATTGGGAATTGATACATCAAGATTCCCATCCGTAATTTTTTTAAGGGCTTGTGCCAGTTGCCCGACAGGGCTGGTTAAACGTCGTGAAAAAAGCACTGCAACAAAACCAACCACCAAAACAATAAGCAGTGTGATAAACAGCATCGCATGGGTAAATATATCTCGAATGGATTGACGGTGACGCTCTAGCTCTTTGTAAGTACGATAATCTGATTCCACAGCCCGCGCATGTTGAATCAAGCCAGCTGGCAGGATTGTTTTCACCTTAAGTAGAGCAACCGTATGCTGATCAATACGGATTGGTGCGTAAGCAATCAATATTTCTTCATTTTGTGAGTTCGATAGCTCACTACTTATCCTACCCATAGCTAACGTTACAAGCGCTTGCTCAGTAAATGCTTCGGGCTTAAAATCAGACAACCCTTCAGCTTGCACCGCCGCAAGCAAACGCTCATTACGGTCATAAAGCTGGATGCTCTGCCACCCTTCACGCCTTAACACCTCCATCATACGAGCATTTAAACTTCTATAGCTCGCAGGCAAATTGGCGATATCCGCTAGCAACGCATCATCATTCATATATTGCGCAAGATTATTCTGCATATCTTGATCAATACGACCATAAAACCCCTGCGCTAGACTCAACGCTCTATCCAACAAGGTGTCCACCCGTACATCAAACCAAACATTCATGCCTTTTTCGACCATTTGATTGGCTGCAATTTGTAGTGTTCCTGCGGGAATCAACAGCATTCCCACCGCACCAATCACCAACTTAGCACGCAACCGTGAGCCTGGGCGCGGCTCTTTTTTTTGCAAAATCAATTTCATCCCATATGAAAACAACAGCATGGATAATATAAACAATAGACTAATATTAGCCCATGCTACCACCTGCAAATCGGCGTTCGTATGACTTGGCCATAACCATACAATCAAAGCCCAAAGTGCTGTAGACAGCAGCAGTGGTAGAATTTTCACCCACAAACTCATGGCAGGGTAAAGTTTCCTATAGCAACAGTTTTTCCAAGCTTGGTCACGACATCCCACCAATGCTCAGTTACTTCGCCTTCTTCAATATACAGTTTCACTCTAATCGTATAACTTGCACCAGGCTGCAATAGGCTTTTATCAATAACAGGAAAGTGTTTCAAACTGGCTAAAAAAGAAACCGCCTTGCGAGCCGATAGTGTTGCACTGGTAATACCGCTATTGCTGTCTTTTAATAACCATTGCCGGGAAAGTAAGTCTGGCACAACCTGACGGTTAAATTGCACACTACCAATGTCTTTATTTAGCCAGTAATCACGTTTTTCTTCAATGATAATTTCCCAAACATAGGTCATTAAACTGCCTTCGTTAAGAGCACGTTTCAACCTATCAACACCCATATCAGTAGAGACATCACAATAAATAACAGGCTGACTTATATCCACCTGAACATCTGCCAATGCTTCAGCATGCCCATAAGCAGCATACAAAAAGAACATACCAAACAAACTGGCTTTACATAACCAATCACACACCTTAACACATATTTTTTGCTGCCTAGAAAACATTAGCCAAACCTACAATAAAAAAGTGATAGGTAGAAGTATATGTCCTATCAAGGTTAGTATTTGCCCATGCCTATGATGACCTTAAACCACCTTGATAAAAGCTTTGGCTCCCAAGTCTTGCTCGATGATGTAAGCCTCAATATTGGTAAGGGTGCGCGCATTGGCTTAATTGGTCGCAATGGTGAGGGCAAATCAACACTGCTTAAAATCATGGCAGGCTTGGTTGATAGTGATAGCGGGAGCATCACGTTACGCAATAGTGCCAAGGTTGCCTATTTGCCACAATCACCTCATTTTGATGAAGGTCAAACAGTATTTCATGTGGTGGCAGATGGACTAGGTTCTGTGGCAACATTGCTTGAAGACTATCAAATTGCTTTGCAAACATTACAGCATGATGCCTCCGATGCAGCTCTCAAACACGTTTCTTCATTACAAACTGAGCTAGAACATGCTGGAGCATGGCAGCTACATGCGCGCATTGAAAAGGCTATTTCAAAGCTAAGTTTGCAGCCTCAACGTGATGTTGGCGAGTTATCCGGCGGCTGGTTACGTCGTGTTGCATTGGCTAGAGCTGTGGTTTCCAATCCTGATATTTTATTACTTGATGAGCCGACCAACCACTTGGATGTCGCATCCATCGAATGGCTGGAGGATTTTGTTGCCGATTTTCCTGGTTCGGTATTATTTATTACCCATGATAGGTATTTCCTAGATGCCGTAGCAGAGGAGATTATTGAACTGGATAGAGGGCACTTAACCCACTTCCCTTATTCCTATGCCGAATATTTGGAGAAAAAAGCAGAAATGCTCGCTATTGAAGAAAGTCAAAATCGCAAGTTTGATACCATGCTTGCTGGTGAGGAACGTTGGATTCGCCGTGGCATTCCAGCCCGTCGCCGTCGTAATGAAGGGCGCGTGCGGGCTTTAGAAGATTTGCGAAAACAACGGGCAGCACGTCGCATGCGCGGCGGCGATGTCGATTTGCGCGTGGCATGTGGTGTAAAATCAGGAAAGATGCTTATGGAAGCTGTGGAGCTATCCCATCGTTTCACACGCCCTGACGGTGAAGAAATCATCATTGCCAAAAAGTTTGAGCATAAAATCATGGCAGGTGAGCGGGTTGGGCTTATTGGCCCCAATGGCATTGGCAAGACCACATTATTAAAAATATTATTGGGCGAAATCACCCCAGATAATGGTCGTATTCGTCATGGTGTGCGTTTGGCACCTGCATTCCTAACACAAATGCGTGATTTGGATGAGGCCACCAAACTTAAAGATGTCTTGGCACCACAAGGTGGGCAGTATGTGCATGTAGGCGGGCATGAACCGCGTCATATTGTCACCTACATGCAGGATTTTCTCTTTGACAAAGAGCGCTTAAATGCGCGTGTTGCAGCATTATCAGGCGGCGAGCGCGGGCGATTATTGCTGGCAAAATTATTGCTCGAACCTGCTAATGTTTTGATTCTCGATGAACCAACCAACGATTTGGATATTGGTACACTGACTGTACTAGAGCAAGCACTAGCAAAATATGATGGCACTGTGATTGTGGTTAGTCATGATCGCGCATTTATGGATAGGGTTGCCTCGCGAGTTTTAGCCTTTGAAGGTAATGGCGAAATCATTCCTATTGAAGGTGGCTATTCAGATTATCAAGCTTGGAAGCAACGTCGTTTAGATGATGAAAAAGCCAGTATAATTGAAAAAAATACTAAAAAACAAGAAAAAGATGTAAAAATACCAAAAATATTAAAAAAACTTTCCTATAAAGAGCAAAAAGAGCTAGATGATTTACCTTTAAATATTGAGAATATGGAGTCTGAAAAATCTGATATTGAAGAACGCTTTTGCAATCCTGACTATTTCACCGACAATGCCGAAGCCTATCAAAAAGATCAAATACGTTTATCAGCATTGGACGATGCACTGCTCGATGCTTATGCTCGTTGGGAGAGCTTGGAAGAAAAACAATCAACATTTTCTGAGGTGTAAATCATGTGCGGCTTTGTTGCCATCTTAGGCAAGCAAAAATCTAATAGCGAACTAACACGCATGGCACAGGCTGTCGCGATGCGTGGCCCTGATGATTCAGGTGAATATACTTGCGAAGGTTTTGCTGCTAAACACCATAGGCTTGCAATTATTGGTGCCGATGCTCGCGGTCATCAACCCATGTGCATCGATGATATTGTCATTGTTTTCAATGGTTGTATTTATAACTACCAAGCACTTCGCAAACAACTCGAAAATGATGGTGTACGGTTTCAATCCGATAGCGATACCGAAGTATTGCCGCATTTATATCGTAGGTTTGGTGCATCCATGTTTGCCATGTTGCAAGGCATGTTTGCTATTGTGTTATGGGATAAACGCGAAAAGCAATGCTTGATTGGACGTGATGCATTTGGCGAAAAACCTCTGTTTGTATGCGAGCAAGATGGGCGCATTGGTTTTTCATCCTTATTATCAGGCTTTGAAAAAGGTGATTGGTCACTCACACCAGATTTGCATGCCGTACATAACATATTAACAACCATGCGGGTGGAAGCACCCAACACGATGTATCAGGAAGTCTCTCAACTGCCTGCTGGCTGCTATGCCATTGCTCGTGCTGGTGAAGCAGTTGCGATTCGTCGTTATCATTTTCTTCCCGAAGCAGATCAGCCGCTAGATGTATCACCTGATGAGATTCGAAATGAAGTCAAAACACTGTTGGAAGATGCATTTAGCATGCGCTTAGTATCTGACAAACCTTTGGGTGTATTTTTATCAGGTGGTGTCGATTCCTCATTGATTGCAGGCATTTTGGCTCAAAAGACAAGTCAATCACTGCATACATTTTCCGTTCGCTTTGCAGGTGGAACGGCTGATTATGATGAAAGTGTATTTGCCCAAACCGTCGCTAATCATTTAGGTACCCAGCATCAAACCCTTGAAGTGAATGCTGATGCCCATCATGCATTGCATGACTTAGCATGCGCTTTCGATCAGCCAGTCACCAATGCCGCCGCATTACCCATGTATCTTATCAACCAGGCTGCAAAACCTTATGTTGATGTGGCATTATCAGGTGTTGGTGGGGATGAATTGTTTGGCGGCTATCCGCGCTATTTAGGTATGGCATGGCATCAACGCTTGCGTCGTATGCCAGCGCGAAACTTAGCCCTCACATGTTTGGAAAAACTCGGAGACAGTGATTCCAGCCGTAATGTGCGTGGTCGTTTACGACGCTTCTTGCAAGGTTTAAACTTAACTCCTGATAAAGCTTACCAACAATGGATGCGTACCGTTGAATCAGAATGGTCGCATATATTCACCCAAATCCAGCCGACAACAAGTGCGCGAACATGGCAAAATTCGGCTGATACATATGGTGGGTTATCAGGCCTTTTAAAACGTTATGGCGCAGTCAATGGTGCGATGTCATATGATGTACTCACCTATTTAAATGATGATTTATTGGCAATGGGTGACCGCATGAGCATGGCACATGGCTTGGAATTACGCGCACCTTTCCTCGATACGCGACTCTT
>Ga0114934_10001364_pt1 | contig 15860 bp, 13 predicted proteins | sample 4SBtaG_2_FD_99695 | JGI IMG/M metagenome (GOLD analysis project Ga0114934, IMG submission 99695) | Deep subsurface microbial communities from Kolumbo volcano to uncover new lineages of life (NeLLi) - 4SBTROV10_white metaG | ecosystem: Environmental > Aquatic > Marine > Volcanic ... | reverse complement strand
TAATTTTCAGGAAATTTAATCCGGCACCGGATTCTTTCTCTTTTTTTATTTCGCTGACTAAATCATTTAATGTTTTTCCCTTCTGAAACGATTCGCCTATGGTCTTTTTGGCATGCTTTTCCGATTCATTCTCACGAACAAAATCAATCTCCGGCACATAAGGTTTTGTTTCCGCTTCCGTTGTATTCCCCTCGTCTTTCTCCTCCTTGAAATCAAGATTAAGTTCCGCCTGAGGTTTTGTCTCCGCCACTTTCTCGTCCGCTACTTCGGAGATGGTCTCAATCGGTTCTTTTTTCTCCAATTCCGAAACAATTGCTTCTTTTTGTATTTCAGTTTCCACTTGTAACCCAACTTCGGATTCTTTTTCATGCATCAATGTCAATACTTCGTTATAAACACCGGCAAATTTCAATTTCAACAAATCAACATCAATTTGCTTAATTTCACCATCTTCCATCTGGTTCACTACCTGTAATATGTCTGAAATTTTCCCCTTTATTATCTGAAACTTCTCCTTTTTGTCCATAAAAATATCTTTTTGCTTATTTTTGCTTTTTTTATAGTTACAAAATTACAAAACTTTAGCTGTAGAAAAAATTTCTATTGTTATTATTTGAAAATGTTTTTAGAAACAAAACATATACATGAGCAAAAAAGAGGATGGATTGAAGTCATTTGTGGCTCAATGTTTTCGGGAAAAACCGAAGAATTAATCCGCCGGATGAAAAGGGCACAAATTGCCAAACTAAAAGTAGAAATTTTCAAACCCGTAATTGACACGCGCTATTCTGAAGAAGATGTGGTCTCGCACAACGAAAACGCCATTCATTCTACGCCGGTAGATTCCCCCGGGAATATTCTGCTGATGGCAAACAATGTAAATGTTGTTGGTATAGATGAAGCACAATTTTTTGATGAATCCATTGTCGATGTTTGTAATGATCTTGCCAATCAAGGCATTCGGGTTATTGTCGCCGGGTTGGATATGGATTATCTTGGAAAACCATTTGGTCCCATCCCCAAATTAATGGCTATTGCCGAATATGTAACAAAAGTACATGCTATCTGTGTACGCTGTGGCGAGTTAGCACAACACTCCTACCGGAAAACAAAAAATGATAAGTTAGTTATGTTGGGCGAACTACAAGAATACGAGCCACTGTGTCGTAAATGTTTCAACGAAATGATGAAAGGAGAAAAAAAATGATTCCTTACAAGGAAAGAAAAGAAAACAAAAAAAATCAAATTCAATCAATGTTTAACCACATTGCACCGCGTTACGATTTTCTAAATCATTTCTTTTCTATGGGACTAGACAAATATTGGCGAAGGAAATCAACCAAAATATTAAAAAAACATACATCAAAAAACCCTAAAATACTAGACCTTGCCACAGGAACCGGTGCATGGGTAAAAGATTTACTCACAATGAATGCATCCGGGATTATAGGTGCCGATATTGCAGAAGACATGTTGTCAGTTGCACGCAATAAATTTTATCACCATCCCAGTGAGGACATTATTAAATTCCAAGCAGAAGATGCTGAGAATTTGTCTTTTGAAGACAATCAATTTGATTTAGTTACCATTGGCTTTGGTGTTCGCAATTTTGAGAATATCAGGAAAGGTATTGCTGAAATTTATCGTGTATTAAAATCCGATGGTATCATTGCTATTTTAGAGCTAACAACACCAAAAAAATTCCCCATGAAACAATGTTATATGTTGTATTCTAAAACATTGATTCCTTTTTTAGGAAAGATTGTTTCTAAAGATCGAGGCGCTTATTCCTATTTACCGGAATCCATTGAGGAATTTTCAAAAACAATTGATTTAGCCACAATAATGAAAGAAGAACGATTTATCGACATTCAAATAAAACCGATGTCTTTTGGAATTGTAACATTATATTTTGGTAAAAAACAAAAAACAACACAATGAAATATCCATGAGCAATAAATATAATTATAAATTGTTAATCTCGTTTAAAACGAGATGATGGGGCATGAGAAATTCAAAAAACAAACACACCCCTTAATCCCCTCTTAATAGAGGGGAAACAATTTCCCCCCTTAAAAAAGAGCTTGATTGAGGGGGTTGTGAAAAAAGTAATTTTTGAAAACTAAATAAAATATGATACAATGAAATATCCATGAACATTAAAAAGCACACAAACCGAGAATGATTAAAATTAGAAATATAACAATATCAGTAAATTTTTGAATGCTAAATGTTTAATTTTAAATGAAAAATATTGAATGAAAAAAGAAAATATAATAATGTAGTTTAAAAGTTGAAAAGTTGTGCCAAAGGCATTCCTACGGAAAAAGTTTATAAAGTTAATCATTAGATAATTAGCTTATTAGTAAAAATCATTAGAATTTAGTAACTATATGATAATTAGAAAATTAAGAATATACAAACAGATGAAAAATTCGTAATTCATAATTCGTAATTAAAAAGTATAAACAGATGAAAAAATTAGTAATATTTTTAAGCTTAAGTATCTTCATTTCAGTCATTGGAATTTCACGAAATGATTCCATTGTAACCAATCCTCATTTAGAAAATATAGCCACAGAAAAAGGTAATATTCCGCAAGAAAAAACGCTTTCAGAAAAAATTAATGATGCATTTACGCCTGTTGTAGCATTTATGTCCAAAATTTTGTTTTGGGATCCGTTTGCAGCAGCAGGAATTTATGACAATAAAATATATGACGATAACGGGAAAATTGTACTCAATGATGATGGCACTCCTAAAACAATGAAAATTCCATTTGTCGTTGTTTGGCTAATTTTGGGGGCATTGTTTTTTACTTTTTATATGAAATTTATTAATATCAAAGGGTTTAAACATGCTATTGATTTGATTCGAGGGAAATATGACAACCCAAAAGACAAGGGAGAAGTATCGCATTTTCAAGCACTTACTACAGCTTTATCAGCGACCGTAGGCCTTGGAAATATTGCCGGCGTTGCCATTGCCATTTCCATTGGCGGACCGGGTGCTACACTTTGGATGATTATTGCCGGTCTTCTCGGCATGTCGTCTAAATTTGTTGAATGTACTTTAGGATTAAAATACCGCCGTATTGATAAAAATGGGGTTGTTTCCGGAGGACCCATGTATTATCTGCAAGATGGATTAAAAAAATATAAATTGGGCGGATTAGGAAAATTGCTAGCCATCATTTTTGCACTGCTTGTTATTGGCGGTTCATTTGGTGGGGGCAATATGTTTCAAGCCAATCAAGCCTTTGCACAACTAAGTATGATAATTCCATCGGTTAACAATTACGGTGCTTATTTTGGTATCCTGATGGCAATTCTTGTGGCAGTAGTCGTTATTGGTGGTATCAAAAGCATTGCTAAAGTAACCGATAAAATTGTGCCTTTTATGGCCATATTTTATGTGGTGGTCGCCCTAGTAATCATTTTTATCAAGATTCGTTTTTTTGGTGATGCCATTGCATTGATTTGGAATGGTGCTTTTAGCACTACTGCATTAAAAGGCGGTGTCATTGGCGTTATTATCGTCGGATTTCAAAGAGCAGCATTTTCTAATGAAGCCGGAGTAGGTTCAGCTTCCATTGCCCATTCCGCCGCTAAAACCCCTTTCCCCATAAGCGAAGGTATGGTAGCACTTTTAGAACCATTTATTGACACGGTAATTATCTGTACAATGACCGCCTTAGTCATTATTTTTACCGGCTACTATAATCCGGCTATGGCACAGGGATTTGACGGCTCACAACTAACATCTATAGCATTTGGCAGTATTTTCTCATGGTTCCCTTTCCTATTGATGATTGCCATCTTCCTGTTTGCTTTCTCAACGATGATCTCATGGTCCTATTATGGACTAAACGGTTTTAAATTTTTATTTGGCAAAGGCATTAACAAAATATTTAAATCACAAAATGCCACTAAAAATATTTATTATATCTTTTTTCTTGGCTTTGTCGTTGTAGGTGCAGCATCTAACCTTGGCTCAGTAATGGATTTTTCTGACATGATGATTCTATCAATGGCATTTCCTAATATTCTCGGTCTTATTATATTAGCACCGGAAGTCAAAAGAGATTTAAACAATTATCTCCAAAAATTAAAATCGGGAGAAATTAAAAAATATAAATAATGCCGATAAAACACACAATCTACACGGTTTCCTTTTTTTTAGCAACAGTTCTTTTCAGTTGCACGCCGCTAAAAATATCCAAAATAAAAAACGGGCAAACCATAGAGAAACAAGGTATCATTTTTTATTTACCGCAAACAGAAATCACTGCTGTTATCAATATTGAAAAATCTTTTCGAATTGACGGACAATTTTCGAAGGAATCTCAAAATTTTCTACCCGTTAAACAAAAAAATAGTATTCCACAATATCGAATAAAGAATATCCAACTAACACAGGTAGCTGAACCCGACACATCACAGTGTTATTTTATAGAACGATGCAAAGCACAAATCAATTTAGACAATAAAAATATTTTACTGGGTTTTAACCTTCCGAAAACCCTCGAAAGAAAAACCAATTTCCCTGAAATAAATAATTTTTCAACGCCCGCCAATTTACCGGATTACAATGATTATTTCATTAAAAAAAATATTAAAGAAGTTATTGATACCGTTTATAAAGTTGTAAAACGAGACTCTATTTCGTACACTAAAAAAAGTTTTGTAAAAAAAGAAATAGAAAAAAATAAGACGGATTATGCCTACGACATTTACCGTTATTTAATTAAACTCCGAAAACACAAATTTAAACTAATAGCTGACATTAACGACTCATCAATTACCCCAAATAGTTTAAAAATAAGACTTTACCAAATAGACAGTCTGGAGCAAATATTGAAATCACTTATTGCCGGGAAAGAAATTGTTACGCCGTCGTCCTATGTTTTTCATTTTAAGCCCAATAGCAACAATCTATCTGACACGATTGCTTTTTTCTCTGAGTCTTACGGTATCAATCAGCAAACAGGCAAACCAATAATTATTAGAATTTCTATGCTTCCTGAGTTTTATCAAAAATTTACAAGCAAAATAACCGGCAAAGGATTACCTTACCGCATTCCGATACAAGCTGATGTTTCTCTGTTTATTGGCAAAAATCTAATAAAGAAACAACGCATCATGATAAGTCAAATGGGGAAAACCCTTAAATATCCCTCTAATATCATTAGGAACAAGCATATATCAGTATCATACAATCCCCTGACCGGAAATATTGAAAAAATCTTAAAAATACAAAAATGAAAAAATATCAAAAAATCGGATTTGCCATCTTATTAGGTGGTATCGCTTATGGCATCAGTCAATATTTCATGGCATACAACTTTGCGGTTCTTATCGCCATTATTACAACGCTCGTAGCACTTTGGACCAATGAAGGATTACCACTTGGTATCGTTTCACTTTTGCCTTTAATTTTATTCCCTGCATTTAATATTTTGTCAGTCAATGACACGGCTGTCAATTATTCTAAATCTATTATTTTTCTTTTCCTTGGTGGATTTATGTTAGCCATTGCAACAGAAAAAATAGGATTACACAAAGTGATAGCCAATAAATTGATGCGCATTTTCCCTAAAACCCCATGGGGCATTATTTTTTCTGTGAGTTTAGCTTCGGCATTGCTAAGTGGCATCATTTCCAACACCACTACTGCCCTACTTTTAATCCCTATTGCTACTTTCCTGACAACTAACAAAAAGCTGACTATCCGTTTATTGCTCAGTGTGGCTTTTGGTGCCAGCATCGGGGGAATTATCACCCCCATTGGTACGCCACCAAACCTAATTTTTATGGGTTTCCTTGATGAACATAATTTACAAGGTATTCCATTTCTAAAATGGGTCATGCTGATGTTACCACTTGCCCTTGTGATGCTATTTTTTATGAGTTGGATACTGTCTCGTGGCATTAAAAAGAAAGATATTAACATTCATCTTGAAAAGATTAGTATTAATAACAAGCACAAAAAAATGCTTTGGATATTATTGTCTTTGGTTGTTCTGCTATTTATAAACTCACCGATTAAACCCTACTGGAATGGATTGGGATTAAACGAAAAAATGATTTTACTGGGTTTTGGCCTTGTCATGTTCCTGCCCAAATTTGGTTTTCTAGAATGGCGCGACAGCAAAAAGATACCATACGAAATAATTTTCCTTTTCGGTGCCGGATTTTCTATTGCAGCAGCGTTCACAGCAACCGGACTTTCAAAAGAACTGGCCGCATACCTGATGGGATTAAAAGACCTGCCCATGTTTATTGTGCTTATTATTGTTGGTGGGTTTGCAGCCCTCATGACGGAGGTTACCAGTAACACGGCGCTCACTGCCGTGCTTTTGCCAATACTTTTTGGTTTGTCCGAAGCTTTTCCGCCAAAGGAAACTTTGCTCATAGAGTTGGTCGCTACCATTTGCGCCAGCTATGCTTTTATGCTACCTATCTCCACGCCGCCCAATGCCATTGCCATGAGCACAGGTCTGGTTAAAGTAAAGGACATGGCCAGGTTCGGCGTTATTTTCGACTTTTTCGGGATTATTATAGTGGCTGTTGCTGCCTACTTTTACTGGCACATAATGCTTTAACCCACATTATTCATCATTTATCTGATACCAAGTTACATTCATAAAGGAAGTTTACTGACTAAAATTGGCTCTATTGTAATAATAACGAGCAACACACGCAATTTTAACAAAAATGTGTAGGCAAGATATTACTTTTTTAACAACTATTTTTTGATGTACTAAAAAAAACTATTTTTGTCAATGATTAAAGAAAATTGTTAACGGGTTCTACAGTTTTTTTAAATCAAAATGGGAAAAGTGAATTTTTGGAACCCACCTAATGTTATTGAAAGAGATTATGTAGTTGGTCTTGGTAGTCCAAATGAAGATAAAGAAATCCATTATAATCTTGAATATCATGTATGTTTATGGGTCTTGTGGAACAAGGTTAGACAGAGCAAGACACAGCATTGTCAAGACCATGTTAATAAAAATAAATTGAATCGCAATAAATCAGTATTGTTATGAAAATGGCAAGAATTATTATTTCGTTTTTTTTAACAATAAATGCGCTATGCCAACAAAAAGTTCAAGGCAGGGTAGTTGAGAATCATACAGGAAAAAGTATTCCCTATGTAAATATTGTAGCTAAAAATAAAAACTTTGGTACAATGACTGATTCATTAGGGCATTTTGTTATAGAAATAAAAAACTTAAATGATAGTTCCTCCCTTATTATCTCATCATTAGGTTATTACCAAAAGGTTGTTTCTTTATCAAAATTAAAAAAACATAAAAATATAATTCAACTTGATAAAAAAATATATACAATCCCTGAGATTAATGTTTGTAGTGGAAAACCGACCTATATAGGTATTAAATCTAAGAAATCAAGTCAGGGTTTCTATATGGGAATTGGTACACAAATTGCGCTTTATATGAACACACCTAAAAAAAATCAGAAGATTGACGAAATTGGATTTTATATTAAAGAACAAGGAAAACCTGCGACAAAATTCAGAATAAGAATTTATGGTAAAGACAGTGTGAAAAATTGTCCAGGTAAAGATTTATTAAATGAAAATGTATTTTCAAAGGGAAACAATGGTAATGAGTGGGTAGTCGTTAAATTAAGTAAATTTAATATAGTTGCGCCTGAAAATGGGTTTTATGTTTCAATGGAATGGATTAATGATGGAAATGAATACTATTATAATAGATTGGGAACCCGACTTTATGGACAAGTCTTGGGTTATATTCAGAACAAGAATAATGAAAATTCCAATACATGGATTAAACAAAAATATTTAGATTGGAGAATGTTTCCATCTAATAAAATTAATGCAATGATATGGGCAAAGTTATTACCGATAGATTCGAAATAATTTTCTTAAATTTGGAACAGAATTTCATCAAAAAAACAAGAAAAACCAGTCTCATAACTACTGAACTTCAATAATTTATCGAAAGTTCACTAACTAAAATTGGCTCTATTGCAATAATAACGAGCAACACACACAATTTTAACAAAAATGTGTAGGCAAGATATCACTTTTTTAACAACTATTTTTGATGTTCGAAAAAATTTATATCTTGCAAAAAATTTAATAAACTTCCGTTGTAACTTTTTATTTGATTACTCGTTTACTTCAATATGAGATTTCTGTTTTCATTATGCTTTCTATTAGGTGTAACTTCTGCTTTTACACAAACGGTATTACATGGTAAAGTAATTGATGCCAACACAAAGGAACCGTTGGCATTTGTCAATATTGCTTATGGGCAACATCAAGGGGTAACCACCTCTATTGACGGACTGTTTTCTATTCCCATTACAACCGACAGCATTACTTGTAAAGTCTCATACATTGGCTATAAACCGATCACCTTTAATATATCAAAAGGCGATGCCAAGCATTTTAAAATCATTCCGCTTTACCCGGAAGCTTTCCAATTGCAAGAAGTAAAAGTTTTACCGGGAAAAAATCCGGCAGACGAAATCATAAACCGTGTGATAGCTAATCGTAAAATACTCAACCCCGAAAAACATCTGCAATCCTTTGCCTATAAATCATACAACAAAATGTATTTTACGGCCAAAACACGACATAACGAATCGTTGGCTAAAGACACCATTCCTATTGCTCTGGACTCAAGTAAAGTAAACACGGATACGCTTTCAGCCGCCCAAAACGATACAGTAAAAACAGGCAAAATGGAGCAATTCCTAAAAAAAAGACATTTGTTGATGATGGAAACTGTCAGTCAACGATATTTTAAAGCGCCTGATAAAAGTTACGAGGAAGTTATTGCCTCAAAAGTTTCCGGCTTTACGATGCCTACCTTTGTAATTTTGGCGACACAACTTCAGTCATTTTCGTTTTATAAAACACAACTGAATTTATTAGATAACCATTATCTGAGTCCAATCTCAACCAATAGTCCCAATAATTATTTATTCATATTAAAAGATACGCTTTTTGTTAATAATGATACGGTTTTTACCATTGCGTTCAAACCACACAAAGGAAAAAATTTTGATGGACTCAAAGGATTAGTTTATATCAGGACACCCGATTATGCGATTCAAAATGTTATTGCACAACCAATGAAACAAGGGGATTTTTTTATTAAAATCCAACAGCAGTATGCTAAAATTGACAGTCTTCAATGGATGCCTTCACAGCTTAATGCCGATTTGGTTTTAAATAATTTAATGGTTGGCGATTCAGGCAGTAATGCCACAAGTATTGTTGGTGTCAATAAATCCTATCTGTATGACATCAAAATCAATCCGGACTTGGATTCTGTAAATTTCTCCGGCACAGCATTTAAAGTTAATAAAAAAGCATTTAAACAACCGGATAGCCTATGGCAACAAGTACGGGTAATACCGCTCAATGATAAAGAAAAAGAGACTTATCGCTACATTGATAGCTTGGGCAGAGCCGAAAATTTTGATACTAAGTTTCGTCTATTGAAACTACTAATGACGGGAAAAATACCGTATCACTTTATTAACATTGACATCCTAAAATTATTACAATACAATGAATTTGAAGGCTTTCGTCCTCAACTGGGTTTAGAAACCAACGATAAAATTGCTAAATGGTTTACATTAGGTGGTTATTTAGCTTATGGCACACGGGATAAAAACTTTAAATACGGTGGGGCATTATCATTTATTTTTTCTAAGGAACATGATTTAGGATTAAAATTCTCATACCATAATGATGTGGCAGAAACCGGAGGAATAAATTTCTATGATTACAAGCCCAATTTTTCATCTTCGGAAATGTATCGACAAATATTGATAAATAATATGTACGGCGAAACGCTTTACCGCAGTGATATATCCTTTAGAACAATTCGTTATTTAAAAGGGAGCGTATTTGTCCAAAAGCGTTTTCTTTCGGCACTAAACGATTATCGTCCGGTATTAACCGAAAATAACCTTTCTGTATCCTATTCACAGACCGCTGTCAATGAAGTAGGCATCAGCCTGCGATATGCTTTCAAAGAGAAACAAGCCGCAATGACAGACCAAATGTTTTCCCTCGGCACTAAATATCCTATACTCTGGTTTAATTTCATTAAAGGAATGACATTTCAAAATTCAGGCATAGCATATCAAAAAATGACGCTTCAGGCAACCAAACATTTTGAATGGAAAAAGTTGGGCATTACCTATTTGAAGTTAACTGCCGGACAGGTTGACGGGCCAGTTCCTGTTTGGTTGCAATTCAATGCCAATCCATCTTATTATCCTTTCTCAGTAGAAGCAGCCAATACCTTTGCAACAATGCGTATGAATGAATTCTTTAGTGACCGGTTTGTTGCTTTTTACTTTGAACACAACTTCAAATCACTTTTGGTAAAAACACGGTTTTTTGCACCACAAATCAAGATCGTATATCATACTCAATTTGGAACAATGAGGGATAACAGTCAGAACGGAAATTTCAAATTTAAAACACTAAACAAAGGCTACCACGAAACGGGCATCGTTTTAAATAATATTTTAAAAAGTAATTTTTCGGGAATAGGTATCGGCGGTTTTTACCGTTTTGGACCATATCGTTTCAATAACTTCAAGGATAATTTGGCAATTAAACTATCTTTGTCCTTTAATTTTGATTAGTGTCTGTCTCTAATGTCCGATTTTTTCGTTATACTTGTTTTGAAAACAGTCATCCCGCCTTAGGCGGGACTCCTTTGTTTTCAAAACTTCGCAAGCCTTAAACTCAAACATTATAGTGCAGACACTAACATTAAAGACGAACTCTAATTAAAGGATACTTTGATGCATAAAACTAACTCAAATTTTAAAGCGGGATTTGTCAATATTGTTGGTAATCCAAATGTAGGAAAATCCACTTTGGTAAATGCTTTTATGGGCGAAAAAATATCTATTGTTACACCCAAAGTACAAACAACACGACATCGTATCTTAGGATTTCTGACACAAGAAAATTACCAAATTATTTTTTCGGATACACCGGGTATTGTTCAGCCAAATAACGAGATGCAGAACCGGATGTTAGCTTATTCTTTCTCGGCCTTGGAAGATGCTGATATTTTACTCTATCTAACGGATATAGAAGACATCAAACGGGTTAACGAAGATTTTGTCAACAAGGCAAAAAATCTATTAACACCATTATTCGTGATAATCAACAAAATAGACATCCGAAATCCGGAAGAAGTGGCGAAGGCAAAAATCTTTTGGCAAGAAAAATTTCCATCAGCAGCGCTATTTGAAGTATCGGCATTGAAAGGCAATGGAGTAAAAGAATTATTCACAAGAATTTTAGATACCTTACCTTATCATCCACCATATTTCCCTGAAGACGAACTATCAGACAAGAGTGAGCGTTTTTTTGTGTCGGAAATTATTCGGGAACAAATATTCTTGAATTATTACAAAGAAATCCCCTATGCTGTTGAAGTACAAATTGAGGAGTTTAAAGAGAAAGAGGATATTACAGTCATTAAAGCAAAAATATTTGTTTTACGGGAATCACAAAAAAATATCATTATCGGAAGCAAAGGAGCGATGATTAAAAAAGTGGGTATTGAAGCACGCAAAAATATCCAGCAATTCTTAGGCAGAAAAGTTTATTTAGAGTTGTTTGTAAAAGTACGAAAGGGTTGGCGTGACGATGAAAACACTTTGAAGCAATTCGGTTATTTTGATTGAGTGCTATTATTTTCTTCTTGTGTCAACCATAGCTTACCTGTCCACGAAATAGCCCAAGCTCCAAGAGGAGCCGTGAGCAAAATACTCAAAACAGCCATAGCTAAAATAGTCTGCCCAGGTGCTGTAGGCATTCCGGCAGCCTCCATAGCAAGCAATGGTGCCCCACCAATAGCGGCCTGAACCGTAGCTTTTGGGATGTAAGAAACAACAACAAACATTCTTTCTTTAAAATTCAAGTTAGTGCCCAACACGCTTAAATAAGTGCCAATACTACGAGCAATCAATGCTATAAAAATTAATGCGGAGCCGGCAAGCCCATAGTCAAAAGCCACCTTTACATTGACTTGTGCACCAACCATTGTAAATAATACCACTTCTGCCGGAATCCACAGCTTGGCTAATTGTGACGAAACCTCGTGAGCATATTTACTACGGTTTTTCAAAATAATATAACCAATGGTCATGACGGCCAACAAAGATGCAAAAGGCACCCAGTCTTTTGTGAAATGCTCTAAATGTACCAACAATACTGAAATAGCCAAAATGGTTAAAACCCGACGCGTAACATGTGGATTGTATTTATCAAAAATCTTGTATAAAATGACCCCTGTTAACATCCCCACAGCAATGCCGACAACAATAGAAATTGGAATAGAAGCAAGCTCCCATGCTATATTAACCTGTTTGCCGACATACATTCCAATTAAGACACTATAAATAACAATAACAAAAACATCGTCAATAGATGAACCTGCCAAAATTAAGGTAGGAATACCTTTTTTGGTACCTCTTTTTTCATCTATAAATTTTATCATTAATGGTACCACCACAGCCGGTGAAACGGCTGACAAAACACTTCCCAAAATAGCCGATTCCATATAAGACAACGGTAAAAAGACAGGGCCTAAAATGGTAATAGCAGCCCCCTCAAAAGTAGCAGGAATAAAAGACAGAAATAACGCACTACGGCCTACCTTCTTCAATGTATCTTTTGACAGCTCAAATCCGGCACGCAATAAAATAACAATCAATGCACCTGTTCGTAAATCAGATGAAATGGTTAATAATGGACTTCCCAGCCAATTCAGTACAAAAGGACCAAAAACAATGCCTACCAATAACATGCCTACCAAAGGCGGCACCTTTATATATTTGAAAAGATAAGCAATAATAAAACTTAGAACCAGTAACTCTGCCAAATTTAACGCCATAATATCAAAACCTTAATAACTATTGCAGAGGTCATTAGCACTATTGCGTTTAAAGGTGAACCTCATCACCAAAAAAATGAAGCCGCAAAAATAAAAATTTCCTGGATTTTACAATAGAATTAAAAAGATTTTAAAAATTTTTCTATATTTTTACACATCTAAATAAACTATCATGAAATATCCTTAAAACTTCCTCACACCAACCGAAAATGAATATAATTGTTAATTATGAATTATTAATGGTTAATTATGAAAAATTCAAAAAATATACACACCCCTTAATCCCCTCTTAATAGAGGGGAAACAATCTTCCTCCTTAACAAATAACCTGATTGAAGGAGTTGTAAAAAAAAAATAATTTTTAGAAACTAAATAAAATATGATACGATAAAATAATTCAACATTCAACATTCAAAATTTAAAATTAAAAACTATAAGCAGATGAAAAAAATCTCAACACTCACTTTATTAATTCTTATTACATTAAAGCTATGGTCATATCCAGGAAAAATTCAAAAATCTTTTAACGCCCCCGGGCAGTTTATTACAGGAATGACATTTGACGGGAAGAACCTGTGGATAGCCGACAGGAAAGCCGACAAATTATATTGTATTAATCCTGCTAACGGAGCAATAATAAAGACAATTCCAAGTCCTGCCTACTGGCCAATGGGCTTAGCTTACGACGGAAAATATTTATGGAATGCCGATGTAAAAGGCGGGATCCCGTTAGCTGAAAACTATCATGGTGTCATTTATCAAATAGACCCGAAAGACGGGACCATTTTACATAAGCTCCCCTCGCCTACCCCTGTCCCACGCGGAATAACTTGGGATGGCAAATATTTATGGGTAATAGATGACTACAATGATAAATTAATTCAGTTTGATTCTAATGACGGCACAACGATTAAAGAATTTCCTTCGCCTGCAGGCAATTCAAGTGGTTTAACTTACGATGGCAAATATTTATGGGTAGCAGACCACGGCACCAACGAGATTTATATGGTGGACCCCGAAAACGGCAAAGTACTAATGATTTTAGATGCTCCCGGCGGCTATACCATAGGAATGGCTTACGATGGCAAGTACTTATGGAACGCTGACCGTGACAAAGACAAAGTATTTCAATTGATTGTGGACGATGACGATTATTTTGTAAAAAAGAATCCGAAAGAAAGTATGATTACTTACACACACCTAACCACCAATTTTGGTCCCGGAAAAGTTAAAACTGCCGATATTTATTTACCAATACCGGAAAACCGAGTTAACCAAAAAATACTGCAAAAAATTAATTACGCCATTAAACCCGATATCGTTACTGACAAATGGGGACAGCAAATAGCCCATTTCCATAAAGAAAATCTGCTTTCGGGTCAGCAATTTGAAGTTACTGAAACCATTAATGTAGAAACCTATAATGTTCGCATCTTTATTTTCCCTGATAAAGTGGGTAGTTTTAGTAGTATTCCACAAGCTATTTTAAAAAAATATTTGGTAAATGATGCTAAATATAAGTATGATAATCCGGTCATTCAAAATGCCGTAAAAGAAGCCGTCGGCAATGAGAAAAATCCATACTGGGTAGCCCGTAAAATTTATGATTATCTAATGCCAAAAATGTATTACAAGATGACCGGCGGATGGAATACAGCCCCAACTGTTTTAGCCCGTGGCAATGGTTCCTGCTCAGAATATTCGTTTGTCTATATTGCCATGTGCCGTGCCGCCGGATTACCGGCAAGATATGTTGGCTCTATTGCTCAACGGGGCGAAAAAAGAGCCATGGACGATGTGTTTCACCGGTGGGTAGAAGTCTATCTGCCCAATTACGGTTGGGTACCTGTGGACCCTAGTGGTGGCGACCAAAAATCACCGGCAGCACAAGCACGGTATTTTGGCCATTTGTCAAATCGTTTTTTAATTACCACACAAAGTGGTGGTGGTTCCGAATATATGAATTGGACCTATAATTCCAATGAGTTTTACACGACAAGTCCAAAAACTTATGTGGTTCCCGAATATTTTGCCGATTGGCACGAATTGGAACCCAAATAAGGCATTGTTAAAAAATAACCTTTTCATTTAGGCTCGTTCTTATTGCTTTTTACTTCGTTATAAAAACTTTAAATAAACTGTGGCTATTCGCAGTTTCTATGCCTTGTAAAAAACAAAAATAACTTCGTCTATTCTGTAAACTTTATTCCTCAACAATACCTAAGCCTTTTTTATTATCGAATTTTTATCAAATGATTGCCTGAAATTTTATAAATATCCGATGCTTGTTTCTTACCACTTATTTCAAATTGACGAGGCACTACATAATCTACTCGCTTAATAATTCCGGGCAAAATATCATTAAACTTTTGTGGCGCCGGTTGTCCCGACACATTGGCTGAAGTAGAAACTAATGGCTTGCTAAATCGTTTGATAACTTGATTAAGAAAACGATAATCTTTAACAACTCGTATTCCAACGCTATTATCATTCCCTAACAAACTATTAGGCAAATTTTTAGCATGCGAGTAAATAATCGTTGTTGGCTTAGTAAATAAATTCAATTGCTCATATATGAACGCCGGCACTTCTTCTACATAATTTTTCAACATTTCAACATCGCTAACTAAAATGGTTAATGGTTGTCCCTGCTGTCTTTTTTTTATAGCATTTATCCGAACAATAGCTTTTTCATTTGTTGCATCACAACCTATTCCCCATATCGTATCGGTAGGATATAAAATGACTTGACCTTTTTTCAAGACATTTACTATTTGCAAAACCTTACTTATCATAAAATTATACTAATTCGCTATCAAAATCGTAAAAGTAATTATTAATCCGCTTATCAAATAATTCCGTTAGAAAAACAGGGATTTAATTTTCTATAAAAAAAAATCTTCCGTCATTGCGAACGAGGAACGAG
>Ga0114934_10001363_pt1 | contig 15860 bp, 18 predicted proteins | sample 4SBtaG_2_FD_99695 | JGI IMG/M metagenome (GOLD analysis project Ga0114934, IMG submission 99695) | Deep subsurface microbial communities from Kolumbo volcano to uncover new lineages of life (NeLLi) - 4SBTROV10_white metaG | ecosystem: Environmental > Aquatic > Marine > Volcanic ... | reverse complement strand
GCATTTGTTTCTAAAAAAGCGCAAGATCTGATAAATAAAATAATGTTCAATAATGATGTTCTTTTAATTGTAGACGAAAGTTCAAGAATAAAACGTCCAGGAGCAAAAAGAACAAAGTTTATAACTAAGATGGGCAAGCTGGCAAAATATCGTCGCATATTGACAGGGACTCCTGTAACAAAAGGACCAGAAGATGTCTTCAGCCAATTTAAGTTTTTAGATCCTTATATATTAGGATATGAGAGTTTTTATTCTTTTCGTGCCAGATACTGTATTATGGGAGGCTATGAGCAAAAACAGATTGTTGGTTATGAAAATGTTGATGAATTAATAAAAAGTGTTGAAGGTCATTCATTCCGAATTCTTAAGAAAGATTGTTTAGATCTTCCCGATAAGATATACCAACGTGTGTATGTTGACCTCTCAGAGAACCAGAGACGCTTATATAACACGATGAAAGATGAATATGTCGCTGAATACCAGAACAAGGTTATTGATGCTCCTGAAGCCATTACGAGGCTCCTAAGACTTCAGCAGATAACATGTGGGTGGTTTCCCCAAGAGGATCCTGTCCAGATTGATGAGAAAAATCCCAGAATTGAGACTCTAAAAGACATTTTAAGTGATATTGAGGGAAAAGTAATCATATGGGCACGCTTTAGAGCTGATTTAAGAGCCATAGAGGCAGCATTAACAGGTTTGTGTGTGGCTTACCATGGAGGTGTGTCTAATGATGCTCGTACGCACGCTGTAGACGCTTTCCAAAATGATCCGAAAATAAGATATTTCGTAGGTCAACCCCAAAGTGGTGGAATCGGATTAACTCTCACTGCAGCGACATATGCCATATATTATTCTAACAGCTTTGATTTAGAAACTAGATTACAGTCTGAAGATAGGTGCCATAGGATAGGAACCAAGTCAAATGTGACATATATTGATATTGAAGCTAACAAGACTATTGATAAAAAAATAATCAAAGCTCTGCGAACAAAAAAGAATTTAGCAGACATTATTACAAGAGACCCAAAATCAATTTTTATGGAGGATTAAATGGTTAGAAAATCAATTAAAAAAAGAGCGAGGACGAGGAGCGGTCAATTTATAGCAGATGACCCGAAAACTATTCTGAAAAATGAGGCTTATGAATCAACAAGCATTCTTCAAAATTATAAGGAGACGATGTCTAAATTTTTTAAATTGTATTGAAAGGAGAGCGCATGTCAAGAAGAAGAGAGTATTCTGAATATTTTATAGCAGGTTTAGTTAAAGAAAAAGAAACGATGACGATAAGTCAAATCGCAGACAAATACGATATGACCCATCATCAAGTTACATATGTGATCTATAAAAAAGGCAAAGACATTTATACCACAAATGGCAAAACTAAGCAGAAGCTCTATCAGGATCTTAAAAAAGTTTCTGATGAAGTTAAAAAGAAAAACACAGTAATAGCTAAAATTATAAAGGCTCTTAGATTATGAGTGAGAAAAACTTCTGGACATTTATAAGAGACAATTTAGATCTTAGGATGTACAGGATAGAGAATCGTGTAAGCACAGGCATGCCAGATGTTCATTATATAGATAATGGGCAAACAGGCTGGATTGAATTAAAATATATTGAATCATTCCCAAAAAAAGGAAAAATAAGCATAGGCTTAAGAATGTCGCAATCAATTTGGCATTCTAGGTATATAAGCCATGGAGGAAAAACTTGGATCCTTTTAAGAGTTGGAAGAACAGGAATTTTTTTGATTGATGGTAAAAACTCTAGAGCTCTGCAGAAAATGCCAAACATATCTTCTTTCCTGGAATTATGTTCTTGGAAGCATATGGGCAATTTTAAACTTTATAACTGGAAGGAGCTCAAAGATGAAATCCTCAGCGATGGAAAGAAAAATACGAACCATGATAATAATGTCAAAAGGCTCGGAAGATGAATGGTGCAAAAATTATTGGGCTCGCATTAGTCTGTATCATATTTACAAGTATGGAGATCAGTGCTCAAAAGATCTGGTCAAGGAAGGTGATGAGTTGCAAAAACAGCTCATGCTTAATTGATGAAATTACTTGGCAAACAAACCAAGAGTATAAAAACAAACAAGGATATAAAACAGGAGAAACCAGACATTACTGTAAAAAACCAGATGATTGGATTCCTATAATAAAATCTATTCTTAAAAAAGACGGCACTCACAATAAAATTTTATTAAAAAAAGTTATAAATGGTAAGTGTTATGAACTTTCATTTCCTAAAAAAATTGTTTTATTTGAAACTGTTTTAAAAGGAGAGGGTTGGCATATAAAAAGAGCGCAGTGGCTATACGACCAGCCAGAGACATTTTATCAGGCATTTATTAATTCTAATAAATAAAAACAGATGCAATTAATGCGCCAATAATAATGACAAAAAATACTGCACCTATTATTTCACCATTTATTTTCATGACTGTCCGTTCACCCTATCTCTTAATTTATTAACATGCTCCCACAGCATAGATATTTGTTTAGAGTTAACATCTATTTCACTGCGTTGCTTAACAGTTTCAACATAAGTATCTCTCCTGTTAAGTTCTTTTGTAAGATTGTCTAAATCTTTTCTTAAACTTTTAACCTCTGATTCTAATCGCACTGCCATTACGATTACACCAAGTACAAATATTATTTGATGCCAATGCTCTGTTAAAAGTTCCATTTATTTCTTGCCAAATATAACAAGAGCTATGATTGCACCAACAGATGCACCAATAGCAAAAATCGCTCCCATTACATTAAATATTTTGTTCCATCTTTTTTTCGATATTTTCTTTCTTTTTTCAGAAAGCTCTTCATACTCTTTTTCTTTCTGAGCTCTCATTAACTGTATTTCAACCCATGTATCTTTTCCGAATCTTCGATTTAAAAGCAAAGAGATTTTATCAATCTGTTCTTGACAGATCTTTTCATCAACAGTTTCCTGTATAGCCAGTTGAAGGAAGTTGTCAGATGTCACACCTTTAACAAGGCCACCCCATTTAGATGCAATAGGATGAGCTTTTTTCTTTACTTGCTCTTGACCTTTAAAAACATTGTCAATTAATCCTGCTATTTCAGAAACATCTTTTGTTGTATTTATCGCCATCTTAATGGCTTTACAACTTTGCTGGACCAACTGAAGTCCAACTAGTGTTTCTGCTACAACCATTATTTTACCCCAATGGCTCTTAGCTTTTCTTTCGTTTTTGGAGTTGCACCTTGAACAATAGCTTTAATTGCTCTGCTATCTTCTCTTTCGAGATCTGCACTGGTTGTTGTGGCAGTTCCTCTTCTTGCCGCAGTGCCAAATGCATCGATCATTTCATTATATTTTTGGGAAAGTTTAGCCAGAACTGTTTTGTCTGTTAACATTTTTTCTAAAATTTCAGGATCTTCGCTAACTAACATTTTTGCAACTTCTGTGCGTTGCTCTGCTGATAAGTTATCTAATTTTGTTCCAACAATATCTCTTAAAATCCGCATCGCTGCAAAAGGTGCGCTCATTGGTCTTAAGAACATATCAGCTACATTAGCTGCAAGACTCATTGTTCCTATTTTACTTTCTGCAGCTCTTTGGGGTGCTGTTGGAGATCCGCCAAGAACTCTGTTAGCTGTTTTAAGTGCCCTGTCAGCTAAGTTAATTTGATTGATTGCTTTATTTAAATCGTCTCCAGGAAAAATTGTTTCTAAAATCATCCTTTGTTTTTTGTCCAGATCATTTAAATCTCTGAATAAAGTTGCTTGCGAGCCAACTGTTCTTTTATTCCGCAAAGCACTAGCATAGCCAGCTCGTAGAGCTGCAATTGCTTCATCATCTCCTTTTGCTGCCAGATCATTAAATATAATTTCAACTTCATCTGCTGATTTAGAAAGAATTTTTTTGCCCTGTTCAAAAGCATCCGAGCGAGCCATAATCTTTGCCCATCTTGCTCTTGTTTTTGCTAATGCTGGTGATGCATCATCTAATGTTTTTCTAAGTGTTTTTTCTAAATCTCCCAATGCTGTGCCTAATGCACCTTCACCTTTGTTAAATGCTGCTGTTGTTTGATCGTTTAAAGATCTCCGTATAATTTCAGCTGTCTCTAAATCAACATCTCTTAACAATTCAACTTTACCAGCTTTTGTCACTTTAAAAAGAGGTGCCTGTTTAGAAGTTTGTATTAAATTAATTATAGCTGGTCTTAAATTCTCTTGCTGCTGCAAAAGTTCTACAACTTGACGATTCAAAACACTGTATAGAACTCCTGTGGCAGAGGGATTCAAATCATCTTTAAATTCGTCGAAAACTTTTTTATATTCATCGCCTTCTGCATCTTTCAATTGTTTAGTGCTTCTTCCGAACCAATCTAAAATATTTCCTTTTTCTTTTTCTGGAGATAATGCTTTCTGTATTGTTGAAGCAGCTCTATTAGGGAGCGATGTTGCTCTTTTTGATAAAACTTCTGCTATCTCTCCACGACCTTTGCCAGCGGTGCTATATAAAGCTCTCAATGACATTGCCAGTTCTGGACTCATATCTGCTATGACTTCCCCTTCAGAAACTCTCCTAAGTATTTCTTCAGGCTCTATATTTGATTCTTGTATTATCCTAGCTAACTCGTCAGCTTCAGCTTTCGCTAACAGACCTCCAAAATTTTTACGGAAAACATCAAGATTTAAAATTTTCTTTCCACCAGCTCCGATTCCTTTTACAACACCTTGAAACAATGGTCCAAGTGCTCCACCAGCACCAGCACCCAATGCAGTTTCTGGAGTTAAAATTCTATCTTGGATATTTCCTTTTTGCTCTCCAGTTGCAGCTACTGCACCTTCTGCTGTGCCTTTTGCTATAGTTTTCGCCATTCCTTTAAGACCATATTGGGCACCGATCTTTGCTATATTAGCTGTGATTAGAGGAAGTGTAGTTCCTCCAGAAAAAACTAAAGTTGCGAGAGATGGAATTGCGGCACCACCAATTTCTAAAGCAAGTGATTCTCCAGGAGCTTTTTTGCGAGCTGTTTCTACTAACTTTTTTTCTTCTTCTACAGCTTCATCAAAAGTTAATTCACCGCCTGAAATTTTACTTAAAAAAGATCTGATTCCAGCAGTTGCTTCATCTCCATAATTTAAACTTAATCCTTGACCAATTAACCGAGCTCTGTCTGATATAGAAAGCTCTCCATCAGATTCTTCAACTACTTCAGTTTCAACTTCAGGACCTTTTCCTGTTATCTGTTCTAAAGTGAATCCCATTATTCACCCCATCCTTTAATAATAAAAATATTACCATCATCTATAAGCGGTTTGTTATTGCTATCCCTATTATAAATAACAGCTCCTTTTTTTAAAGAATTATACCAATCTTTGACTTTATCTTCTTCCAATGGTCCTTTGTATGTTTCATAAATTCCTGTACCAATTTTGTCAAGAGCTTCTTTTACTTCTTTTGGACCACCTCCACCAACAATAACTTCATATTTTTTCTGATAAGATTTTGCACTTTGTTCCTGAACTTTTTTAAATGTATAAAGAGATAAATAGTTGGCTTTTGGTGTATTGCCAAGACTGGCTATTGCTTCTCTATATGCTTTAAATTCCATATCAGAAGTTGATCCTGATCCAGTAGGTCTCATTTTAGGAGCTAACACATTTGAAATAGATTGAATAATTTGTAGCTCTTGAATACCTTTATCTTCTATTCCGAACAATTGTCCAAAAACACTTCTTACTGGTAATGTAAGCTCTGCAAGACCACCAGTTTCAACATCTCCTGTCAGAAGAAGCTTCATTGCTCTTTCAACTTGTGGAATAACTTCATAACTTTTCTCTATATACTTGTCATTTTTTGCAAGTAATGGAATTTCTTTTTCTCTATAAAATACAGTTGCTGGTTTTGCACCACCAGTAACTGGAGTGAAATTAAAATCAATTATTTCATTGCCTTTTACAACAGGGGTCATCATCTGAAATGAATCAGCAAATACAACAGGATTGCCAACCATGCTATCTGTTGGAGCTGTAATTTTTTTAAGAACTGCTGCAAAATTTGGTGAACTTGCTGGAAGACCTTTATTTATTAAAAATGCTTTAGCATCCTCTTCTTTCATATAAGAAGCAGTGCTTCCTGTAGGATATTGTTTAAATGTTTTTGGCTTGGTTAGAGTAGATGCTAATTTAACTCCGAGACCGATGCCTGCAATATCTTCAGCTCGTTTCTGTTTTCTCTCTTCAAGCAAAGTTTTAACTACATTAGAGCCAGCTGCACCAGCTGCACCTATTGCTGTCGCTCCTGGTTTACTAGCTTCTGCTGCCATATTTGTAAAAAATTGAAAAGCAGTTAACCAAGGATCAGGTTTTTCTCTAGCAGGAATTAAACTTTGCCCAAGACTAAGATAACTTCTTAAAGCTCCAAGATTTGGATCTGGGTCACCAGTTCCAGCAGCTCCAAGTTTTAATTTGTTTGTAACATTGTCTACCATATTTTTAAGCCAATAATTTATAAGCTGAAGCCAAAGCTCCTAGACCACCCATTGTTTGGCCATAGACGCTTGGAGTTGGTACAAATTCACCGCCACGTTGCATACTGAATTCACGAGTTTCAAATGGCAATCCTTTCAAAGCTCCTAATGCAAAATTTACAGCTGTAAAAGGAAATTCTCTTTGCTCAACATAATCTTTATAAGCCAGCTCAAGAGCTTGCTGGTCAATCATTCTTTCAGCTTCGCCAGCTCCTATTAAACCTTGTGCCTCTTGCTGTATCAAACCTTGAGAAAGAGGAGCAAGTGCTTGAGAAGCTCCGAGTTCTAATTTCCTTGAAGCCTGATTTAGATCAAATGCTCTTTCTTGAGCTCCACGATCTCTTTCAAATTGGCTAGAAGCAAATTCTAACCCTGATCTACCAGCGTCTGCTAATATCCTCGCACGCTCTCTAGCCTCTCCACGAGTTAGCTCCGCACTTTCGACTCCTTGTCTACTTCCGCCAAATGCTCCACTCATTGCAGCTTGCGCACCAAGTTGGTTCCTATTGCGTTTAAATGTTTCTGTTATATCTTCTAATGCTGGTGTTACAGCTTGCGTATATATATCTGAATATTTTGCAAAATCAGACTCACCAAACTCTGTCGGTTGTATTCTTTGCGCACCAATATCACGAGCAACTTCTCCAGCACGAGAGAGATAAGGTTCATAAATGTCACTTTGGTCAGTTAATGTCTGTAAACCACGTTGCTCTGTTTCAGTTAATTTTGAAACTTGCCCAGGATCATTTATATCTTCATACGTTGCCAGCCTATCTCCTTCAAATAAAGGGAAATCGCTTTGAGCAAGCTCTGAAGCCTCTTGAAATAATTTCTGCCCACCAGCAGAAACCCATTCAGGGATCTGCGTATCTTTAAGAACTTCTTTTGGGTCAGGAAGAACTTGAACATTAGTCGTGCAAAGACCACCCATTATTTTTTCTCCGTCACATAATATGTGCCAGCTTTTAGTAATCCAAGCCTTTCATAAAATTTATCTTTTCTTTCCATGTCTCCACCATACACATGTCCTAACCTTACTTGAATATTCGGTTCAGATAAAATAAATTTTTTAATTAAACTCAAACCAGCACCTGTTGCTCTTTTTTCTTTATAAACATAAAACCACAAATCTCCAAGGAATTCTTCCTCTGACCACCAATCAGAAGAATACAATCCTCCAATGGAACCAATAATTTCTTCTTCTTTTTCTGCAACAAAAACGACACCTTTCTGCACTGTATGAACAACTGTGTTATACAATTTTTCAGGATTAATAGCAGAAAGTTTGAATTCAGCATCTTCATGCATCTGTACCAAAAGGGAAATAATATCTGCTCTGTCATCTTCATTTGCTTCTCTTATTTGCATTACATTTGCGCTAATGCACCCATTTGTGGTTGCTGTTGAACTTGAGATGCAACCATATTAATAACATCTTCAAGCTCTGGTAATATTTTCATTAAAATCCTTGCGCTCTCTCCATCAATCAGAGAATCAAGTTTACGCAATTCATCAGGAGTTAATGATTCTAGTCTAGACATAACAACAATTCTTATGTCATCATCAGGCTGCATCATCGCCTGAGAAGCATCACCACCCATCTCTTCATTTATACTAACAGATTCGTCCATCATCATTTCAGCCATTTAGACCTCCTTTTGTTTGTAAAGAACTGACCAATCACTTTTCTTACAGAATAAACCCATAGTCCATGACGGCCACTCTAGAAGCCTTCTGTAAATCTTGCCTAAGTAGTCTGGTTTTTCTCGTTTACCATACACATAAGCGATTTCATTCGCTCGGTGAACGCAAAGATGCCTCCAGAACCAGACCATTCTGCCTTTGCGTAATTGATTGACCACAGGTATTGCCCAAATGTGATAGCCACGCACTAACTGTGGGCTTAAAAAGTCCCTAGTGAACCTATAATCATCTATGACTTGCTCTCTTGTTAAATATCCTTGGCGATGAAGTTCATTACAAACTACTCTCCCTCCGAAAACTTTAGCCAAAGTTCCTCCGATAAATCCACCTATTGGACCACCTACTGCAGTTCCGATAGCTGTTCCTGCAGTTGTTATTGCTGCACCTTTAACTGCTTTGAGTGGTTTTTGACCACTAAGTAAATTAAAAGCTAGATCAACTCCAAAAGTTGTGCCCACCTGCGCTATTCCAGGAGTATATCCTTTAAAACCTGACTCAAAAAATCCAGGTTGTGAAATTGCACCACTTGTATCTATAGCAGGTTGATTTTGCAATGCTCTTAGTTCATTAAGCTGATCTATTTTATTTTTACTAAAAGCTGCAAATGTTTTGCCACCTTCTCCTGCTATATTTGCTTTAGTAACAGCAGCTGCTACTTCTGGATTAGTGCTTAATAGGTTGCGGGCTGTTGCACTAGGAAGAGCTATGCTTCCTTTTGGAATATCTAGACCACCACCAAAAGTCAATAAGTCTTTCCCTGCAGGAACTAAGCTATCAAAAAAAGGTTGCCCAGTTTGATTAGCTAATTGACCAGCTTTTGAAATAAGAGTTCCAGTTGCTGCTCTACCACCTTCAACAAGAATATCTTTTGTGCTTATATCTATTCCTTGATTGAGCAGATCTTCGTCTGGAGTTTGAGATATGAAATTTGCTGCTTCTTGGTGGAACTGATTATTAGGATCAAATTCAACTTCCCCTGTTTGAACTCTGCGAGCAAATTGAAACATTGGCATTGCTCTTGTTCCATAAACGTCTTGAAGCCTAACACCTGAGTCTAAAGTTGGTTGTTGAGTTCCTATTTGATAAACTGGGACAGTCCTATAAAGATCTGTAGTTTCAGTAATCTGCTCTTCTTCTGGAGATATTGATCCTATTCCTTCAAGTGCCATTATCCTATTATCCCTCTTTCTTTTAAATCTGTTATTAATGTCCCCAAAACATCTGCTAGCTCTGCAGTTGTTGTTGAATCTGCATTCATAGTCCTATCAGATGTTACATTGGTTACAGTATAAGGATCAGATGAAGCAGCAAGATTAGTAGTAGCAATATTCTGCTCTAGCTGGTTAACCAACTGATTTGCCCATCTTACATTATAATCTGATGGGGGTGACGGCAATCTTCCTCTCCTTATACTCATCTCAATCCATCTGGTCTAACATTAACTCTAAATGTGCCAAGCTCCCAATTATCGCCAACAGCAGAGCTTGCTATGCGCATTTTCATTTGTCTTCCTTTTGCTCTTAAAGATACTTTACTTGTAGTTGGGGAAATAGTAAATGGTCCTTTTGTAGTTTCAGCAGAATCATCAGGATATTTCTTTGATTTTAATGTTAAAGACACTGATCCTGTAATAGTTCCTGCAGGAATTACTTTATCAATCATAAATACATTTGTCCCATCGGGTTGACCTTGAGCATCAAATTCAACAGCAGAGCTCTCTATATATGAAGACATTGCAGAGCCATCATCATTCACTCCTGTTTCTTGATTATATAAATAACCATCTGAGGAAACAGCATAAGGAACTAATCTAACTCCGAAAGAATCATGCCAAGCTGTCCGAGCCAAATTTCCTATAGACCAAGTTCCTGTTTCATAATTAAAAGAAACATATTTATCTGGCTCATCATCACTAGCATCATCAGAGACGTAAAAGAAAATGATCTCTTGAAATTTACGATTTAATGATCCAAAAACTTTCTGTTGCTGTTGCTGATTAAGATTATCATAAACATGATATTGAACAGGTGATGGTAATTCTTTGACTTGTCCATCAAATACGAAAAAATTGTTTCTCCCCATCCAATACACAACATCGCCTTCAGCAACCATACATCTTTGGGAAATTGGACCACAACCTGTTCCGAGCAATCTAAATGCGAAAGTAAATGGTGGACCAACAAATTGCATTCCGTACATAGCTTCATCAGTTCCTATAAAAATTTCTTCACGTGTCGGGACTGCTGCCATTATTTTTGTGCCGATCTGCAACCTTTGCGAACCTGCCGTATTAGTAGCAGTTGGCGTAAAGGTTGTATAACTATTTTGATCTGAAAACTGAACGAGCATAGGATCTTGAGCACTCGTGCTAGTATTATACGATCCATAAGCCACTAAATGCCTATCAGGAAAAGAAATCGTGGTGAATCTACTTTTAGATATTTCATTTGCAGAAACAATTGTTGCCCTTGTATTTACTCCTGCACTTGCGTCCCAGACATATGTAGCAAAATTATGAACTGTTCCAAGAAGATCCTCTCCCCACAAATCAAAACTCCACATACTTAATTCTAGTGTAACTGAAGAACTGCTTCTGGCAGTTCCCCATGTACTAAGACCCCAAGTTCCAGTTCCCCAACCTAATGCTAATGCTGCTGTTGCTTCTAACATTCCTTCATCATATCCAATAAGATATGCAGCAACAACTGAACTTCCTCCTCCAGAGCCAGAACCACTTGCAGCAGATGCAACAGTAACAGTATATGAATTTGCATTCAGAACTGTTACTTCATAAGCTCCTGAAAGAGTAACTCCGTTAACAGCACTTGCTCCGCTAAAAGAAACTATTTCCCCTGTTGTTGCTCCGTGACTAGTATGAGTTACTGTTACTGTGGTTGAACCAGCTGTCGTTATAGGATTTGCACCTAGAGTTGCCGAAGATCTTAATGGAGTTATATCGTAAAATATACCACCTGTTAAAATTAAAAGTTGTTTCTCTGTACCAACAGCTAAAACATCAGTTCCATCTAACAGTCTCCAGTTTTTAAGAGCTCTGCATTTACCAGCTGATAAATTAGTTGACGATGTAAAAGTTGTTGGGCTGGTGGTTTCTTTTTCCCAACCTCCAATTTTTTGAGGTAAACCATTAACAAATCTTATTTTGTCTGCATCTATCCAGTATGGACCAACTTTGGCAGCAGTATATTCATCAATGTCTGTTACCACTCCTGGTTTTATATTTAATGCTTGAAATGTCATTTATTTTTAACCCATGCCCTTGCTTTACTCATTGCTCTATTACCAAACCAGAAAGCGATAATAGCAGAAAATATTGCAGCAGTTTCATCATCCCATGCAGCATCAACTGCTGTTGCCCAATCAATGTTCTGATTAACTATCATAGCATATATCATAGTTCCTTTTACAGCAGCAAACATTAAGAAGAACAGATAAGTAATGACAGGGCGCACAGAACCCCTGAGACTGTTGACAAAACCTCCAGACTGAATACTTCTATCATGTTCATATATTCCTTTTGTCTCTGCTATATCTGCCTCTGCGTCTAACTCTTCAACTTTTAATTTCGATATTTGCTCGGCATATTTGGCTTTTGCTTCCAGCATAGCTAATTCTTGTTTATTAGCTTGGCTCTGTTTAAAATAACCTAAAATTTCGGGAATTATAGAAGTCCCAAAACCCATTAATGTTCCCAACAAACTTATCATTTTTTATTCGCCATCCAAGCTGTCATACCCATATATGCCCCAACAACTCCTGCCATTCCTATATAAAATAATCCAAATAAATCAGCCATAGCTTTTATTCGGCTATCAGGAAAAATAGGCAAGAACAAAAAACAAGTAAAAAAGAGCATCCCAATAAGAGAAATCCAAGCCATCCTTCTTTGTGCATCAGCTTTCTCTTCTTTTTCTGTAACTTCGTGGATTGCTTTGACTGTTGCAAGTTCGTCATCGCTAACCACACCATCCCCATCGACATCAAATTCCTCATAAATGCTATCTTTTTGCAAACTTTTTACACCTTTTTTAGTATTAGTCATTCGCCATCATTTCAGATAATTCTATTGCACGATTCCCAACCTGATCTGCCCATCTGCTATTTAACATTTCAAAAGATGCATCTTCCCATCTTTTTTCAGAAACAGCTTTCAGCATATTTTTAAACTTCATAAGACCTGCTACACCAAGATTAAAAGCCATATTAACTAAAACAGATTTTCTATTTTCAGAAAGCTCATCAAAAAAAGATAAATTCTCCATGAGCTGTTCTGTAAAATAATCAATGTCATTATTAAGAAGGAACATAGCCTCTTCTTCAGTTATTCCTTTTTGTTCAATATTTCTTCCGACTCCTATAGTTTTGTAACCAGCAGGACAGTCGTAAACAGTTAGTCTTAAACCTTCATGACGAACTAATTGATCTTTTAAATTTTCCATAACATTCCTGCCATGAGAAGAATTAACGCTCCTGCTGAGGAGAGTATAATAACTTCTATTCGTTTAATTCGGAGTATCGTTTCTTTCCATCTTTCGGCGCAAACTGCTTCATGTGTATTCATACGAGACTCCAGATCCTTTGCTGTGGGCAACCTAATCTCCTAACTCAGGCCAGTCATAAAGAGTGCCAGATTTCTTGCCATCTTTATCGTACTCTACCCAGAGCTTTTCAATGTCACTTACTTTTGAACAAGCGTCTATAGCATCTTCCATTGCTTTAGCCTTTGTTCGTACAGCATCTCTAAAAGTTTTTACGTTACTAGGAACAGCTTTATCAACATCTGCCTTCCTGATAATGTACCAATCGGTAGCTTTTAAAATACCCGCCTGTTGGCTTTTTACTTCGTGCTTTAACTTTGATTTAACACCCAATACTTTGTCTTTGCCACTACCGCTATCATTCATAGCCATAGCTTTTTTGTTTTTTACTTTTCCATTTTCATCATAATTAAACGTATACAATCTTGTATCAGGAGGACTGTCTTGAACAATTTCTTTTATGTTCCATTTCTTTTTTTCATCAGCACTCCAAAAATTCCAATTACCTGAGTGTTGAGTTCCATCAGATGCCGTCCAAGGTCGGCCTGGTTTTATGGTTATGTTATGATGTTTCCAAATACTTGCCATGTTATTCTCCTAATTAACCTGCCACAATCGGCGTTGTCTCTTCTCCCCCAAAAGGATTCTCTGCGAAAGCCATATATGTATAAGTGTTAGCACTGGTTCCCCCTGACGCAGCTGTTGCTGTATTTATCTTAAAACCATTTGACAGGAAATTAATACTGTAAGTACCACCAGTATCCTCTGCTGTTGTCTCATTAGCTCCAAGCCAGAAAGTATTTGGGTTGGATGTTAAATGCCACATTGGTCTTTCGGTATCCATCATAGTCCACCCATTTGCTCCATCAACATTTTTTATCATTAGAAATCGGGGACGAAAACCTGTGAACACTACAGGTCCGTTTGCATTGCCATTGCCATCGAAGGAAGAAAATTTGCTGTAACCTTCTATTTCTGCAAAAGCTATAGCTAAAATTGTAGATCCACTTTTATTAGGTGCGCTAGATGTACCAACGCTAAACACGCTACTAGTAGGGGCTGTATCATTAAACATACCTACATCATCTGATTTTGCTCCTGATCCATCTAATAAAAGATAATCAGTTTGAGGATCAGTTATTCCCATTTCCTGAGCATAGACAGTATTAGAATAAGAGGCATCTAAATTTTTAAACAATATCATTTTTGGAGCCACTCCCAGCCCATGTCCAACTGTACTGGCTGACCCTGTTCCCTCATATACCGAAATACTTATCCCCGCACTTTGATCTACCAACGTCCGAGTCGTATTTATACCGCCGTCCTCGTTAGCGGTTCCGTTGCCAGCCGTTTCAATAAACCAATTCCAAGATATTAACTGATCTTGATCTCTGCATACTTCATTGTCTTCCCCTACTTCTTCACCACCCTTTAAAAATCTTTGAAGAGTATTAGCGTTACTAGCTTGTATGGCGTGATCGTTAGAGTGCCAGTCGAGGTTAACCCCTCTGTTTCTATCAAATAACATGTGATTGTCTGAAGCGTTTCTGTTTTTAATCCAAACAAAAGCTGATTGAGATCCTGCCGCTGCTTCAAGATTATCGTTGTTACACGCTTTAAAACCTGTTGGTGGTGTAAATCTAAAATGGCCTTTTGCGGCAGCTGTCTCGCTTAAATCTGTAGCATCAAAGTATTGCCACTGACCAAAGTTTATACTTAGATCTCTACTTGCATATGAGCTTGCATTAAATAAAGTTCCATTAACAGTAGAGAAAGGAAAGGATGTACCCCTGCCACCAGAGTCAGGATCACCACCAAGCTCTGCGTTCCAACTATCATTAACTCCCATCCAGAATTGGTTGTTGTCACAATCTATAGCAATCTGTACTACATCTCCTGTGCTATAACTTAACCCTGTTATAGTCATAGACGTTTCAGCTATATTGTTTAAAACAATAGCACATTCACCATTAGCATTAAATCTAATGCCATAATCGGCATCCCCAATAGCAAAGGTAGATTGTTGAACATTATAATCTAAACTAATAAAAGGAATTATTGTTGGGTAGCCACTTACATTAAACACCTCATATTCTGCATACCACTTACCAGTTTTAGGGTTGTCAAATGTAGAACGAATAGCTTGCTCATGTGTACCACCATGAGAAGAAGTAAAATGTAGCATACAGTCTTCTGTACTTGTACTAGCTGTACCCATTTCATATGGATTAAATGTAGCAAAATTACGAGTTGGTGTATCATGGAATTGATTAGATCCATTGGTAGTATCAAAACCTGATTCAGTCCAATCATTGCCATTACCAGACTCGTCATCTCCAAGATCATTCTTGTCGGCAAAATCTAAGTAGAAGCCATTATTCCCAAAAGTTAAACCACTAACGTCCTTTGGAACCCAAGCATTTGTAGTCGCATCTACTTCTCCAAAACTTGTAGCATTAAGAACTTGACCATCACACCAGCAATACTCTGCCATATATCCATCAAACAGATAATCACTAGCACTAGAAGACCCAGCCCTACCACCTATAGTGCAAGCTATTGAATTTTGAAATACTTTCATAGCAGTATCTGTAAAAGCAGTGTTAAAAGTGCCATCGTCAGTTATATTAACTCCATCTAAATAAACTTGGATTCTATCTGTAGCAGTTCCATTATCAAGATCATAAGCTACCACCAAATTATGCCATCTATCTATATCAAGTAGTTCTCTACCAGATGTCCATTTGCCATTTGTTGAAGCCATTTGAACTATAATATCTCCTGTGGTATCAATTTTTAATAAATCTCCACTTGTATTTTCTGACATCATAAGGTGATGACCAGCAGATCCAAAGTTACCAGATTGTTTAAACCATACCGATAGTGTTCCATCTTTAGTAGAACTAGCCGCACTACCAAATGTTTTATCTAATTCACAAGTATCTTCTTTTTTAAATGCTGCTGAGTTCGCAACACTATAAGTTTCTGTTATAGGCTGGTCTATACCAACTGCTCTACCCTTACCATTGCCAAGATAATTATAGCAATCAAAATATTTCTTTCCATTTTTTATACTGGGTTCATTT
>Ga0114934_10001362_pt1 | contig 15863 bp, 9 predicted proteins | sample 4SBtaG_2_FD_99695 | JGI IMG/M metagenome (GOLD analysis project Ga0114934, IMG submission 99695) | Deep subsurface microbial communities from Kolumbo volcano to uncover new lineages of life (NeLLi) - 4SBTROV10_white metaG | ecosystem: Environmental > Aquatic > Marine > Volcanic ... | reverse complement strand
TGCAAATAAAAATTTGATTGAAAGTTGCTGAAATCGACAAGTACTCCCTCTCAACAATTATCGGTCAGAATATCCAAAATATGAACCCATTCGGGAAAGCCTCCGTGGAATATTTAGCCAAAAGACCACGTTTTTACACGTTACCTTATGCGGTTGTAGCTCGACGAGACTCTTCAACCCGGAATTTTTGTAGCACCTGCAAATCCGATCAATGCTTGATGGAAAATACCGCTTTTCTCACTGCAGTTTTGTAGATTTTAATGAGGCGCCATTCCGAGATTGTCGTCTGTCCGACTCAAACGGAAAGAATCTCTGGCGGGAGGGAATAGATTCTTCGTCCGCCGCACGCTTCGACAAGCTCAGCGAGCGGGCGGCAGACTCAGAATGACATTTTTGTCAAACTACTATTCTCTTCGATAGATTCATTCTAAGTGATTTTGCTCTGAAGCTCTCGAATTTGATCCCGAAGGCGGGCCGCCTTTTCGAATGCTTCGTTTTGAACCGCCTTTTTGAGTTCTTCCTGTAATTTGTTCAGATTTTGAATCACAGGTGCCTTTTGGCCGGATGGACGGCTTCCGATGTGGTGCGTGTTCCCGTGGATTTGCTTTAATACTTGTCGTATTTGCACATGAAAAGCTTCGTAACATTTGTCACAACCAAGCAACCCGGAACGCATAAAATCATCCCAGGTGGTACCGCAGTAGGGGCATTTCAGGGAAACTGAATGTCGAGCGGAAGGAGGGGAATCTTCCTTCAAAACGTCCACCATTAAACTGTGAAAAAGCTCAGGAAGTTGCTTAACAGTCTTTTGAAGTCCCAACGAAAGAGCACATTTCTCACATAAATAAAGCTCCTTTTCCTCACCGTTAATGACTTCCGTGATTTTAACAGTGGCCTTATTCTTGAAGCATTTCTGGCACAGCATTTTTAGCCCCGTTGATTTTGCTTTGTTTCCTTCTTTATGCGGCCATCAAATAATTCAATGACCCGGTCGGCCATTCGGGCCAATTCCTGATTATGCGTCACAATTACAATGGTTTGATTTTTCTTGCGACTCAAATTGTAAAGAAGTTCGTGAAGTGAACGACTCGCCTCCAAATCCAGATTCCCGGATGGCTCATCCGTCAGTAAAATCATCGGATCATTCATCATGGCACGGGCTACTGCCACCCGCTGCTGTTCGCCTCCGGAAAGCTCACTCGGTTTGTGTTCCAGCCGCTCACCCAGATCGACATCGCGCAATAACTCCTCTGCTTTTTTATATCCTTCACGGCGCGGTTTGTTCCCAATCAGTGCCGGCATCGCTACATTTTCAAGAGCCGTAAATTCCGGAAGTAAGTGGTGAAATTGAAACACAAATCCTATTGTCTGATTTCTGAATTTTGCCAGCGCTGCATCATTCAAATCGAATACAGATGTGGAATCAATCACGACCTGGCCGCTGCTGGGGCGATCAAGTCCACCCAAAATGTGAAGCAGCGTGCTTTTTCCAACACCCGAAGGCCCGATAATTACCAGAATTTCACCATGCCTGATTTTTAGATCGATTCCTTTCAGAACATGGATAACGCTCGCCCCCATTTTATAGTCCTTGTAAATTGATTTTGCTGAAAGAATAACGTTGTTCAAAATAAAATCCTTTCATCCTCCTGATGAATTATGGTGATCGTCCAAAAAGACCTTTGCTTTTCAAATTCTCTTGAACATAGATTTAGAAAACTCGCAATGAACAGCAAACGTGATTTATCTAAATGTTATTCGGACGATTTATTTAGACCTGCGGTAAACCTTGCGTCTAATAATGCGAAGGGTGCTGAAGCACCCTGTTTTGCCCGCACCGTTTACGGTGCTTTCTATTTTTAGCCCCGTTGTTTACAGCAACGCAGGAACTCAAGCATTCATTGGCATTTTCAGACATTTCCAAAGCCTGCTTCCAACAATCGCCACAACAAATTGTGGTGAAGAGGCTTGTAAAACCCCCATCAATAGAGAAATAAATTACCTCTGCCGACCAGACAAAACATAGTCAAAATTTCAATCGAAATTATTCGTAGCGAATTGCCTGGACGGGATCGAGTTTTGATGCCCTTTTTGATGGATAAAGCGTCGCCAAAAAGCTGAGCAAAATGGCTGCCGCACCAATCATGATAAAATCAGTCGGTTTCATGTAAATTGGCAATTTGTTAATAAAATAAACATCCGGGGGAAGCGAAAAGAAACGGTAGGTCTCCTGGGCCCAGCACAGCCCATAACCAATAGCGCTTCCCAGAATCGTCCCGAGAACACCAACAACCAAACCTTCGTAAACAAAAATCCGCATGATGCTTTGCGAGGTGGCGCCCATTGATTTCAAAATACCGATTTCCCGTGTTTTCTCCATTACCAGCATGATCAGCGAGCTGATAATATTGAAAGCAGCCACCATAATAATCAAACTCAGCACAATGAACATCGCCCATTTTTCGATTTGCATCCACGAAAAAAGGGTTTTGTGCATGTCAAACCAGGTGAGTGTGTAGAAGGGGTATCCAAGCATTTGATCGATTTTTTTCGCCACATGACTCGCCTGGTACATATCATCCAATTTGATCTCAATGCCGGAAACCTTATTGCCCAACTGAAACAATTGCTGAGCCGATTTGATTGAAATGTAGCCGTAAGAATCGTCATATTCAAACATGCCGCTTTCAAAAATACCTGCGAGACGAAATTGCTTTACGCTGGGGGGTGAAAACACAGAGGTTGTCATACTGGGACTGATTACCGTAATTTTATCGCCGATTACAAGCGCTTCAAGGCGATCCGAGAGGCTTCGTCCAAGCACAATTCCCGGAAGTGGTTTGGCGCCTTCCGGACCAGGAACCAGCCGCAGATTCAGAGTGCCGTACACCATATTTTTCCCCAAATCGGACACGGTTCTAATCCGATCCTCATCAGTGCCCTTAATAAATAATCCATCTACATTTTTCCCGGATTTAATGAGAGCCTTTCCCAAAATGTAAGGCGATGCCCCTACCACGTGATCCAGGGAAGAGACCTTTTTTAGAACTTCCTGCCAATCCGAAATGCCCTGATCATGAAAAGTGCGAATTCGAATGTGGGCATCAAAACCAATGATCCGGGAACGAACCTCTTTCTCAAAACCGTTCATAACCGAAAGAACAATAATCAGCGCGGCCACGCCAATGGTTACGCCGATAATTGAAAAATACGTAATTAGCGAAATAAATCCCGTTTTGCGTTTGGCTTTTAAATAGCGCCTCGCAATAAAAAACTCGTATGACACCGGTAACTTCCTCTCAACTCCAAAATAATAGAACCACGAACATTAATCATTCATTCGTGAATCCGTGGCGTTTCTATTCATAAATCCGTTTCAAAAAATACTCCCCACTAATCTGCACGAATTGTTTTTATGAGAATTAATGGGGTTGCAGTCCCTGTAAGTGGTGTAATTCGTGATTCCCGGAGCATGCTCATTCATCCACATTTAGCTGCTCGGGCCGCATTTGCGGGAACAACAACACATCTCGAATGGAAGGTGAATCCGTCAAAATCATCACCAGTCGGTCAACACCCACGCCCAATCCTGCCGTTGGAGGCATTCCATATTCCAGCGCCCGCAAATAATCTTCATCAAGTACCTGAGCTTCGTCATCGCCGGCACTGCGCAATTTCATTTGAGCTTCAAAACGCTGCCGCTGGTCGATGGGATCGTTCAGCTCCGAAAAGGCATTCCCGACCTCTTTACCCGCAATGTAAGGTTCAAACCGCTCCACAAGATTGGGGTCGTCCCGGTGTCTTTTCGCCAGCGGGGAAATCTCAATGGGGAAATCCGTAATAAATGTGGGTTGGATCAATTTGGGTTCCACAAATTCCCCGAAAATCTCATCAATGATTTTCCCTTTATTAGGAAGTGCATCCACGTCAATGGAAAGCTTCTTTCCGATTTCGCGCACCTCTTTTTCCGACTTCCCGTACAGATTAAAACCAGTTTCCGCTTCAATGGCATCAAACATTCGTATTCGTTTCCAGGGCGGCGTCAAATTAATTTCATTCCCCTGGTAAACAATTTTTTTAGATCCAATTGACTTTTCAGCAATCTGGCTGATCATTTCTTCGACCAATCCCATCATAAAATAGTAATCTTCATAGGCCACATAAAGTTCCATTTGTGTGAATTCGGGATTGTGAAACCGATCCATTCCCTCGTTTCGGAAATCCTTTGAAAATTCAAACACACCGTCGAAGCCACCCACAATGAGGCGCTTCAAATACAATTCGTTGGAAATGCGCAAATAGAGCGTCATGTCAAGTGTGTTGTGATGGGTAACAAACGGCCGCGCAAACGCCCCACCGTATATCGGCTGCAAAATGGGGGTTTCAACTTCCAGGTAGCCCCTTTCTTCGAGGTAGCGGCGCATGGTTGAAATGATTTTTGAGCGTTTCACAAAGACGTCCCGTACTTCGGGATTAACCACGAGGTCCACGTAGCGCTGGCGGTACCGCAATTCTTTGTCGGCAAACTGATCGTAAACCTTCTTTTTACCATCCTCGATTTTTTCCTTCACAATCGGTAACGGCCGCAAAGTTTTTGAGAGCAGTTTGAATTGCTTGACGACAATCGTAATTTCGCCGGTATGTGTCTTGAACACTTCTCCCGTCACGCCTATCCAATCGCCGATGTCTAACCGCTTGAAAATCTTGTACGATTCTTCCCCCACATTGTCAAGGCGAATGTAAATCTGAATCCGGCCACTGGAATCCATTAGGTGGGCAAAACTGGCCTTTCCCATTCGGCGCAGCGCCATAATGCGTCCCGCAAGCGAGACGGTTTTTCCTTCCAGCCTCTCAAAATTACTGACCACATCTGCCGACGAATGGGTTCGTTCAAATTTGTAGGGATAGGGATTCACTCCCATTTTTTGCAATTCTTCAATCTTCTGCCGCCGAATTTTCATCAGCTCATTCAATTCTTCTTGCCACGTCCGTTCCAATCGTTTCTCCTTCAGTCCGATATTTCCTTTTCAATGTCCCTTATAAATTGCGTAAAGTCTCTCCCAGTGTTTTAAGTGAATTAAACACATGAAGGTTGTTGATAGTTTCATAAAGATGAACCAAAATGTTCCGATGCGCGCCACTTGTGCCAATCGTAATGAAGAACTTTTTGAAAGGATTCCAATCTCGCCTGCTCTCAGAAAAAACGCGAGATGAATGTTTTTTTATCCTAATAAGTCCATTCTAAAAAGATCTTACCCACAAATTACACGAAATTTCATTAATTGATTTTTTAAAAGTTAACCGCATTGCAACTGTATAATTTGTGTAAAAGAGGTTCTTAATGGCTCACAAGCACTATTTCTCACTTTGCCTTCGACATCTTCCTATTCCTTAGCATTCACATAAATCCTTGGCACGCGTTTCGACACCCAACACGTCACTTCGTAGGGAATCGTATTTAATTTGCGGCAAATATCGTAAACAGGCACCTCGCCTTTTTCCGTTCTTCCGAAAAGGACAACTTCATCGCCAACCTTCACCCCTCCCCCCAGCCCCACATCAACCATAATTTGATCCATGCACACACGTCCCGCAACGCGGTACTTCCGGCCATTAATCAACACCTCTCCCTGGTTAGTCAACAGTCGGTTGTACCCATCGGCGTAGCCTACGGGAATGGTGACAATGGTCGTTTTCTGCGGAGCTGTGTACTGTCTGCCATAACTGACGGTTGTTCCCTCCTCAACTTCTTTCACATAAAGAACCTTTGAAAGAAACGACATTGCCGGTTTCAACAGTACGCTTTCCGTCGTATCAAAAGACGGATAATATCCGTACATCATAATTCCCGGGCGAACCATATCGAAATAGGACTCAGGCATGTCCAGAATGGCCCCGCTGTTTGCCGCGTGCCTGATCGGGACTTTAAATCCCAGGGATTCGATATTTTTAAGCGCTACTTTAAAGCGCTGCAACTGCAAATTTGCAAAACTCTTGTCTTTTTCATCAGAAGTGGCAAAATGAGTGTACACACCCATTATTCGAATTTCGGGAATTTGCAGCACCTTTTGCACAAACGGGGCGGCTTCTTCCCAAGGGACACCTACGCGCCCCATCCCCGTGTCAATTTTGATGTGCACATTGGCTGGTTTCCCGAGCAATTTTACAGCCTTTGCCAGAGCCTTTGCATTTTCCAGTGAATACAGTGTGGCATCCAAATTGTGCCGCACAAAAAATTCCGCCTGATCGCGGAAAAACCCCCCAAAAACCAGTGTAGGATAATCGATTCCCGTTTCGCGCAGTTCGATGCCTTCTTCCAGCAGTGCAACGGCCAGATAATCGGCCCCGGCATCGAGTGCCGTTCGCGCTACATCCGCCATTCCATGTCCGTAGGCATTGGCCTTTACAACGGCCATCACACCGGCGGGCTTCACTTTCTGAATCACCTGGTTAAGATTAAATCGAATCGCACCCAAATCCACAACCGCTACTGTCGGACGCATGTTAATGGTTACCCTATTCAATCGTTTTAAAAAAGATATTGCTCACGAATTTTCACAAATTGATTTTATGAGTGAGATTCTTCAGTCGCTTCGCTCCCTCAGAATGACAAGAGGAATACTTCCTGTCATTCTGAAAAGGCCGCCAGCTGGCGGCCCACGAAGAATCTTAAAGACTTTTTATCCGCAATCGTCGGAATCCGCCCACGGGCGGATTAGGATCATTCAACTTTCGCAGACGCCGTTTGGTTCAATAAATAGGCGCGAATAAAACGATCAAGATCACCGTCCATTACCGCCTGAGTATTCCCTGTTTCCACTCCCGTACGTTGATCCTTCACCATGTTGTAGGGATGAAAAACGTACGATCGAATCTGACTGCCCCAGGCAATGTCTTTTTTGCCCTTTTCAATTTCGGTTCGTTTTTCGGCTTCATCTTCCATTTTTTTCTGATAAAGACGTGACCGAAGAATTTTCATGGCACTTTCCCGATTCATGTGCTGGGAACGCTCGTTCTGGCACTGAACCACAATGCCCGTTGGAATATGTGTAATGCGCACCGCCGAATCGGTTTTATTCACGTGCTGCCCGCCTGCACCGCTGGCACGGTAGGTATTAATCCGCAGATCCTTCGGATCGATTTCGATTTCCACATCGCTTTCAATTTCGGGGTACACAAAAACCGACGCAAAAGATGTGTGTCGGCGGTGGTTTGCATCAAATGGTGACAGCCTTACCAGGCGGTGAACGCCGACTTCTGCTTTCAGATAGCCGTAGGCGTAGTCGCCTTTCACCTCTAGAACAGCACTTTTAATGCCTGCCTCTTCACCCGGGAGCAAATCCAGCGTACGGTAGGAAAAACCGCGGCGTTCAATCCAGCGGGTGTACATGCGAAGCAACATTTGCGCCCAGTCCTGGGCTTCCGTACCGCCGGCACCGGCATGAATCGTCAAAATTGCGTTTTTGGAATCGTCTATTCCTCCGAGAATGCTCTTCAGCTCAAGCTCTTCTACCTGCTCTTTGAAGCCTTTTAACTCCGATTGGAATTCCGATTCCAGCTCTTTATCGTTGGATTCCTGAGCCAATTCCAAAAGAACTTGCAGATTTTCCTGTTGTTCCTTCAGCCGATTCCAACCCTCCACAACAGATTTCAGCCGACTGATTTGCTGATTGACTTTCTGAGCCTTTTGTGTGTCATTCCAGAAATCAGGCGCAGCCGATTTTTCCCGAAGCTGATCTATTTTTATTTTTAGTCGATCGACGTCAAAGATAGCTCCGTAGGTGTTCGAGTTTGCTACTTAACTCTTGAAATGTTTCTCGCAGTTCAACATCCATTTCCAAGTACCTCCAAAAAATTCATGTTATAAAATTGCAGATTTACGTTTATAACCACAAAAACCCAATTGATGTACACCTTGATAGTGCTCAGCCAAAATATTTTCATTAGAGTAGGTTGGCAAAAATGTCATTCAGTCTACCGCCCGGTCGCTGAGCTTGTCGAAGCGTGGAGAAACAAAGAATCTATTTCTCCCCGTATGAGATTTTTTCTGCCTGAGTCTGACAGGCGATAAGATCAGAATGACGCCCCTCTTTAATATTTGCCAATCTACAGATATGGAAAATGATAATTTATTTTTAACCGAATGTCTTCATCGAATACTGAGGCCAAAATGATTTTCTCCGCCAGGGAATCTCTTTCCCTCTAAATAAACAAAAATTCATCTTCAGGGCATTGGTCTTTTAGTTCCTGAAACTTACGAAACAGCGTAGAAGATGGAACCACCGTTTTATCATCCCCAAATCCGCCCGTTGGAGAATTAGGTTAACGGTAATTTTTCCAATTGAATTCCTTCCCCAAAATAATGCGTGATTATGTCTTGTGCCGTTTGTCCGGAATAGGCTTTCGAAATCGCGCCCAATTGACACATGCCTACGCCATCGCCGTTGCCTGCACCCACAAAATTAAACAGTGTCGGAATGCCGTGTTCGTCCATCCTGGCACGAACAATGAAACAACTACTGGGCAATTGTGTTTGTGAAAACGCCTCCCGAATTGCCAGATCGCCCACCAGTTTCACATTTTGTCTGCTGCCCAGAATTTCGGTTTCCACCAGACGTCCCGATGTTCCCCTTTTAAGAGGAACAATGTCGTACAAGGTACCAATATCTTCTTCGGTTTTTTGCGAGATAATTTCTTCCAGTTCCTGGCGAGTGTATTCTACTTCCCAGCGAAAAAACCGGCGAAACTTCCGGAAGTCTTCCATATCTTTTTTCTCGGAAAGATTACAATTGACCCTTGGTTGATTGTTAATCCAAATTTCAATTGCTTCTTCGTTATTCAGACTGTCCGGCATTTTTTCAGGAGTCCGGTGTCCTTCCGTGTCGAATAAACTTTTCAGGTATGGTTTGGACTCAAAATCTCCCACATTTTCCAGAGATTCCGTATGCCCTCCGCAAACCAAATGTGACGGCGTGTTGCAAATTTCATCTCCACAAGTCAACACCTGACCCTTTGTTTTCTTCATCACTTCCATCACCCGCCGTGGCCAGGGCTGCAAGCCGGCCAGATAAAAGCAATGATCGGAACTGCAAAATTGATAGGCTTCGCCCTTGTGCAATCGTCCCCAATTGGCTGCCACCCAACTCCTAATTGTAATCGACAACGCTTCCAAATAGGAGTCCGGATAGTTTTCCTGATATTGCGCCGTAATTAATCCCCCAACATACGCCTCAATATCCATTTCAGCCACACATTGTAATTTTCCCTTATCGTTAATCCGAAACTGTACGTCGTACAAATCGGGAAATTCCATCACATCGGTATTGTTTCGAATCTTTAGAAAAGAAATGCTACTGCTGCGTTCGCGAGGGGTTAGTTTAATGGGACCGCCGCATTTTATGGATTTGCTGTAATTTACATCAAACATTTCCATGATGCCGTGCCCCTCCCGCGCCCGATATTTGAAAATAGTCGATTGTTGAAAATCGAACAACTTCCTCTGGAGTTGTCGAGCCTCATGGATTGTTGAAAATCCTTCCAGATACACGCGATAGGTGGAATTATTAATTTCCCGTTTATCTCCAAACCGCCACTGATAGCCAAAGGTTTGAATTTTGGGTTCAAAACCCCTTTCTTGTAATCGCCTCGCGACAGCTTTGGCAGATTCCATATCGTAATATTCGTGAATTGAAATACCATACCCAAATTGAGAAGGGGCAGAGGCTTCTACGGCAACCCGCCAACGCGCTTCTCCCGTGAGACTATCAAACGCACACTTCCCATTTAAATCTTCAACGGTAAAGTGTCCTGACAGGCGAAAATCAATTTGTTCAACATCATCAATAACATTCACTTTTATAAAAGGAAATCGATAAAAAATGGGCGCTTCCTGAATTTCAATTTTATTAGATGGATGATTATGCTTACGATTAGTCATGCAAACTCCTTTTTCCCGGCAAACCGCTTTAAAGATCGGAAACAATATAATAAAATATATATTTTTAATAATATTGAATATACAATAAAATTTTATATTTGTCAAGATTAAGGGGAATTACACGGGCAAGAAATTTCCAATTTACCCCAGGGCGAAGGTATTTCGGGGCTCTGTTCAGGAATGAACAAAAAAAGAAGGCACTTCTCGAAAAGTGCCTTCCATGATTTCAGATTCTTCGATCTTCCGATTCAAAACTCGAGGCTCACGGAATATCGATTCACCGAACTCAAGCGACCATAATCTACGTAAGCATAATCCAGGCGAATTTTCGCCGTACCGCCAAACCCATACTGAAAACCGCCGCCCAGCGTGAGGCCGCCTTCCAATTGATCCATTCCGTAACCACGATAGCCGCCTCGCAAAAAGAGCATTTCTTTAAAAGCGTATTCAAATCCGGTATTCACAAACTCATTGTTATCATTCGGATGAACCGCATCCGCACCGATCGTAAGGCGCATCAAATTATTCTTAATGGGATCAAACGCCATCCCCACGCGAAATTGAAGAGGGATGTCCCATTTTTCCATTTCCAGATGTGCGCGAATCATTTCATTGTTTCCATTGATGGTTGGATCAATATCTACAAACAGAAGGGCGTTTCTGCCCGCCATTTGCATTTGCGTTCCGAAGTTAGACATCATCATCCCAATACGCAGATCATGAAATTGGCTTCGGTAAATCGTACCAATATCCATTGCCATTGCGCTGGAAGACATGTTCCAGATTTTTTCCTTTATGTATTTCAGATTCATCCCAAAGGAAAATCGGTCCGTAATTCTCCGTGCGTAGGAAACGCCGAGAGCGATATCAGATGCCCCGAAAAGTTCACCCGTACCCTCCGGATCGTGAACGGTACGCACTTTGTCATCGGGAACCGTCAGGCCAGAGAAAAAACCGCCAAATGTTCCCCATTCTCCCAACGGCACCGAAAAGGCTGCAAAATCATAATTAATTCCTGCCAGCCAATCCGAGTGGAAAAAAATAGCTTCATTATTTGCAAGAGCTGCCAATCCTGCAGGATTCCAATAAATGGCGCTGATGTCGTCAGCAGTAGCCACAAACGCCTCACCCATTCCCACAGAACGTGCACCGATTCCGATTTTCAGAAATTGCGCCGCCGTAGTACCTGTTTTTACTGTCTGAGCTGTAGAAAGGGATAATCCCAAAAAGCTGGAAATTATCAACCCTACGATTACAACAATGAACCGTTTCATCGAAAACCTCCCGGTTTTATCTATCATTATTCACGCTTGTTATTTTATAATTGCAATGCGTCCAATTTTCTCGCCAACACCCTTCACATCCACATGATAAATGTAGATACCGAATGAAATGTCCAGATTATCGTCGCTTAGCAAATTCCACGGCTCCGAGCCATCATAGACAGTACCATGATGTTCGATTGTTTTTACGTGCTCACCCGTGACGGTGTAAATTCGAATGGTACAATCCTTTGGCAAATGGATGAAATCCACGCGGCGCTCACCGCGCCCGGCACTGAAAACAAACGCGGGCTTTGGTTCAAGAGCGGAAGCCGCCACATACGGATTGGGTACAACTGCAATTTTGGCCAGATCTTTTTTCGCTTTTGCCAGATCGATACTGGCCGGATTCACATGAACAATATATTTGTCAATCGATTCCAGTGGTTTTGCAATGGTTAATTTAAAAACATCGCCCTTTGCAGGCGGCACACTTCCTTCTGTTGGTGCCTGAAATGTAAATTGCCAGCTCGGTTTGTTATTGGGGAAAATGACAACCTGATCTCCCGAACTAAGCTCATGGTCTTTATCTTTGTCCAAAAATACGAAGGGCAATTTTTTGTTATCCGTCACGTTTATAAGTGTGAATTTTGTTGGCTGCGGATTTACCACCACCGAGGTATCGATGGGTGTGTCAGAGAACCGAATTTCAACATCCCGCGCCAGACGCACACCGTGGGAACTTATGCTCACATCAACCCTCCAGTTGCATTGGCTTCCTTCTTGCCATTTCGTCAGACTGTCAATCGGTGTTACAAACGGAATGTCAAAAAATCGCCATTCAATACCATCCAGGAAATGTTTCTGCCCTTTCAAATCGGTACTGTTTTCCAATATAATTTCATTGGAGGTGAGATTTTTGATCGTAAAGGATTTTGGAGACACGGAATCGTTAATCGTAACCTCGTATTTAGTGTCTTTCAGAATCGTATAATCAATAACTTCCGCTTTTAATTGGGCATCGGAAATACCGCTCGCGTGTTGAATATCGACGGCTGCAGGAACATATCCTGCCGCCGGAGCGTTTGGCATAACCGCCACTACATTCGATGCACCAACGGCTTTTGGCGTTTCCAAAGGTGCAACGCCCTTCGTGGCGCTTCCTGAATCATAAGCCGTAACTGCGTAATAATACGTAATGCCGTTAACCAAATTGCTGTCAACAAATGTGTGGCGCAGTCCGGTGTCATCACCCATGTAAAAATGGATGCCGTTTGTCCCAATAGGATGTGTTCCTTTAACACCGTCTTTCTTATCAAATTGGGCAATCGGTGTATCGTAAACCTTAATCCCCTTATTGTCCGTAATGGGATTCCCCCAATGGACTTTATCCGTGCTGCGATAAATGGCATAGCCTTCAAAGTCGTGGCCAAACAGAATGTCTGTTGATTGTTCAGCCTTGTCATCCCAATAAAGCGTTACCCTTTGGTCGCCGGGAACCGCATGCACGGTGGGAAGATCCGGCGGTTTGGTGAATTGGAAATTCAATCGATAAATTAAATAGGCAGTCTGAGCATTCTGGTACAAATCATCCTTATTTTGCCCCATAATAATTCCGATGGAATATTTCTGAATGTCACCCGGCGAAAGTGGGAAATAGCCTGAACCAAACAGGAAAATATTATCGGCATTCTGCTGAATATTCTCTGCACCGATATTACCGGGCTTCATTAGTTCCCAAATTTTATCATCGTCGGCGGGAATCACTGTGGAATAGACAGGTGCTGCAAATGACGTAAGTCCCATCTCGTCACTTTCATCCAAATCGGTTTGATCAAAATCCGGCTCACCTGGATCCGGTACGCCATTGCCTTCACCTTCATCAAAGGTTCCGGGGATTCCGTCGCGGCCCACGTCATCGGATTTTCCATCCAGATCGCCCAAATCATCGATTCGGCCATCGTGGTCATCATCAATACCATTGGTGTAATCCTTTTCTGGAGTGTCCGCTTTGGCTTCTGCGTCCGTGGCCTGCCAATCGCCATCATCATCTATTCCATTGAATTGGCTCTCATCCACCATACCGTCGTGGTCATTGTCGATGCCATCGGTGCTGTTCCCGGGACTTTCCAGAAAGATAAAACCCAGCCATCCCAGTTGATCCCAGGGAATACCAAAATCATTTGAAGAACCCACGCGATCCCATGAGTAAACCATGTTCATTTTCTGATCAAAATCCGCGTAGTCGTCCGAAAAGTCACCAGCACCCCCGATGTGAGGATCGCCCATCATTCCGACAACCACCTTGTCCAGTTTCTTTTCGCTCACATTTTTGACTTCATATTGGAAAAAAAGAATATCTTCGGCCAATTGCGCGGAATACTGGTAGCCACGAGCGGTTACCTGAATTCCGAGCCCTCGTCGGGACGAATCGGAAGGAAAGGGATAATAACCAAACTCGGCGTTCCAGCGATCATCCATCACAAAATAGCTTTCCAGATCAGCCGTGACCTTGCCATTTCCGTACTGTCCTGGCCACATCAGATTTCCTTTATCATCTTTTGGGAAAAGAGGCCCCCATGTTTGTGGCTTGTTACTCATTGCGATATATTCATTTGGCGAAGGCGCTGCGTAACCCGGTAAGGGTTCCCATCCCCACACGTTTTCGCCGCCCGAGGGGTCGGTATCGCCGCCGTCAATCATACCATCGTCGAAAACACCAACCGTGTCGCCCTGAACCGTCACAACCTGTGCGCCGATCAGCGGGCCAAATTCATATCCGTAACCATGCCCGCTGTAAATCGGCCACTCTAATGAAGGTTCCGTGTTAGGACGTCCGATAGAGCCATAGTTGTAAAACAGGGTTCGAATTTTGTTTCCATCGTGAATCCCAAACTTGCGGTCCCGGTGAGCCGTGGGTTTGCTGAGCCGGTGGCCATCGAAATAATTTTCCCATTTCTGGAATTCTTCTTTCGTCCAGTATTTCATGGGCTTGTTCGGCTTTTTGAACTGTGCCGAAGCTCTACCAATCATGAAAGACAAAAGAGTGACTGTCAATAGAAAGGGTAAGAGATGTGAATTCATCCGGGTGAAATATTTCATTTCAACCTCCAAAATTGAATATTTATTTTATTACCATCTGACTTCTAGCCCAAATCAGACCTACTTTTCAATGCAAAAATATTTATTGATTGATCCCTGATGTGTGTCCTTTTTGAAACCGGCAAGCCTGACTAACCTCCAACTATTACAAAACACTTTTCCGCCGGACTAGACACATTTTGTGAAACAAATAAATCCTTTTAAAAAATCAGAAGCGGATTCCTGCGCCCAAAAAGATTTGGCGCGGCTTTGAATACCAATTTGGCCGAAGCGCCCAATCTTTGGTGGTTTTGCCACCAAAGCGTTCCATCGAATAACCTGCCCGACCGGTACTGTCCCAAACGTAGAGTTCATTTTTACGATCGAACACATTGTACACCTTGGTGTAGATTTCATAGACCAGCTTCGAGGCACCGATGTGAATTGTAAAATCCTTGTAAGCGTTCAAATCGAAATTAAGGATCGGTGGTTTTCGCCCGCTGTTTTCGTCTGCAATTCTTACAATTTCATTCGTCGCTTTCGGCGTGTAGGGATATCCGCTCTCGATACGCCCGATTAAGCTCAGTCCCCAGTTTCCGGGATTGGCGATATTTGCATTAATCCGTAGCGCATGTGTCTGATCCCAATCCAGAGGCACCACTTTCTTTTGCTGTTCAATGGTCAACCGATAGTTTCGCCGCGTTCGTGTGGGATCCGACTCGTTTCCTTCCGCTACTTGATAGGTGTAATCGATATTGGCAGAAAAGTAGTTTGAGAAGCGCTTGTCCAGCGAGAGGTTCACGCCTTTCACATATCCGAAATCTCGGTTAATAAAGAGAGCATACGAATCGCTGCCTCCCGGTAAAATGTAAATTCGCTGTCCCAAAAGATTTCGAATATCCTTATAATAAGCTTTAATGTACAATGCAACACCAGGTGAAACCTCCTGCTCGAAACCGACTTCATAACTGACCGTTTTTTCCGGTTTCAAATCCGCATTTCCGATATCACTTTTGATAAGACCGGGCAGCACCTCGAAGTCAGGGTTGTGATATAATCGATAGAAAGGTGGAATTTGAAAAAAGTGCCCATAGGAGAAGAAGAGCTTTCCATGATCCGTAATCGGGTAGGCCAGTGAAAAACGCGGACTGATTTGTGTTTTTACAGAGGCTTTTTTCTTTGGTGAATGCTGGGGATCCTTTGGATTTACAGGGACCACTCCGTCGGGATTGAAATAATCGTACCGAATGCCGGCATTGATGACCATATCTTTCATTTCAATTTTATCCTGGGCGTAGAGAGCCACTTCCAGGGGTCGGTGCGTATAAACATTATTGTATGCTCCCGAACCATCAATAATGTCACCGGGAATTCCATCATTATTATCATCATAACCAGGCCGATCCGGCAAAACAGTCCAGTCATGCTGATAAAGTTTATGCTTTTTGATATCAAACCCTGTCTTTAGCTCGTGAATAGATGTTATCTGGCTGGTGATATCAAATTTCACATCAACGGTTTTGGCATCTCTGTACAATCGACTGTTGTCTGTGCCGCCTGTGTAAAATTCATAATTGACATCC
>Ga0114934_10001361_pt1 | contig 15866 bp, 13 predicted proteins | sample 4SBtaG_2_FD_99695 | JGI IMG/M metagenome (GOLD analysis project Ga0114934, IMG submission 99695) | Deep subsurface microbial communities from Kolumbo volcano to uncover new lineages of life (NeLLi) - 4SBTROV10_white metaG | ecosystem: Environmental > Aquatic > Marine > Volcanic ... | reverse complement strand
TTACATCTGCTTTGAGGAACAGCCTCCTCTCCCCTGGGGGGAGAGGATTGAGGTGAGGGGGGATCGCGATCATCACCCCCATCCCCGCCTGGGGGCTTACACTCCCATCAAGGGGGAAGGAGAACAGCTGGCTAACCCATCAAAGAAACTATGACAGAGCACTAGCAGCGAGCAGGAATGTTGGGGGTCGGACCTGAATCTTGATGTGCAGAGCAGTTGGCAGGGTATCAGAGCCCTTGCCGGGCCTGGCTGAGCCTCAAATCCTGCGGCGCGTTGAGATTGAAGAAGCTCTCTAATTCCGGATCGACCTTGCGTAGCTTCTCCTCGGGGATGACCTTCGTCGGGACGAGCTCGCATAGCCCCTGCAGCTTCAGCCTCTTTGAGCTGATCAACTGTTCGATCGCGGGGAGACAGCGCTTGCTGTAGATCGCAAGTAGCGGCTCTAAGTAGCCGCGGACCTGAGGGATGATGATCCAGGAGCTTCGCTCTGTTTCACTTACCAAAAGCGAAATCAGCTCAGGTTTGACCCGGGGCATATCGCAGGCCGCAACGAGATTGTATTCATGCTTGGAGGCCAGAAGGCCGGTGTAGGCCCCGCCGAGCGGTCCGATCCCCTTGATCTTATCCTCCAGGATGGGCAAGTCCAAAAGGTCCGTATAACGCCGCTCCCGGCCGGTCACCACCAGGACCTCCTGGAATAATCCTTGCAACAACATAGCCAGCCGGACGACCAGCGGCTCTCCCTCCCATGCGATCAGGCCCTTATCTTGGCCCATCCGCTCCGAGCGTCCGCCGCAGAGGAGGATTCCGGAGAGCTCAAACATACCTGATCGCCTCCACCGGCTCAAGGCGGATCGCCCGCCAAGCGGGCCAGATCGCGACGAGGAGCACGGCGGCCAGCGCCGAGAGGCCGGAGACAAGCAGGTTGGAGGGGGTGAGCACGGGGTAGATGATCTGGCTGAGGTTCATAAATTCCAAGCCGCGGACGAACCAGCCGAGGTCGAGCCCCCGCAGCGACAACGTCGTAATATTCTTCTTTCAAGGGGATGAAGTCCTGGCGGACCCAGAGGAGGATCTTCCCGTAGACAACCGGTGCGTCAGGCTTGGGGTCGAGTTCTAGCAGATAAACGGTCATCCCCTCCCGGCTCTCAGTATCCACGATCTTGGACGTGTAATCACGGACGATGCTGCTCTCCTTTACTAGGTCATCGTAGGAGAAGGTGCTCCCGCGGAAGGACTCCATCATCATCGACGGCGGGATCTTCATCAACTGGTTGACGCTTGGGATGAACATCCAGAGCTGATCGCCCAGCTTGAGCCAGCCGGTCCCCCGCTCTTCTTCTGGAGCGATCAATTTAACTAATGCCTTCTCCTGGCCCTCCATGTAGCCCTTCAGCACGTCCGTCCGCTGATAGTCGGGGGTGGTGACATCCATCTCGAACTGCATGATGTTACTATCGGCCCGCAGCAGTTGGTCAACGCCGTGGACGAGCTCCTCCGCCGTGGGGCCCTGAGCCGCCCTGCTCGGGCCTCCCAGGCTCAAGAATAACCCCAATATCGACACCAAAGCTATAGAGATCCAGATGCGCATCCCTCCTCCTCTTTTCGGCCCCTTCAAGCCAGATCGCCACTGGGCCTGACCATACGCTCATAAAGCTCCACCTGGGGATCAGCTTAAAGTGCGAATCCAGGGTATAAAACTATCCCTTGCCAGAGCGGCAATATCTTGCCTCCTCATCAAATTCTACGTCATATTAGGGCATCATTCAAGCGCATCATCCTTCGGCATCGAGCCGGGAGAGCCCCCGGGGGTAGCGGCGGGCGAGATCGACGTAGGTTTCTTTAAATTCCTTCCACTGCTCCTTGTATTTCGCATCGACTCGCTGGTCGAGGACCTTCGCCGGGACCCCGACGGCGATGTGCCCTTCTGGTATCTTTTGTGAATTCTTCACCACCGCCCCCTCACCGACGACGGCCCACTCCTCAACAACCGCCCAGTCGCTGACCACCGCGCCCATCCCGATGATCACCCAATCCTCGAGTTTGGCGTTGTGGATTACGGAGCCGTGGCCGATGGTGACGTGATTCCCGATGTGGCAGGACTCTCCAGGGCGGGCATGGACGACACAGTTATCCTCGATTGCCGTCTGATCGCCGATGAAGACCTCGCCGTAATCACCGCGGATCCGTGCCCCCGGGCCGATCCAGCAGCCTGCGCCGATGATCACCTTGCCGATCACCTCGGCTGAAGGATGAATATAAGTCTGTTTGCCGATCTGCGGGACGCGGTCCTCAAACTGGTAGATGGCCATCTAAGATCTCCTCCATTCTCGGTTCCAGCCATTTTAAGCAGTATGATACTCCATCTGTCAAATCCAGGCCAGTGGCTCATCATCTTCAGCGAGTTACTGCCAGGCCCTGAAGATGCTCTTCTTAAACCTTTGATATCGTAACAGTGTTATGTTATAATAAGCCCCGACCGAGGCCGGGGGCTGGCTTGGGGCAGGCGATGCCCCGGTTGGGGGGGCGGCAATCATGGAACGATGTTTCGTTACTCTGGGGGCGACAGTTTGCCCACCCCCTGACCCTGGGGTAAGCTGGGGTTTTAAATAGGACTTGAGTGATCATGGCTAGAGTCAGCAGCGAGGAGATCCTCGATGGGCCAATTATCCGGACGATGTTCCGGCTGGGCTGGCCGGCGATGGTCACCGGGATCTTACAGACACTCTACAACCTGGCCGACGCCTTCTGGATCGGCCACCTCTCCCCGGCGGAGAGCGGGGCGGCGGTCGCGGCGATCCAGATCTCCTGGCCGATCGTCTGGCTGTTAATCTCCTTTGTCGCCGGGTTCGGTGGCGCGGCTGGCAGTGCCCTGATCTCTCAATACACCGGCGCCAAGCGCTCTGAAGAGGCGAATTTGGCCTGCAGCCAGATCTTCTCCCTCACCGGCCTCTCCGGAATCGCCATCGGGATCGGCGGCTTCTTCTTCTCACCCTACCTTCTGCCGCTGCTCGTCCACGCCAGCGCGGTCACCGACCTTGCCACGCTCTACATCCGCGTGATCTTCCTCGGGCTGCCGTTCATGTTCGCGCCTTTCCTGTTTTACTTCTCATTGGCAGCCTACGGGGATACGGTCACCCCGATGATCGTCAATGGGGGGGCCGTGTTATTGAATATCATGCTCGATCCGCTGCTCATCTTCGGCCTCGGCCCGGTGCCGCAATGGGGGGTCTTCGGCGCGGCACTGGCCACGGTGCTCAGCGAGGGGCTGGCCTCGCTCGCCGCTTTAGTGATTCTCTTCCGGGGGAAGCGAGGCTTAAAATTGGAGCTGCCCTACTTCAGGCCGCGACTGGCCTGGATAAAGAGGATCATGGGGATCGGGCTGCCCGCCGCCGTGGGGCAGTCGGGGACAGCGCTCGGCTTCGTCGTCCTGATGGCGATCCTCGGCCGGGTGGCGCACGCCACGGTCGCCCTCGCCGCTTACGGGATCGGCGACCGCGTCTTCAGTCTATTATTTATCGCGACCGACGGCTTGGGGGTCGGGCTGACGACAATCCTCGGCCAGAGCCTCGGCGCGGACCTGATCCGCCGGGCCTGGGAGGTGGCCAAGAAGGGGGCGGCGGTGATGTTCTCCATTCTCGTAATTGAAGCGGCGCTCATCTGGCTGGTGCGGCAGCCGCTGATGGCCTTCTTCATCCCCGGAAGGGAGGATATCATCGCCGAGGGGGTAAACTTCATCTCCATCTTCGTCCTGGCGATGCCCTTCTTCGGACTCTTCTCTGCAGTGGGCGCGATCTTCCGCGGCTCGGGGCACAACGTCCCCACGATGATCATGGAACTCTCGCGCCTCTGGGGCCTGCGTGTTCCCCTGAGCTACGTCTTCGCCTTCACCCTGGGGATGGGCTCCACGGGGGTCTGGGTCGGGATGACAATCAGTAACTTCGTCGCTGCGCTGATCGCCCTTGGGCTCTTCTTCACTGGGATCTGGAAGGAGAAGGTCATCGAGGGGCAGATTCCCATGGTCAATGATGAGTAAGCCTTATCTTTATGCGAAGGGGATCTATAGTTCATCCTGACCCTTTGCGGCCGTGAAGTTCCCTATAATTATGAGGTAGAGGGAGAGTCATCAGAGGCCCTCAACTTTTCGACAATCTCCTCGCGCCTTAAGTACTCCAAAATTGCTTGAACAACGAGAGAGTTTCTGGATTTTCCCTTCTTGCGCGCGAGGCCGATTAAACGTTCAATGGGCCTTAACCTAAGCTGCTCTCGAGGAATATAAATACTCAGCTTATCTCTTCGATTTACTCTTACCATCATACCTCCATTATACTACTTACCGATTGAATGTCAAGTCTTGAGCCTGACCTCAGGACATAAGATCGGACATCAGCTCCCCCTCTCCCTCATCCCCCTTAAATCGAGGTCCCTGGGTCATAACACCCGATCCCGGAGGACGGGGAACTCCGCGCGAGTCTGCTCGATATCCTCTAAATTGAGATCGACCTGCAAGACCTCTTCGAAGTCAGCGGCCTCCTCCAGGACATCTCCATGGGGGCCGACGGCCAGGCTATGGCCGCCGTAGCGGGAACCGGCGGCATTGCAGCCCAATAGGAAACATTGGTTCTCCAGAGCTCTGGTGCGGCAGAGCAACCGCCAGTGGCCGATCCGCGTGGCGGGCCAGGAGGCCACCACCAAGAGGACTTGAGCTCCACGGTCCACCTGCGCGCGATAGAGCTCGGGGAAGCGTAGATCGTAGCAGATCGAGAGCCCTAAAGCCCCGAGCTCCGTCTCCGCGACTACAATCCGCTCTCCGGGAGTCAACAGCTCCTTCTCCCTTGAGTGATAGCCGAAGAGGTGGATCTTGCGGTAGGCAGCGATGGTCTTGCCCCGGGGCGAGATCAGGGCACTGGTATTGTAGAGCCGCTCATCCTCCCGCTCGACGATGCTCCCAGCGAGGATATATGCTCCCTTTTCGCGGGCTTTAGTGGAGAGCGCAGAAAGGGTCGGCCCCGCGAGCGGCTCAGCCTCATCGCGGTAGCGCTCAAACTGGAGATAGCCGACGTCCCACAGCTCGGGGAGCAGGATCAGATCGGCATCCCCGGCCCGCTCGATCAACTCCAGGGCATGAGCGAGGGACTCCTCCTTGGAGTCGCCCTGGTGCTCAAGTTGGAGAACGGCTGCGCGGATCATCTCTCGGAGAAACGGTTGGTAATTGGGAGGCGACGATCCCTGCCGAAGGCCCGCGGAGTGATCCTGATCCCCACAGGGCTCTGCCGCCTCTTATATTCATTTCGATCGACTAGCCGGATCACCCGCCGGACGGTCTCCTCATCAAATCCTAGCTCGACGAGCTCCCACAGGCTTCGGTCCTCCTCCACATAAGCCTTCAGGATCGGGTCGAGGACGGCGTAAGCAGCGGGGAGGTCGGCCTCGTCCTCTTGATCCGGCCTAAGCTCGGCCGAGGGTGGCTTTGTCAGGATCCGCTCAGGGATCACTGGGGAGAGGGAGTTGCGATAATGGGCCAGGTCATAGACTAAAGTCTTGGGGACATCCTTGATCACGGCGAACCCCCCGGCCATATCGCCGTAGAGCGTGGTATAACCGAGGCTGAATTCGCTCTTATTCCCCGTGGTCAGCACCAGCCAGCCGAACCTGTTGGAGAGGGCCATGAGGATATTCCCCCGGATCCGTGCCTGGATGTTCTCCTCCGCAACGCCCGGTTCGGTCTCGCTAAAAGGTTTCTCTAACATCTTCAGATAAGCCTGGAAGGTCTCGTCGATCTCGATCACCAGAAGCTTGATTCCCAGGTTTTCCGCCAACTGTGCGGCATCCTCGCGGCTCTCCCCGGAGGAGTAGCGCGAAGGCATGAAGGCGCCGACCACGTTCTCTCGCCCTAAGGCATCGGCAGCAATCGTCGCCACCAGGGCGGAATCTATGCCGCCGGAGAGCCCCACCAGGACCCGCGCGAAGCCGTTCTTGTGCACATAATCGCGCGTGCCGAGCACCAAGGCAGAGTAGGCCTCCTCCTCCGCCCCCAGTTCCTCCGCGATCCGTGGCCTCAGCGGCTCCTTGGCCGAAGAGCGGCTGAGCCGCAGCTCAACCCGCTTGAGGGGGACCCCCTCCAGTCTCTCTCGCAAGCCCCACTCCTTCCTTCGGCGGGGATCGTGGAGGCGATGGCCCAGAACGCCTTCCAGGCTGAGGTCGGCCACTATTAGGTCCTCCTCAAACTCCTTCCCCCGCGCAAGCAGTTCCCCCCGCTCGTCGAAGATCGCGCTCCGCCCGTCGAAGACCAGCTCATCCTGTCCCCCGACAAGGTTGCAGAAGGCGACCTTAGCCGCCTGATCGGTGGCGCGGGTCGCGAGCATTCGCTCCCTTTCTCTCCCTCTTCCCTGATAGTAGGGCGAGGCGGAGATATTTATGATAAGTTGCGCTCCCCCGGCGAGGGTCTGGACGATGGCCGGGCCGTCTGGATACCAGATGTCCTCGCAGATATTGACCCCGAATGTGAGGTCGCCGTCGTAGAATACGCTGACCTCCTCCCCAGCAGCGAAGTAGCGCTCCTCGTCGAAGACGCTGTAGTTGGGCAGGAAGGCTTTATGATGAATACCGGCGAGCCAGCGATCGTGGATCACCGCGGCGGCGTTATAGATGTCCCCTCCGCGATCGACGAAGCCGACGATCGCCGTAATCCCCTCAGTCCGATGGACGACCTCTTGGAGGGCCTCCAGGTTGGCCGCGATGAAGCTCGGCTTGAGCAATAGATCCTCCGGAGGATAGCCGGTGAGCGCCAGTTCGGGGAAGGCAATCAAATCCACTCCCAACTCCCGGGCCCGCTCGATCTCGGCGATGATCTTCTCAACATTCCCTTCAAGATCCCCGACTGTGGAGTTGATCTGGGCCAGACCGAGTCGCAACCGCCTCATATCCTCTCCCTTTTCGTGCACACGTGTGCACGTGCTAACGTGTACACGTTTTTCTCAATAATACTGCAGATACCGGTCGATCTCCCAGCGGCTCACCGCCGCGCGATACTCCGCCAATTCCCGCTCCTTCGCCGCGAGGAACCTTCCCATAATATGCTCTCCCAGGGCAGCCCGGACCACCTCGTCCTGCTTTAAGGCCACCAGAGCCTCCTCCAATGAGGGGGGAAGGGTCGCGATATGGCGCTCCTGGCGCTCTTCCATGCTCAGCTCATAGATGTTCTCCTCCACCGGCGGAGGGGGCTCGAGCTTCCGTCTGATCCCATCGAGCCCGGCGGCGAGGATTGCGGCATACGCGAGATAGGGATTGGCCGCGGGATCGGGAGAGCGGAGCTCCAGCCTCGTCGAGGTCTCGGGAGTCTGAGAGTCCGGGACGCGGATGAGGGCTGAGCGGTTGATCCGCGCCCAGGAGATGTTCACCGGCGCCTCGAATCCGGGGACCAATCGCTTATAGGAGTTGATCAAGGGGTTGGCCAAGGCGGTGATCGCCTGGATGTGTTCGATGATCCCCCCCATGAAGTGATAGGCGGTCTCGGAGAGGTTGTAGCGATCGTTGGAGTCATAGAAAACGTTCACATCCCCCTGAAATAGGGAGATATGGGTATGCATCCCACTCCCGTTGATCCCCGGGAGGGGCTTGGGCATGAAGGTCGCATAGAGCCCGCGGGAGAGGGCGATTGTCTTGGTGACCTGCTTGAAGGTGATGATGTTATCGGCGGTCCTCAGGACGTCGGCATAGCGGAAGTCGATCTCGTGCTGGGCCGGGGCGACCTCATGGTGGGCTGCCTCGACCTCGAAGCCCATCTCGGTGAGGGCGCGGACGATCTCTGCGCGGGCCTCCTCCCCCCGATCCATCGGGAGGAGGTCGAAGTAGCTCCCCTGGTCCTGGGGCGTGAGGGTCGGCCGCCCGTGCTCGTCCAGGTGTAATAAAAAGAACTCCGGCTCCGGCCCGACGAACATCCGATATCCCAGCTCCTGGGCCGCGGAGATCGCTCGCCGGAGACAGTAGCGTGGATCGCCGCTGAAGGGCTCCCCATCGGGGGTGTAGACGTCGCAGATCAGCCGGGCCGTCTTGGAATTCCCCTGGCTCCAGGGGTAGATGGCGAAGGTCTCCGGGTCAGGCCGCAGATACATGTCTGACTCCGAGATGCGCACGAAGCCCTCGATCGAGGAGCCGTCGAACGAAAGACCTCTCTCCAGGACCTCCTCCAGCCGCGTGCTGGGGACCTCCACATTCTTGGGGACCCCCAAGATGTCGGTAAACTGGAGCCGAATGAAACTCACCCCCTCTCCCTGGACCTCCTCCAGCACCCGCTCCTCGGTCTCCATCTCCGCCACCCCCTTATTCTCGTCTGAATTGCCCCATCACTATAGCACTAGGATGGGGGAGGGGCAAGGACTACTGTCTTGCCCCCTGCGGGCCGATCTCCTATACTAGGGCCTGTGCATAAAGACCTGGATTTGCGGATCATCGAGGAGCTGCGCCGGGACGGGCGAGCCTCGCTCAACTGGCTTGGAGGGACGCTCGGCGTCTCGACCACCACGGTGAGCAATCATTTGAAGCGTCTCCTGGGGAAGGGTATCATCAAACGATTCAAGCCGGAGCTCGATTATGAGCGGCTGGGTTATGGACTGACGGCGATCGTTGCGATGAAGGCCCGCGGGGGAGATCTGGAAGGACTGGCGGCGGAGCTGAGGGAACATGGATGTTTCATCCATATCTACGAGGTCACTGGGCCGTTCGACCTTTGGCTCATCGGCAAGTTCCGTGGCCGCGGGGAGCTCCACGGGGAACTGGACCGGCTTTTGAAAAATCCCGCAGTTCAAGAGACCGAGACGGCGATTGTGCTGGAGGCGATTGGGGAGGAGATGGACCTGCCGCTTTATCTTGAGGGACTTGACTCGGCACGATTGTAGGTTTAAACTCTTTTATTAGGGGGTGGGAGATGGCCACTTTAGCGGACTTTCGGATCTTTACCGACCTGGGCTCGCGCGACCTGGAGGGGCTTGGGGGGCTGGTCAAGCGGATCAAGTATCGGAGCGAGGAGATCATCTTTCAGGAGGGGGCCCCGGCCTTCGGCTTCTACCTCCTCTTCTCCGGCAGGGTGAAACTGGTCAAGCGGACCTTAGGGGGAAAGAAGCAGATCCTCAAGATCCTCGGTCCGGGGGAGGTCGTGGGGGAGACGACCCTCTTCGACAAAGGGGTTCATATCGCTTATGCCAAGACCTTGGAGGACTCGGAGGTCGGCTTCATCGAGCGGGGGGATTTCTTCGACTTCCTCACGCGACATACTCCGACGACCTTCCGGCTCTTCGAGCGGTTCGCCACTGAGATCAAGGCCCTGCAGTGCAAGCTGACCGAGCGGAGCTACAACGGGAGCAAGGAGCGGCTGGCCCGGCTGATCTTAGCCGTCGGGGAGAGCGGGGTGGAGCTCTCGCGGACTGAGCTGGCCGAGATCGCCGGCGTATCTTCTAAGACAGCGATCCGCACCCTGGGGGAGCTGGAGGAGCGAGGCTTCATCGCCGTCGATGAGCGGAAGGTGACCATCCTCGATAAGCGGAGCCTCCAGTCCCTGGCCGAGCCCTTCCCCGTGCCCCTCGATGAGAGCCTCATCATCTAGCTCTGGACAGAGGAGACCCCGAGTCAGGACGGGTGTCCTTCATCTCCCCCGGGCCGAGGGCTAAGCTAAGATGAGACTTGTAAAAACTGGAGAGAGATGGGCAAAAAGCTGCGCGGGCCACTGATAGGTCTGTCGTTCTATTTTCTGATGCTCCTGCTGCTCTATTCCCTCAATCCCCATGACCCGGGGCCGATCTTTGCCCTCCTCAGCCTCCCGCTCGCTGCCAGCGCGCTCATCTTGCAGGTCGGCCTCGTCGGAGGGCTGGGGCTGGGGCTGCTCACCGCCCTCTTAGGGCTCCCCTTCCTCAGCGTCGCTTATCTCTCCTGGCTCTTGCCGTTAGCGCTCTTTTACGCCGCGCTCGCCGCAGCCCTCGGCCTGGCGCGGCGTGAGCAGGAGCGCCAGCGCGCGGCCAAGCGGGGCGAGCTCTCCACTGAGGAACTCTTCCAACGCTCGAGCAATATGGCCCTGATCGTCGATCTTGAGGGGCGGGTCCTGCGGAGCAACAGCCGGGTGAAGGAACTCTTGGGCCCGCTATCCGACCTGAGCGAGGCCCTCCATCCCGACGATCTCAAGCGCGTGCGCGAGGGGCTGGAGCAGGCCGTGGCCCGCGGCGAGGCGGAGAGGATGCAATTACGGATCATCTCCCAGGAGCGCGAGGCCCTCCCGGTGAAGCTGGGGGCGGTCCGCATCGACCGCGATCACGTGGCCTTAGAGCTCGAGGAGGTCGGAGAGCTTGAAGAGCTCCGGCGACGGCTCCATGAGGCCGAGGCCCGCTACCGTTACCTCATCGAGGATGCGATCGATACCCTCGATTCGGGGATCATCCTCCTAGATAGGGGGGGACGGGTCTTCTGGGCCAACAGGTCGGTCGGGCGACTATTCTATATCAATCGGGATGAGCTGATCGGCAAGGAGCTGCACAAGGCCCTCGCCCCCTGCGAGCCCTTCTTCGTCGAGCCGGGCTCCTTCGGCCGCGTCACCTCCCCCCGCATCAAGGGGCGGTTCACCTTCACCCTCCGCGGGCGAGGTGAGGAGAAAATCTTAGAGATGGTAAGCATCCCCGTGGAGACGGAGAAATACAAGGGCGGCTGGATCAATCACTACATCGACATCACCGAGCTCAAGCGCTTGGAGGCCTCCCTGTGGGAGAAGACGAAGAACCTCGAGGAGGGTAACCAGCGGCTGGAGGAGTTCAACCATGCCGTCTCTCACGACTTGAAGGGCCCTGCACGGCGGATCGAGGCCTTCGCCCAGATCCTGCTGGAGGACTATCGGGAGAAGCTCGATGAGGAGGGACTCGACTCCCTCATGCGGATCAAGAACCAGGCCCTGAAGATGACCCATCTGATCGATGACCTCCTGACCCTGGCGAGCATCGGGGTCAAGAAAGAGCCGCTGGAGGAGGTTCGGGTAGGGGCCGTCGTCCATGAGGTGGTGGAGGGGCTCGACTACATCCTGAAGGGGGTGGAGCTGAAGGTGGCGGACTCCCTCCCCCTGGTGCTGGCGAACAAGACGAGGCTGGAGGAGCTGTTCGCCAACCTTATCTCCAACGCCGTCAAGTATAATGATAAGGGAAAGAAACGGGTCGAGATCGACTGGGAAGAGGAGGATGGCCATTACAAGTTCCACGTGCGGGACAACGGGATTGGGATCGAGGAGCAGTATCGGGGGAAAATCTTTGAATTGTTTGAGGTCCTCCATCCCAACGGCGATTATGAGAGCACGGGGGCGGGGCTGTCGATCTGCAAGCGGATCGTGGAGGAGTATGGCGGCAAGATCTGGGTGGAGTCGGAGCCCGGGAGGGGCTCAACCTTCTACTTCACCATCCCCAAGAGGGCAAAGGTAGGTGAGACGAGATGAGATCGAAGAAGCTGAAGATCCTGTTAGTCGAAGATGACCCCAACGATGTGAAGCTGACGGAGCGGGCCCTAGCGCGGAGCAGTGTGAAGAGCGAGCTCTTCGTAGCCCGCGATGGCCAGGAGGCGCTCGACTTCCTCTATAAGCAAGGGCAGTTTGCCGATGCCCCGCGGCCTGATCTGATCTTCCTCGACCTGAAGCTCCCCAAGGTCGGAGGTCACGAGGTCCTCGCCAAGATCAAGCAGGACGAGCGGCTGCGGCGAATCCCAGTGATCGTGCTCACCATCTCCCGCCGCGAGGAGGACATGGTCAAGGCCTACGACAGCGGGGCCTCCGGCTATATCCAGAAGCCGGTGAGCTCGAGCGAGTTCATCAAGGTCGTCAACACGGTGCGTGACTATTGGGAGATCTCCGAACTCCCCTCGGAATAGTCGAGTTTCGGTCTGGGGGGGAGGCCGGGCTTCCACGCAATTTTCACCTCCTTTCCCTTTCTTTTGCACTTGGTAGTCGGTATAATCCGTTATGGAAGATCATTGAGAGCGGAGCCGGGAGGGGGACAGGGGTAATTCCTCCTAGCGACAAACTTACGCCCGGCGGCTGACCGCGGTCCTTCTTCCACTGATTGGGGTGGATTAGGCTGGGGTCGATGACCGCTCAAATGGAGGGTTTGATGGTTAGTCCGCGGCAAGGTGCCAGCCGAATCAACGGGTTTACGGCCCGGTGGACCAGGGTTTTGCCCAGCAGTCCTGCCAACCTCCTTCTGTTGGGATTTTCCCCCAGTCCGGATAAGGCCGGGGTTCGAATCCCCATGGGCGAGGGAAACCTAAACCCCTTCTGTGGTTGCTAACCTCATCAGGGAAGGCGGGACCCCTCCCGCCTTCCCGCCTGCCTTCCTCATCACTTCCAGCACTCAGACCAAGCCTCTATTCGCCGCAGGCTCTTCCCAGCACCTCTTCCGCCAACTTCCCTATTACATTATAACCCACAGGATTCGGCGGCAGGCCCACATGCTCGGCATAGACCCCATAGCCCTTGGACCACTCGATGTCTCTAAAGGCATTTAGAAAGGCGGCCCAGGCATCGGCCTGCTCACCCTCGTCCACCTCGCCCGGACGAGGATAGTTCCAGGGATAGATATTGGTGCCATCCTTGCTCTGATAGCCGATCTCCCAGAAGACGATCGGTTTGCCATATTTATCGCTTAGATTCTGCAAATCGGCTAAGATGTCCTGGCCGTGGCGATCATTCCGCCAAGCAGCCTCCAGCTCTTTTATAGAAGGATCGGTCTTGTCGGTCAGCTCGAAGTAACCGGTCACCCCGATGTAATTCAGGTGCTTCCACTGGGACATCTCCAGGATCTGCTGATACTCCTCGCGCTCGGCCCAGAAGTTGACCGAGTAGCTGAGCTTGCCGTGATAGCGACCCCGAACGGCGACGATCAATCTATTCCATTCATCCGATCGATTGCGCAGGGTGACCAACTCCGAGCCGAGGAGCAGGATCTCCACGCCGGTCTCTTCGGCCAGCTCAGCGTAATGGAGGAGGATCTCCCGCCAGTGGTCGAACCATGCGCCGACATCCTCAGGCTGGATCGCCCCTTCCCAGGTTCCATCGTCGGGGAAGAGCGGGGTAAGGAGGATCACCCCCATGCCCATGCGATGGATCTGGGAGATCACCTGGCGGAGGGCCTCATCGCTCGCGGTCCTCTCTGGATCGCGATGGGGGTCCGAGGAGGCCTTCTTATCCTGATAAGTGATGGCGAAGAGGCCGATGTAGTTCGGGCAGAGCTTTACCTGGATCTGTCGTAGATCATCTACCACACTCGGTTGGAGATAGCTCTCCCTCTGCCAACCGAGATACCAGACGGCGTGGATCGGCTCCTCTTCCGTCACCGCTGCAGGTCCTCCGCGGGCCGCCAGGGCCAGGAGGGCCTCGAGGGTGTCGAGGGCATAGGCATCGTCAAATCTAACTGTAAATGCACCATAGACGGGGGACTGGGGATCCAGTTGCTGGAGGGGCAGGAGACTCTCCGCGATGATCTCCTCAGCAAACGAGGAGTCCTCAAGCTCCAAGGCGACCTGAGCGATCAGCGCGTAGACGGCGATGTTCTCCCAAGTTGTCAGCGGTGCGCCGGTCTCAGGGTCATATCGCCCCAATATTTTACCCTTAGCTGTATACTCCCCTTTAACAAACTCAAGGAATTCTTGCGCTGCTCCTCTTGCAGCAGGATCGCTGAAGCTGCGGCCGTAAACGGCGAGATGGTATGCAATCTGGGCCATCTGGATCATACTGCCATCGCCTTTTTCATAACTCTGCTGCTCTGGCAGATAGCCTTGGTAGAACAGCCCGCCATCGGTCATCCCCGAGAGGGCTATCTCCAGGTTGGTAGCAAGGATCCCCTCCCAAGACCTATCCTGCTGAGCCAATCTGGCCATCGCCCCAAAGTCAAGCTGGGCCAGGATGACCCGATCGCCATATCCCGCTGGCTCAAGCGCGGGAGTCCAGGAGGCAAAATAGCGCAAGGTCTTATCTGAAGCGATGTTATATCTTTTGAGCCCCTCGCCAATCGCGGAGGCCAGCTCCTTATAGACTTCATCTCCCCAATGTTCATCGGCCAACAGGAGGGCCTCCACCACCCGCAGGCTGTCCCCGGGGGAGTTGGAATAGGTCCCCCAGGAACTCTCCGAGGGCTGCATCTTGACGTCCAGCTTCCAGTGGAGCAGCCCCAGACGCTCTTCCAAGAAATAATCCTTGATTACCTCTACTTGTCGGTCGAAGAGCTGTTGGTCTCCTGTTCGCGCGGCATAGAGCATCAATAGGCTGTTGTTCTGCAGGAGGACCTCGTGGCCCGCGGCCACTCCTTCCCCAGGGCTGGGGAAGTTCTGATATTGGGTATAGATACCCCCTTGTTCGTTGATCATCGCGGTCAGGATGAAGGAGAGGGCCAGGGATTGAGGTGGGACTTGAGCCTCGACCTTGGTCAGCGGCTTGAGGTTCAGGGTGAGTCCCAGGGCCAGCAGCAGTAAAATGAGGAGCAATGCTTTCCCTCGCTTCATTCTGCCATCTCCTCTACGGCATATCTTTCGGTCTTTACCCACTGCGGCCTCCGGTGGGTGAGGATACTCGCCCATCCTAGGATGAGCACGGGAATCCAGTGGTAGGCGTAGACTACTGCCAAGGGGACCAGATACAATATCTTATGGGGGGGCACCTTGGCCCACGCCAGGCCCAAGACCATCATCGGGACAAAGCTGAAGGAGTTGGCCAAAAGAAAAGCCGGACCGAAGCTGTTGGTGATCTTTAAGATTCCTGTAATATTTAAAAGGGAGAGGAGGAAGGAGAAGAGGACGACGAAGGGCACAATCCAGAAGCTCAAATAGTAATGCAGGTCCAACTTCTTGGCCCAGGATATCTTGGTCCTAAAGATCCTTCCGCTCAAGAGATGTTTCAAGAAAGCCTGCAACGTCCCCCAGGCCCAGCGATGGCGCTGTTTGAATAAAGCTTTAAAAGATTCTACCCCCTCTTGCTCCACCCATCTGTTGATAAACCTGATCCGCCCGCCGCGCAAATGGATCCGGGTCCCGATATCCAGGTCCTCGGTGAGGGCTGAATTATCCCAGCAGTTCCCCTCTTGGCTCAGCCGGTCCAGGACAGCGGCACGGGCGAACTGCCCGTTGCCTCCCAGGGCCACCGCTCCGGAGGTCCGGTCGCGGACGGTCTGGGTGATGAACGAGAAGGTCGCAAATTCGACATCCTGGAGGGCGGCCAGCAGATTATGGCCGTTCCTGATCCGCACCCCGCACTGGGCAGCGGCAACTGCATCGTCACTGAATATTCTTCCGGTCTCGATAAGTAGATCCTTCTCCACCGCCCGGCCGTCGGCATCGAAGATCCCAATCACCCAGTTTCCCAGGTCTCTTTCGGAGAAGCTGGCACGCAGGTAGGAGAAGCCGTGATTTAGGACGTCGCCCTTCCCGCGCCGCGAACGATAGGGACCTCTTCGCAAGAGATAGACGTTCTCATGATCGGCGCTCAGCCGCTCCGCGATCACCATCGTGCCATCATCGCTGTTGTCATCGATGATCAAGACCTCCAACCGGCCGGGATAGGGGAGGGCCAGCAATCTTTGAACCGTCTCTTTTAAGACCTGCTCCTCATTCAGTGCGGGGATCATCACCGTGATGATCGACGGCTCTTTAACTAAATCTGTTGCAGCCACGCCTTTACCAATCCTCTTCCCCTTCCGAGGGAACAGTTGGAAGGCAAGGAAGTATAGACAGAGGAAGAGGTTGTAGAGGACACAGTAGAAGAGGAAGAAGAAGGTGAGGAAGTCGGTCGAGATAGTCATCGGCTCGGCCCTCCATCGGGGGAATGGGCGCCAGGGATAACGATCGTCTCCGATACCCCA
>Ga0114934_10001359_pt1 | contig 15871 bp, 10 predicted proteins | sample 4SBtaG_2_FD_99695 | JGI IMG/M metagenome (GOLD analysis project Ga0114934, IMG submission 99695) | Deep subsurface microbial communities from Kolumbo volcano to uncover new lineages of life (NeLLi) - 4SBTROV10_white metaG | ecosystem: Environmental > Aquatic > Marine > Volcanic ... | reverse complement strand
GAAACGATTTAATATTGATTATGATGAGAGGTAGATATTCAATAAATATATCGTCCCTAACGGGACTTATATTTGTTGGGAACTATTTTCTATAAACATTTTGTCCCTACGGGACTAAGAAATTAATTATCAATTTGTTATGATTATAGGTGTAAAAAATGGGTGTCACTAAATTTTCCTGCTGTATCAGGAAATCTGAAATTATTACCTCAAATAATCTTCCAAATAATAATTCATAAAATTTGTTTTGACTCCAATGAAAAAAAACGGTGTGGTGTTTTCTTTGGCGTGTGTCAATTGAAATCCGCCAAACAATTGCGTAAAGGAAGAACCTAAAATATTGTAGCTGTAAGATAGATTCAATAGTGTAATATTTGAAATGTTTCCCTGTAACATTGTGTTGCCATATTCATTTCTGCCATCTTCATACGAACGAAAAATATTTCCTCCTGTATTGAAATTATTACTTAGCCCGCGCTGAGAACCTGAAACAAATAAGCGACAACCCTGTTTTCCATTTTGGTATTGAGCTATAAACAACCATTCGGTAAAATTTGCACCCAATGGATGTGCCAAAGGTTGTTGCCATGCACCATAGGCTTCCAACGACGAATTATGTGAATATGTAAACGGTCTTACCCAATTATATTCGGCTTGAAATTTTAGATTTTTCAGATAAGCTTTTGCCCCAAATTGATAACCGTATTTATTTGCCCACCAGCCATTCCCTGCTTTAATCTCCGATAATTTGAATTCATCAAAAATAAATTGATTGTAGATTAATACTTTTTTCAAAATCTTAATGTTCCATCCACCACCCATAATTATATTGTCCGGAGAGCCAAGAGAAAATTCTACAGGACGATAAAAAATAATGGGATTCAGATAATTAATATCTAAGTTGCGAACCCCGAGTGAATCGCGACCACGCCAAATAACGGTTTCAAATAAATTCAGATTGAACCATTTTGTTAAATTCCAGCTTAAATAATGTGATGCTGAATATTTGGGTTGCCAATGTACGCCACTTGTATCATAGTAAGTTCTTCCTTGCAAAAAACTAATTAACCACACATATTTTATTTTCCATGGCGAGACCACAACTTTAAAATATGGATACGGATTTGTATTATCTGACAAAAACAAAGATCGGTAACCACTACCCCAAAATTGTTTGCCTTTGCCAACGGAGAAAGTAAATATATTATTCGGTGCATAAGCAATTTGTCCAGTGAAGTCAAAGAACCGGGCCGATTGGTTTTTGATACGGTAGTGGTTCGTAAAATGAGGCAAAACCGATAAAGAATCCTGGAGTTGAAATAAGGTTTTAGACAATGAGAAATAACCGCCGTAAAGCGATAAATTGATAAAAAGTTTTTCCTTTAAATTGGAAGATAATTGAAACCCATAAACCGATAAAAATGAAGGTTTCTGATTTTTTATTGCAACAGGGATAGCGCTTAAAATTGGTTTCATCGAAAGATGTCGTGTAGAATCGGAGAAGTCCGTTGCAGAAGTATCATTTAAAACAGTATGCCATTCATAAGGTTTTATTGTAAAATGGAAGTTGGTGTCTGCCATTGCGTTTTTTTCGGTAGAAAATAGCATGGTATTGTTAAGCGGCAACTCGTTTTGCGAAATGCCGGCAAACAAGCTAAAAAAGAAATAGAGAAATAAAATTATTTTTTGTGGAACATTCATCTTGGCAAAGATAAAAGTTTTCAGGTAAAGACACCTTGTTTTGTTTTTTTCCTTAGTTTTGTTGAATAAATTAAAATGAATTTCATTCATGAAAAAACTACTTTTCTTAATAGTTGTTGTTGTCGCAATGGCATTTACCGCTGATAAACCGGCTTATTTACTCTATGACAACACGGGCAAACTGATTTCATACGAAACAATGATTAATAAGCTAAAAAATGCCGATATTGTTTTCTATGGAGAATTACATAATAATCCGATAGCCCATTGGTTGGAGCTGGAAATTACAAAAGACCTTTTTGCTGCCAAAAAAGAAAACTTAGTACTTGGTGCCGAAATGTTTGAGGCAGATAACCAGCTAATAATGGACGAATATTTTAAAGGCGAAATAAAACAAAAAACCTTTGAAGACGAAATGCGGTTATGGCCTAATTATGCAACCGATTATAAGCCACTGTTGGAATTTGCAAAAACCAATAACATACATTTTGTTGCTACAAACATTCCGCGTCGTTACGCTTCAATCGTTGCCAAAAAAGGCTTTGAAGGTTTGGATAATTTAACACCCGAGGCTAAAAAATTTATTGCACCGTTGCCTATTAATTATGATGAAAATGTAGATTGTTATAAGGACATGTTGAATATGAAAGGTATGCCGTCACACATGACCGCCAATTTCCCAAAAGCACAAGCCATAAAAGACGCAACCATGGCTCATTTTATTATGAAAAATTGGAAGCCGGGAAAATTGTTTCTTCACTATAATGGCAGTTATCATTCTGACAGACATCAAGGGATTGTATGGCATTTGATGACACAAAATCCAAAACTGAAAGTATTGACAGTAACAACCGTCTCGCAAGACGACCTATCCAAAATAGATGACAAAACGAAGAAATTAGCTGATTTCATTGTTGTCGTCCCTGAAGATATGACAACAACTTATTAGAACTTAAATTATATTTTTTTGGATTCTATTGAAACATCCAAAAGGTCATTACCAAGCACGATAGAAAATAAGCGTTTTATTATTAGCTTAACCATTCCATTGATTATCTTAATTATAATTTGGCTTATTAAAATTTACGAAGTGTCTTTTGGCGTTAGTTTTTATTATTTGGGTATTTATCCTCGCAGTTTACATGGTTTGATTGGTATATTAACGGCGCCCTTAATTCATGGCAACTTCAATCATATTTATTTTAATTCTATTTATTGGTTAATTATCGGCACCGCATTTTTTTACTTTTTCCCTGAACGGGCATATCGTTATTTTATTGTTGCCTATTTTTTGCCGGGAATTTTGGTTTGGTTATTTGCCCGTCCGGCCTTTCATATCGGATTAAGTGGTGTAATATATGCCTTAGTGTCTTTTCTTTTTTTTGTGAATTTATTGAATAAGGATTTTCGTATGATGTCGGTTTCGCTAATTATCATTTTTTTATTCAGCGGGATGATTGCCGGCATTTTTCCAAAAGATATTCATATCTCTTGGGAATCCCATTTGGCGGGAGTATTAACAGGTATCGGATTAGCCATAAATGAAGCATTGAGAACACGCAAAAAACAGGATTTGACCGATACTTATTCAACCACTTATTTTGATAGTCTTAACCAATTTGAGAATAAAGGGACTTATCCGGATATCCAATATTTTTATTCGAAAGAAGAAAACACAAAAAAAGCGTAATACCTTTTATAGTATTACGCTTATAACAAAAAATAAATGAGTTCAGTCTAAGGACAGGTGACTTTTTGTTTGTTTTTAGACTGGACTCATAAATTAGACAAATTTAGAATTTTGATACAACACCAAATTGTGCCACTGCTTTAGCTAAACCGACTTCAGTATATACACCAAGATAATCGGTAACCATAAAACGCATACCTGCAGTTATTTCCATTCCAAGAGGAAAGACAGTAGATAGAGATGAACCATTATTATAATTTGGATCATTATCCGTATAGGTCCACGCTGCGCCACGATATCCGACACCAAATCCAATATAAGGATCTAGTCTGTTGCCCATACTATTGAAGTGCCAGTTGAAACGCATTAAAATACTATAACTGGACCAATCAATTGATTCTTCATAATAAACTAATGGAGAAGATGTTACTACATGACTCTTGTCGTCATAAGAAACATTTGCCGAGACATAAGAAAAAGCGACACCAAAACCAATTTGATCGTTGATGGCATATTCGTATTTACCAAAAATAGGTCCCATCATTTTAAAAGAATAATCATCATAAGTTTCAAAAGTTTTGAAAACAGACTGAACAAAGTTACCAATGCCATATCCAGCCGAAACATAACTTTTTCCAGCCTCAAACGCTTGAGCCTTTGCTGAAAAATTAATGGTGGCAAACAAACCAGCCATCATTACAAAAAGAAAGAATTTTTTCATAGTGATAAAATTTGATTAATATTTGGACAAAAATAATTAATCAAATGTAATATTAATCATTTTTAACATTTTTCTAATAAAATAAATTTTTCAATCGAATAAAATTACCTTTGCAGAACAATTATGGAAAATGACATTTTATATGCAGTTGCTTTAAATTTTGTACCCAAAATTGGTCCAACTATTGCCCGTAAATTGATTGAACATTTTGGGTCTGCCGAAGCGGTCTTTCTGCAAAAGACAAAAGAACTGAAACAGTTATCAGGCATAGGTCCAACATTGGCAGAATCGTTAATAAATCAACAAATATTAAACTTGGCAGAGCAAGAAATTGCTTTTTGCGAAAAGCACAAAATTGATATTATTTATTATAAAAATAAGCAATACCCGTCCTTATTAAATGAATGCGACGATGCGCCAACGATTCTTTTTTCAAAAGGAGCGATTGAATGGCAAAGAAAAAAAATTATTAGTATTGTTGGTACACGCAAAGCATCGGAATATGGAAAATCACAGTGCGAACGGCTTATTAAGGATTTAACGGAAAAAGGCTATCAACTTATTGTAGTTAGTGGCTTGGCAGTAGGTATTGACGGCTGTGCACATAGAGCGGCTTTAAAATATGGACATCAAACGGTTGCGGTGGTCGCTCATGGACTAAAAGAAATATATCCTGCCGTTCACCGGAAATTGGCAACAGAAATTATTAGTTCCGGTGCTATCATGACAGAGTTTCCCGGTGATACTCGTCCCGAAGCATTTAATTTCGTAAGACGCAACCGCGTAATAGCGGGTTTCTCTCCGGCTACTATTGTTGCTGAATCGCCCATAAAAGGCGGCTCCATGATTACGGCATCATTGGCAAATAGCTATAATCGTGATGTGTTTGCTTTCCCGGGAAAATCAACGGACAAAAGTCTAAGGGGGTGCAATATGCTTATTAAATCAAATCGTGCCGCACTCATTGATTCGGCTGATGACCTTGAGGCATTTATGAGTTGGCATACCCACAATCCAAAACCGATACAGCCCAAATTATTCAAAAATTTAACGGAAGACGAAAAAGCAATTATTGGACAACTTACCGAGCAGGAAAAATTGAACCTCAATTCTTTAGTAAAATTAACAGGCATCCCTATTAATAAAATTTCTTTCCCCCTCATAAATCTTGAAATGGAAGGTGTTATTAAAAGTTTGCCCGGTAATTTTTTCAAATTAATGTAGCAAATTTTCAATGATTTACCCATAGGAAGCAACCTTTTTTTGTTTCATGCGTCTAATTGTAGAGGTAATGTAGGGAAATTTCCGTACATCTATGTCAAATAATTTTATATCTTTACAATATCATATAAATAATTATCATGAGAAAAATTACATTTTTAGCAATTATCTCTCTGTTATTTAGTTCATTATCTTTTGCCCAATCATCCAAGATTATACTGGGAGCAGGGAACAATGATTTCAGATTAATTGAAAATAAAGCCAATGGATTTATAGGGGTTTTGAATATTTCCAAAATGCAAACATTTTCTGTATCGACAAAAGAAGGAAACTTTATTCAACTTTATTCACAACACATGACGAAGAACTTTAATGAGATTGGTAACCCTGATTTGCCGGTATTTAATCAAATGATTGAAATTCCGGAAGGTGCATCAATTAATGTTGAAGTATTAAGTTACGATGAAAAGACCATTAATCTTGCAGATTATAACATACAAAATAAAATTATTCCTACCCAGCCGTCAATAAGGAAAGATCAAGATCCATCAGAAGTGCCGTTTATTTACAATAAGCAAGCATATCAGATAAATAAATTCCGCAAAACAACCATTGCATCCGTAAAGAAACTCGGTAAAGTTCATGGCGTAACGATTGGCCGGTTAACATTTAATCCTCTGTCATATAATCCTGTAAGTAATGTATTGAAAGTAAAAACAAATTTAGTGGTAAAAGTGTCTTTTAAAGATGCAGATTACACCAAAATGGCTGAAAATGCGAAACGCTTTTATTCGCCTTACTTTGAAGGGATGTTCCAATCTGCTTTAATTAATCATCATCGCTATGCTACGCGCGACACCCTTACAAAATATCCTGTAAAGATGGTTATTGTTGCCGACCCAATGTTTCAAGCAACATTACAACCATATATTAAATGGAAAACAAAAAAAGGATTTTATATAGTAGAAGCATACACTAACGACCCCCAAGTAGGCACCACAACAACTTCCATTCACAATTATTTACAGAATCTTTATGATAGTGCAACACCAACAGACCCTGCGCCATCATTTGTGTTGTTTGTAGGCGATATTAACGAAATTCCTGCTTATTATAGTACTGTAAGTGATGCGCATTATACTGACTTGTATTATTCTTGTTTTGATGGTAGTGGGGACATTTTTCCTGAAATGTATTATGGACGATTTTCTGCCGATGACACTTCTCAATTACAAGCCTATATTGACAAAACACTGGAAATTGAACAATATACAATGCCCGATCCTTCCTATCTCGGTAAATGTGTAATGGTTGCCGGCGTAGATGCAGGAAATGCACCTACTTATGCTAATGGTCAAATTAATTATGGCTGTGATAATTATTTCAATACTGCACATGGATATACAGATGTTTATGAATATTTATATGGTTCCGGTTCCCCAATAACTTCTGATAGTTCGGCAGCCGCAGATGACATACATCAAAATATAAGTGATGGTGTGGGTTTTGCCAATTATACGGCACATTGCAGTCCGGACGGATGGGCAAATCCTTCTTTTACACAATCAGATATTCCTAACTTGACTAATAACCATAAATATTGTTTTATGATTGGGAATTGTTGCCAATCAAATAAATTTGACGAAGAAGATGCTTTTGGCGAAGTTATTACTTATACTGCAAATAAAGGGGCCTATGCCTATTGCGGAGGAACGCAATATACCTATTGGGACGAAGACTTTTGGTTTGGTGTGGGAGCAACCTCTGTAACTGCTAATCCTCCTTATGATTCGCACTTAGGTGCTTACGACCGTGCTTGGCATGACCATGCAGAAGCCAAATCCGATTGGTATTGTACCACTTACCAAACAGCATTTGCGGGTAATATGGCTGTTACCGAAGCCGGGAGCTCTTTGGAAACCTATTATTGGGAAATTTATTCCATTTCAGGAGATCCCTCTATTATGCCTTATTATGCTGTTCCAACACCATTGACCGTTTCTTATACTTCCCCACTACCAGTAGGAATTTCATCGCTACAAGTTAATACTGAGGAAGATGCGTATGTGGCAATTTCTCTTCACGGGGTTTTACTTGATGCCCAACTGGCAGATGCTTCCGGACAAGTTACTTTGAACTTTCCTGCTATTTCTACGGTCGATACTGCCGACATTGTGGTTACAAAACAAAATAAACAACCCTATATCGGTACTTTAATTACAATGAATAGTAATGCACCCTTTGTCGTTTATGAAAACCATACAATTCACGATTCTACCGGCAATAATAATGGTTTAGCCGATTACGGAGAGGATATTACCGTAGATGTTACATTGAAAAATATTGGCAGTGTAGATGCAACAGGTATTACAACGACGATTTCTACAACAAATCCTTTTGTAACCATTACTGATGATAATGAAGCTTGTGGAAATATTGCCGGCAATACTTCTGCTACTTTTAATAATGCTTATGCTTTCCATGTAGCGGATTCCATTCCTGATCAAGAACAGGTTACATTTAATTTAGAAATTAGAGATGCGAATGATAGCATTTGGAATGCTTCATTCCCGGTTATATTACAAGCTCCAAAATTAAAAGTTACGACCATTACTATTGATGATGCTGCCGGGAATAGTAATGGCAGATTAGATCCGGGAGAAAATGTAAATTTAATTTTTAATACCAGTAATAACGGACACTCATTATCTCCAAATGCAAATGGGACCTTAGGGTCTTCCAGTGGGGATGTTACTATTAATAATTCTCCTGTTACTTTATTGCCAATAGCTGTTTCTACTCCTGTTCAAGCAAGTTTTCCTGTTGCTATTAGTGCGGGTGCACAAATTGGTTCCACCGTGGATTTTCATTATATAACAAATGCCAATCCATACATAGCTGATAAATGGGCATCTTTACCCATCGGCTTAACTATCGAAGATTGGGAAACGGGCGATTTTTCTCAATTTGAATGGACTACAGGCGGAACTGCGCCATGGTTTATTGATGATTCTATATATTACGAAGGAACACATTCTTCACGGTCAGGCAATATTACAAACGATCAAAGTTCAGTAATGGAAATTGAAATTGATGTAACTTCTGCTGATACGCTTTCTTTTTACAAAAAAGTGTCTTGTGAAAACAGTCAGAATAGCGGCAGTGGTTATTGGTTTGATTATCTAAAGTTTGAAATAGATGGTTCAACTAAAGGTCAATGGGATGGTATTATTGATTGGAGCAGAGAAGCATATTATCTTACCACAGGAACACATACATTAAAGTGGACCTATTATAAAGATGGCAGTGTATCCGAAGGAGCCGATGCTGCTTGGGTTGATTATATTGTATTCCCACCCATTAATATGTCAACACTTATTAACGAAAAGGAAGTTGACAAAACGAGCTTAAATATTTATCCTAATCCTGCAAAAGATTATATTAATATTCACTATACGCTACAAGAAAAATCCAATGTTACTATTAATTTATATAATATTAACGGACAGCAAATTGCTACCCTGTTGAATAAAACTAAAAGAAATCAGGGAGAATACACCCAATTAATGATGACTAACAATTTGAATAGTGGTGTTTATTATATAAGACTTGATATGGACGATACGACTTTTATTAAAAGACTAATAATTCAATAATATTATCACACAAAAGACATAAAAATTTAAATTAAAACTACATATTATGAAACAAATCTCTTTATTTTTGATTGGATTGCTATTTTGGAGTGCAAATTTTGCTTCAGGTAGTTGGACAAAGATTGACAATGCTCAACCGACAAACACAAAAGTTAAGTTGTTGAACGCTACGGAAGAATCTTCTGTAGTACAATTTAGCATTAATGCTTACCGGCTTCATCGTGTAATGACACCACAAGGATTAGCTTATTCTGTTAAAATTCCTGATGGTTCACCCCTTCAGATAAAAGGGGCGCCTAATTTACCAAAATTATCAACTTCATTAATTATTCCTAATAATAAACAAATGCAGGTGGAAGTGCAATATGCCAATTATATTGAAATAAAAAATATAGCGATTGCACCATCAAAAGGTGTGATTACACGAAATGTGAATCCATCAACTATTCCATATACTTATGGCAAAGTCTATAATATTAACAGCTCTTTCCCGGGAAATTTAGCAGGGATAAACGATATATATATTGTTCGGAATTATCGTGGTGGTGTACTTAGGGTAAATCCTGTCCAATATAATCCTGTTACTAAAACTTTACGGATTTATAAAAAAATTACTGTGAAAGTTTCACCTTCAGGGAATCCTGCACAGATTAATCCGCTTTTGGAAACAAGGGAAGGACATACGATGACCCCTGAATTTCAAGACATTTATAGTCATGCCTTTTTAAATTACAGCACATTTCAAACAAGATATACACCAATAGAAGAAGGAACGCCCGGTAGAATGTTAATTATTTCTTACGGAAGTTTTATGACTGATATGCAGCCATTTGTAGATTGGAAAAATCAAAAAGGAATTTTTACTGAAATGGTAGATGTTTCAACCATAGGAGATGCAGCTGCTATTAAAACCTATGTTCAGAATTATTATAATAGTCATAGTGACTTTTGCTATTTGCTTTTAGTGGGTGATGCTGCTCAAGTTCCTACTTCAAGTACAGGTGCAGGAGATTCGGATAATAACTATGGTTATGTAGCTGGCAATGATCACCGGATTGACATTTTTGTCGGTCGGTTTTCTGCAGAAACAACTGCTGATGTAACAACACAAGTAGATAGAACAATTCATTATGAGAAAGATGTTACTTCTGCTGAAAGTTGGATGCAATATGGACTATGTGTTGCTTCAGATCAAGGTCCTGGCGATGACAACGAATATGATTGGGAGCATGAGAATAATATCAAAGCAGATTACTTAAATTATGGATATATTAGCGTAGCAACATGTTATCAAACTAATAATGAAACAACTACAGACATTTCCAATGCCATTAATACCCATTGTGGTGTGGCTTCTTATACCGGTCATGGTGATACACAAATGTGGTATAGTGTTAATCCTAATGGATATACAAATACAGATGTCAATGCTTTAACAAATGATAATCAGTTACCTTTTATCTTTTCTGTTGCTTGTGTTATTGGTGATTTTGTTAATAATACTTGTTTTTCCGAAGCATGGCAACGGGCTACAGATGGTGGAAATCCCACAGGTGCAATCGCTAATATAGGCTCAACTATCAATCAATCATGGAATTCACCTATGTGTGGACAAGATGAGATGGTAGATATTTTAGTTGAAAGTTATAGTAATAATATCAAAAGAACCTTTGGAGGAATCGTAGCGAATGGCTGGGGAGAAATGATTGATGAATATGGATCAGATGGGGAAAATATGGCTGATACATGGACAGTTTTCGGTGATGCATCAGTAATGGTTCGGACAAAACAACCACAGGATATGACCATTTCACATGCTAATGGTATTAATGTGGGTGCAACTTCATTTAATGTGAACTGTGATGTGGAAGGTGCACTGGTTTCTATCACAAAAAACAATGTAATATTAGGAACTAAATATGTTAATAGTGGTACTGCTAATGTTTCATTAAGTCCTGCAATTACAGGAACGGGGAATATATTAGTTACCGTTACAGCATACAATAAGGTAACTTACCAACAATTAGTTCCGATAGTTCAGACTACAAACCCACCAGTTTGCGATTTCTCTGGTACGCCAACCACAATTACCGCCGGTGAAAGTGTTCAGTTTACCGATTTATCAACCGAATATCCTACCTCTTGGGCATGGACATTCAATGGTGCTGACCAAACAAGTAGTACTCAAATAAACCCAATTATAACTTATTCTACGCCGGGAATTTATGATGTTTCATTGACGGTTCAGAATGGTCAAGGAAGTGACTCTGAAACCAAAGTGGGATACATTACGGTTAATCCAATTACGAATCCGCCTGTTGCAGATTTTGTAGCCGATAATACAACCATTGTAGCTGGACAAACGGTTAATTTTACTGATTTATCTACCAATATGCCAACATCGTGGAGCTGGACTTTTAGTGGTGGGACACCAACAAGTTCAACACAACAAAATCCATCAATTACCTATAACACAGCGGGAACCTATGATGTTTCATTAACAGCTACAAATTCAATTGGATCTGGAAATGAAACAAAAACAGCTTATATTACTGTTACACCACCGACTTATTGTGATGCAAGTGCAACCAATCAATATGAATATATTGATGGCGTTGCATGTGGAACTATTAATAACCAATCTACAGGATGGTCTGCCGGAGGCTATGCCGACTATACTAGTATGTCAACCAATGTTGAAACAGGAGGAACAGTTGATGTTACGGTAATCATTGGAAATGTCTATAATACCGACCAAGTATATGCGTGGGTTGACTGGAATTTAGATGGCGATTTTGATGATGCAGGAGAAAATGTATTCAACTCTTCTTCAAATGGACAATCTTCTTATACTTTTACAATTAATGTGCCTTCAACAGCATCAATTGGGAATACGCGCTTAAGGATTCGCTTAAATGATAGTAGTAGTGGTTCTAATAATACACCTTGTGGGACATCAGATTATGGTGAAGTTGAAGACTACACCTTATCGGTATCTTATCCCGTAGAAATTAACAATAATCAAATTGCAGGATTATCAATTTATCCAAATCCAAATAATGGACAATTCCAGATTAACTTACCGGATAATTATAGACTTCAGATTTCCGATATTACCGGGAAAGTTCTTTGGTCAAAGCAAACAACCAATAACACAATTCCTATCGATTTAGGAAATATTGAGAAAGGTATCTATTTTATAAAAATTCAAAATAATGAAACAACAGTCATTAAAAAAATAGTTATTCAATAGGGATGTAATAATTTATAACTTAACAAAAAAGGCGACCAATTGGTCGCCTTTTTTGTTAAGTAGAACTCGTCTTTAATGTTAGTGTCGGAACTATAATATTCAAGTTTGAGGCTTGAGAAGTTTTTGAAAATCAAAGATTTTACTTTTGCAAATGACTGTTTTCAAAACAAGTATAACGAAAAAATCGGACATTAGAAACAGACACTAATTAAAACAATTGCTTTTTATCTGTATCGAAAAAATGATATTCTAAGAAAGTATAATTTTCATCCGGAATAGCTTTAATAGTACATTTATATTGTTTCTTCCATTTTCGTATTATAGATGACATAAACCCTTTTGTCAGATAAGCAGAAATAAACGGATTAGTTTTGAGTATTAGATGCTTAATACCAGACTTATGAATGATATATTTTAAATTGTTTTCAATTTCGTCAACAACAGTAATACTTTGAGATATTTCGCCGGTTCCGTTACATACGGGACAAGTTTCAACCACTTTAAAATTGGTTTCCGGACGAATACGCTGACGGGTAATTTCCATCAAAGAAAATCTCGACAATGGCAAGACATAAGATTTTGTATGATCATTTGCTAAAAGGTTTTTCATTAGCTCGTAAACTTTCTGCTTATTTTCGTTGCGATGCATATCAATAAAATCAACGACAATAATTCCACCGATATCTCGAAGTCTTAGTTGTCGCGCAATCTCTTCCGTTGAAATCATATTCACTTCTAAGGCATTTGTCTCTTGATTTTGATTCGAAATATTGCGGTTACCACTATTAACATCAATAGTATGTAAAGCTTCTGTGCGTTCAATAATTAAGTAAGCACCGGATTTTAAACTAACAACTTTTCCAAATGATGAACTGATTTGCTTTTGAATGCCATATTTAATAAAAATATCACTATCGTCTTTATACAATCTTACAATCTTTTCTTTGTCTGGGGCTACCCTTTTAATATATTCTTTGATATCTTCATACAATCGAAAATCGTCAATAAGAATTTTTGTAAAATCATCATTTAATAAATCTCTCACCAAAGAATTTGCACGATTAACTTCGCCAATTATCCGTTTTGGGAGTTTGGTATTTTGTTTCACACCGATAAATGCTTTTTCCCATTTATCAGTAAGCATGCTCAATTCTGTGTCAAAGTCAGCAGTTGTCCTTTCTTCTGCAACCGTCCGTACAATAACGCCATAATTTTTTTCTTTAATAGCCTTTAAGATATTTCTGAGACGGTTTCGTTCTTCGTTGCTTGTCAGTTTCTGAGAAATTGAAATTTTATTGGAAAAAGGTACTAAAACTAAATTCCTTCCGGCAATTGTAATCTCAGAAGTTAAGCGAGGTCCTTTATTATTAATCGGTTCCTTGGTAATCTGTACGACAATTTTTTGTCCCGGTTTCAAAAGATCATTAATATTACCATCTTTATCAATATCTTCTGTTAAAGAAAAATTCTTTAATGACACTTTCTGGTTGGTAGAGATGTTTTTATTAAGGTAATTATTTAAAGATAAAAATTGGGGTCCTAAGTCATGATAATGCAAAAAGGCATCTTTTTTGTAGCCCAAATCAATAAAAACAGCATTTAACGATGGCATTATTTTCTTTACTTTAGCTAAGAAAATATCCCCAACCGCAAATTGCCGATCGTTGTTTTCTTTTGAGATTTCAACAATTTTATTGTCCTCTGTAAGAACAACTGTTAACTCCTCAGAAGAACTTTTTATATATAATTCTTTATTCACAATAGAATATTATTTTAAAATCTAAAAAAGTGAGGAGGAAATAAAATAGAAGTATAAACCCTCTAAAAAAGAAGGTTTTATTAGATTATAAAAAGAAAACTTTTATTTTCTCTTTTTATGTCGATTCTTCCGTAGCTGTTTTTTTCTTTTATGAATAGAAATTTTGTGCCGCTTTCTTTTTTTTCCACAAGGCATAATAAATAAATTTTAATTATTTGACTTTAACATTCTTGGCTACTGCTTGAGCAAAAGTTTTTGAAGGTTTGAAAGCAGGTGCGTTATGTGCAGGAATAGTCAGAGTTGTATTTTTTGAGATGTTACGAGCTAATTTTGCTGCTTTTTTCTTGATGATAAAACTACCAAAACCTCTTAAATAAACATTTTCTCCTTTGGTCATATTACCTTTTACAACATCCATTAAAGATTCTACGGTAACTAAAACCATATTTTTGTCAATTCCTGTTGACTTTGATATTTCGTTTACAATGTCAGCTTTTGTCATAATTGTATGAATTTTATTGATTTATAAATTGCTAAAATAGGAGCACAAAAGTAATATTTTTTTATTATTGACAAATTTTTTATTAAAAAATGAATAAAAATATTTTACATCATGTGCAAAATGCCTTACTTTGTTGGTATTCAGACAAAAAAAGAAATCTCCCATGGCGACAAGAAATTAGTTTTTATCGCGTTTGGGTGTCGGAGATTATACTTCAGCAGACTCAAGTTAAGCAAGGGCTGCCTTATTTTGAGCGATTTATAAAAAGATTTCCTGACTATATCTCTTTATCAAAAGCAAGTGAAAAAGAAGTGCTTAAATTGTGGCAAGGATTGGGATATTATACGCGTGCAATGAATATGCATAAAGCCGCTAAACAGATTGTAGATGAATTTAATGGGACTCCTCCGCAAACCTTTTCAGAGATAAAAAAATTAAAAGGGATAGGCGACTATACTGCAGCGGCAATTAGCTCTATTGTTTATAATGAACCACAGGTTGTCGTTGATGGCAATGTGTTTCGTGTGCTGAGTCGGTTTTTTGCTGATGCCACACATATAGATACTGCTAAAGGGAAAAAACAATTTGCTGAATTAGCAAATAAAATGATGGATAAAAATAACCCCGGAGATTTCAATCAAGCCATGATGGAGTTAGGCGCATTGGTCTGTAAACCACAAAACCCATTATGTGAACAATGTCCGCTAAAAACATGGTGTAAAGGGCAATCTGAATGGCAGCATTTTCCGGTAAAGCTAAAAAAAACAAAAAATCGTGTGCGATATTTTAACTATATAATCATAAAAACAAATGCCGGCATTATTTTCAGACAACGGAAACATAAAGATATATACAAGAATATGTATGAGCCCTTTTTGGTTGAAACGGATAAACAACGGCAGAAAAGTAAACAATTCCTATACTCGGAATTAAAAAAATGGCAGGTTGAAGGGAATTTAAAACTATTGTTTGACTATAAAAAGCACATACTAACACACCAAACTATTTTTTTTAAAACTTTTATCTTGGAAGCACAAAATATTAATACTGATAGATTCTTTCAGCAAGATTATTTTTTTATTCCACTTAAAGAATTAAATCAATATCCTGTTTCCAATATTGTAAAGAAAGTGCTGCAGGCGTATATAAATAACGATTAATCTGAACTTTTATAACAGAAAAATCAAACATCCCAATTTAGGTGTAAGTTTTCAAATAACAATCAGAGAATAACAAGTTTTCTTTAAAGACGATTGCGTATTATTTTTTTTCAGTGGTTTTTTCTTTTACAGTTGTCTTTTTAGTAGCAGGTTTTTTAGTTGCTGTGGTTTTTTTAGTTGCTGTAGTTTTTTTTGCTGTTGTGGTTTT
>Ga0114934_10001358_pt1 | contig 15879 bp, 10 predicted proteins | sample 4SBtaG_2_FD_99695 | JGI IMG/M metagenome (GOLD analysis project Ga0114934, IMG submission 99695) | Deep subsurface microbial communities from Kolumbo volcano to uncover new lineages of life (NeLLi) - 4SBTROV10_white metaG | ecosystem: Environmental > Aquatic > Marine > Volcanic ... | reverse complement strand
CTTTACTATCTGGTATAGAACTTAAATAAAAAATATGATTATCTACCACGTTATATCTTTCTAATCCAAATTCTCTGGATATTGAATTTATTAATCCTTGTTTGGTAGAGTTTCCTCTATTTCTATATACATCTTTTATTCTTGATCTTAACTCTTCATTTGTTTCATCATATAACCTACCAGGTCCGACTATAACATTATCTTTATTATAGTCACTTAATCCTGATAGAATAGAAAAGTCATCGAATGTATTAATTGAATTATAATATTTAATATTTGTACTTTCCATTAGAAATATATTATCCTTATTTTATCATTTACTTCTAGTATGTTTTCTAAAGATTTACCGTCCCATCCTACTCTATTTCCAGTTACATCGAAATCATCATCTATCATCATTGGAATACCATTACTTGGAATTAATTGAACTGTATCTGGAGCAGTTATAGATTTTGTTGTAGTTATATATTTATTATTTAAATCTAATTGTGTTAATGTAATTACATCAGAAGAAGCATATACGCCATCAACTGAATCAGCTATTGCGCCACTTATTTGAAGTATAGCTGAATCTATTATATCAAAATTTTCATTTATATATATGCCCCAAAGTCCTTCAGACCCATTTATGTTTGGTTTTTTTAAATTATACTTGCTTGTTAAAGTATATTCAGCCATATTATTCTCCTGTTATTATTTTATCATATTTTTCATGAAAAAGTATATTAGTATCATCTATGTAGGCATAATCATATAAGGGTTTAACTTTTCCGAAGTATGTTTTATTATCTTTATTATATGAATATAATAAGTTACCATCTTTATCTACTGTTATTGATTTTAATATATTTATCTTTCCCATAGATATATAGTTACCCTGTAAACCTATTGGAGTAGATGATTCGGGATCTATTATATATATTCTTGATTCATTATACTCTAAAATATCAGAGTAGGGTAATGATAATAAAATAGTATCATCATATGTTCCTGATCCGTATGGAGTACCTGTATATAAATCAAACATGTTACATAGTATCATTAATTTTCCATTGAACCATAGTATATCTTCTAGGTGCATATTATTATTTATTGTATTGTTTATAACAACATGATTAAAATTATTATTTATAATTACCGGATTATAATTAAATGAAGATTGATTTATATTAAATTTTTCAACAAATAAATCATATTGAAATTCATCAGTTTCAGTAAATTTTAATAATCTCTTATTACTATCGTCTATTTTATACACATCATTATTGAATGGATTAGTAGTTATACCAGTTATCTTAATATTTTGATTTATAGTTATTTGAGATTTATCTAAATCATAAAATGATGATGAATTATAATTTAAAGATTCAAGCATAGTCTGTTTATATATTATATTATTGTTGACTGCATTATTTATTTGAATATTAACATCATCACTTATTGTTGTATCTATTAATAAGTATATGATTTTATTAAAGGGAAATACTTCACTACCCCCATTTATATCTTTAGTTTCTTTCCATGCATTTAAATTACTAAAAGGCTCATCTGGAGAATATGAAGAATTTAAAATATGAGTAACTCTTCCCCCACCTATGGTTATATACTCTACTGGTATATCATTATTGAGTTCTATTTTTAACACATATTGATCATCAATACTATCGTTATCTGTTATATTCTCTTCTAATACTGCTATATTATATGGATATATATATGATGTTGAAGTTAATACTGAATTATCTGAAGACTGAACTTTCTCTAATTCAGTTTGTACTTTATTATCCCATAATTTATTGACATCATAATCCAACGTGTATTCTGTTTCTGTTGTATCTTCTGATTTTTCTAATATTATTTTTTTTGGAACATTATTATTATCTGTATATAATGAAGGATATATTGATGCGTCAGTTATAATTCGAGACATAATGCCATCTTCATTAAGTTTTAAATTATACTCTATACTATAATCTAATGAACCATTCCTTAGTCCAGAATTATATTCGCCTACTTTTAAAAATTTTCTATAATTAGCCATTTACATTCGCTCTCATTGTATTTATAGATTGTAATCTTAATTTATTATCAGAAAGAAATGGGCCAGCTGTAAATGATTTACTTATACTGAGATCATCTATTTCTAATAAAAAAGTATATTCAGTATCATAATTTATTTGAGTTGATATAGAATTTACATTTCCTTTTACATTAGGTGTATCCTCAAATATAACACTACCTGATTTGGATAACCTAGATATAGGAGAAGAGTTAACTGAGTGAATTATCTCAGATATAATTTCATCATCTTTCTTTATTATTACTTTAGAATTACCTGTAGTAATAATTGTATAAGTAAGTGAATAAGTTGTTGATGATATTCCGTCAGTATACTTTCTTTTAATTAATGTGTATATACCATTATTTTCAGTGTATTCATCTATTGTGAAATGATCTATATTTGAAGTATCTGATAAATCTATATAATAGTCTATAGTTCTAGGAACAAGATTATATGTATAATAAATAGAAAATATATTCCCATCTATTTTTGATTTAAAAATATCAATAACAGGATTAGTATAACTATGTTCATTTTTAGTATAATTACATATCATTCTATTACTTTTCCTTCAAGTATATTAAAATTAATTGGTGTCTTTATATCATTATTCTGTTCATCTATAGAATAAAAAGGCCCAACACTTATATTGTCTTCATTCATTGTCTCAGTTGTTAATGATGAATAATTAACATTATCTATAGTTTCATATTCAACAAAATAAGATGACGACCAATCCTTTATATAATTGGATACATTAACATAGTTCTCATCTATACTAGCTATATTAGGAACATTGTCATATATTTCACTAACATTACTTATACCATATTGTTTATATATTGTATGTTTAGGAATCTTTATTGGGTTAACCTCATAAATGTATTCAGGATTCATGATTAATTTATTTGTATTATGATCAAACCACCATGATTCAGATGAAGAAGGTATTTCTCTTGCATTTTGATATCCTTCCAAATTAACCATGTCATATAAACTTATAGATGATGGATTAATTGTAACATTTGGTATACTAACTTTGTCTATATATGGTTCTGCATTTATAGTATATTTAGGAACATCTTTTGTTGTAAACTCACCAACCTTACTATAATATAACCTAGATACATTAGATAAATCTGCATAAATAGATACATTATCATAATCAATAGGAGTTCGTTCTAATTCTGTTTCAATATCAACAGTAGTATACTCTAATTCAGTATTATCTTGATTAACTTTAAACTTAGTGTTTTTAATAACATAGTTCCAGTCTTCACCTGTTAATCTAACGTGCTCAATCATGTCCTCATCAAATTGTTTATATATCGATTGCCACCAATAATCTTTATCTATATCTATAATTTCATCTTTACCTTGAGTTGTATAATTAATTTCTGTTACATTTAATTTTGTTGAATCAGCTATAATATTATAATTAGTATCTAAAATATTTAAATTTTGTATACCACTTACATTATTTATAAGTAATATTGAATTAATTAGTGATAAATCATTACCACAGAATTCACAATAATCATCTTTAGAAAAATTATTACATACTGGGCACTTAGCAAATGATTTAATTCTATTTTTTAATGGAAGGTAATAATCTTTAACATATAATATAGCTTCCGTATTGTCTATATCAATAATTGAATTTATTGTTATATCTATACTAACATTTTTAAATCTACTAGGTTTATTATAGAAGTAATCATTAACATTTTTTTGAATATTAACATAACCAGAAACATTTCCATCAAAATATTTTATTGATGTGATTTTTTCAGAGTTTGTTACATTTTTTACAACATAATTAAATATAGGTAATGTTGTACTTGCAGTAGATAACTGTGCATTATTTTTTATTGATTCTAAGCGTCTTATTAGCTGTTGTCTTTCTTTGCCATATAATGAGTCGAATAATTTAGAAAAGTTAGAATTTGAAGCTCTTAGGGCCATCCATTGAGGAAACTCTTCTAATATAGATTCAGTATAACTTGTAGGATAAAATGAATCCATATATTTATACTCCTATATCTACTTTATATGATATAAATGAACTATCTTTATCAGCTGTCTGATTAGTTAGTAACAAATCATGTATGTCAGTTAATTCGAAAGTAGATGGATCTAATTTAGATACACAAAATTTATATATATCGACATCTTGTATATTAGAATTAAAGTTTTTTAATAATTGTATCATGTCAGATATAACTATAGTGCCACCTAATCCTAGATTATTTATATAATTTGTAACTGATTCTCTCATTGATGTTATTTCATCTTCACTTATAGTAGCTGATTGTCTTAATATTAATGTCATTTTAATATTAATAGAAAGATAATTTGGTTTGTTTATATAATAGGTTACTCCTTCGGGAACGACATTAGCTAAATTATTATTAAGAGCTAATATTAAACCATCAGATACTAATGGTAGATCACTAACTATAAATATAGAAAATGTTCCTATACCATGAGATTTTGGAGTTATTATTACATTATTTATCCCTGGAGTATTAAGTGCTGCCAGTTTAATTGAAGCTATATTCCCTATTTCAGTTCCTAATACTTTATTTGAAATATTATTTTTATAATTATCATCATCAAGTATATTTGTTCCACCAACTATTGGTTGAACATTTGTACATTTTAAATACTCCACACCAAATCCAGTGTAATCATGTTGTATTAATTCATTTTTATTTACATTATAATCAGATCCAGCGAATAATGCCTCAACATTACAATATAATTCGGTATCATCGTAATAGAACATTCCGCCTTCAGTTACTTTATATTGAATATCAGGATCGATTACTGATGTTATTATTTGATCTGGGTAAATAATTATAGGATCATTTAAATATACTTCTTCAGATATTCCATATAGATTTGATATTGAATCATTTAGGTAGAATTTAAATGCAGTTTTTGTATTATCTTGTGCTGTATATTCTATATCTCTAAACTCACTAACCATTTCTCCAAACACATCTAGACTATCACCAGTTGCTGTTGTGAATTTAACTGAATCATCGAAATCATTAGTAACTGAATATAAATCACTAAGATCGCTAGTAATAATATCAGTTAATGTAGTTATAATTAATCCTGGAGTATCAGTATCTATATTTAATACTTGATTTAAATTATCTAATACATTATTAAATAGTGTATCTTTATCTTTTGTAGGAATTAGTGCACCCATTATTTCTCCTAATTATATATATTACATAATTTTAATGACAAATAGAACTTTGTCAACTATTTATTTCTTAATAGATATGGATTTGTTTCATTGGTATGTTTAACTTTATACAAATCATCTTCTTTTTCATTATTTATTGCAGTATATCTGACTATTCCATTTGTTATATTATAATTTAATACTGAAGGATAGTCATAATATGCATTATCTGATTGAACTGTAATAGATGTATTATACATTGAATTATCTAATGAAGAAGAATCAATATATACAAAAGCATTAGTTATTGTTGCTATTGATTCAATTATCTCATCATCAATTAATTCTTTTACAACTTTATTCAATGGATTTCCCATGAATTGAAGTATATCCAACCCGACATTTTCATTACGAGCCCATTCACCTTTTTTAGTTAATAGGACAACTTTTGTTGTTTGCTCTATATATTGGTATTCATTAGTTAAAAATAGATCTGTATTTATTTTTAAATCACCATCTTCAGTTAGAAGTAAATCTCTCATGAGAACATCCCCTTTACATTTGCTATTAGTTTAGTTAATCCACTTAATTTTTCTTTATATGCAGGAACCAATGTTGGCTCTATATTTGCTACATTTTGAGGCATAAATGCCAATGGATTCATTTTAAATGTTGGTCCAAAGAATACACCGCCATCTGTTATTAATCCTGGTGCAGGAAGTTGTATATTTTGGCCACCTATTGATACTCCATTTGTACTTACATGTACATAGGAAGATATATCATATGCGTTGTCACCCATTAAAGCTCCACCTTTGGTTACTGACACGACAGGCCCATACTCTTTTTCACCTTCTTTATTCAAAATAATATACTGGATTGATTTATCTCCAATGTCTATTTTTGAATCTTTTTTTGCAGCTCTACTGGCATTAAATTTAGATACTTCTTTAAATTGAGTTTTGAGAGCATTATTATTTTTATCTTTATTATTCTTTTGTTTTATACTTTCGGGTGTAGTATTCTTTCTAATTCTTTTTATATTATCACTTATATCTTTTGATATATCATTTATATCTGTTAAATCATCTGGAGAATTAGCATAGAACATACTTAAATCTAATATTTTACTAAACAATGTTTTTTGAATCTGGAGATTATCTTTATTCTCATTAGATAAATTAGATATAGTTTTTAATTCATTTTCTAACATAATTAATTATCCCCAATATATATCTGATGAATGTGCAATAGGTTCATCTAAATCTTTATTTTTAAAAGGCAATACACATACTACATCACCTAATTTAAATAATGCACCGGCATCTACTTCAGGATTAGGTATATAATTATCAGTTACCATTAGCCTTATTTTATTATAGTATTCTTTTTTAACATACTTAGTTTTATTGACACTTGATAATAACTCTGTAGTGTTAGCTAAATCATTACCTATAAATGAGTAACAGTCAACAAATCCATCAGGATAATAGCCATTACTAAGTATCTTACTTATATCATTTTTACCAGTTGGGAAATATGTCCAATAGTTTTTTGTTTTAAATACAAAGTTTAACTGATTATTAGGTTTTATTCTTCTATCATAATTTCTTAAATATCCATCATAATAAAATACTACTGGTTCTTCACTATAAATTTTACCTAATTCAACTTCAGATAAAGTTCGTTCCATTCCTTTATAACAAAATCTAACGAGCTTTTCTCTCATTTGATTCTGTTTATCAGATATCATTTTACTATATTGAGTCATATGAGATTCATGAAAATGTTTAGGTGTTAATGTCATTATCATCCTCCCGATTTTAATACTTTTTTAGCAGTCTTTTTATTAAGATTTTTAGATATTTGTGATTTTAAATTAGGAATTACATTTCCTATTCTACTAACCTTACTTCTAATCTTACCTATATAGTCTGCTACTTGATTTTGTAATGATTGATCGCGCACTGTCTGTGATAATAAATTATTAAGTAATAGTTTTTTAGATTTATCTATATTATTTATTTTAATAATAGGAGATATTGTTATAGGATTTATCTCATCATTATTAGCATATAATTTACCTATTGTTTCCCCAAGATCAAGTACAGATTTAACTATTATTAATGGTGCAGCTAATATTAACATTTTAGAAATAAATTTAGTAACACCATATCCTACTTTGCCGAGAGACCTAACCAATGTTGGATTTTCAAGAATTTTTCTACCATATTTTTTAATGAACGCATCTAATCCCTTAAGTGCATTATATATTATTGGGGTAGGAGTAACGCCTCTTCTAATATCATTGAATACTATTAGTCCCCTGAGAACATTTACTCCAGTTATTGATAATGAAGTTATTTGACCATATCTACTATAATCTTTGGCTATTTTAGTAACTATATCATCAGATATATCAATTAATTTTCTATCAAATGTAAAAGATCTTTTAGCTGGATTGGACTTTGTTAATGTATTTAAATTATGATTATCTATACTTAACTTAGAAATAACATTATTTTCATCTGCTATTATTTTAAATTGTTTGTTCTTGTATATAATAATATTAGCATTACTTTGATCAGGATAATCATATGTTTGAATATCAGTTATTCTAAAATTACCATTTACTGCCATTGTTCCTTTAATTAATTCATCTTTTAGGGTATTGTAGTTTTTTTCATTGAGATCTTTTATTGATTTCATATTTAATATTTTATTTATATTCTCTTCTTGTTTTTCCTGTCTTTTGTTTTTTGTTTCTTCTCTATTTTTAGCCAATGCTTCTTTAGCTCCATCTAATCTTGAAGAATTGGCAAGCGATGCGCCATCCAATATAAAAGCAGCACCTTGCACCCATGCACTTGGAACACTATGCAACATTACACTTAATGAGTCGCATGTAGCTACCCAAAAAGCAGCATTTTTAATCTCAGTAATAAGATGATCTCTATATGTGGAATATATATCATTAACTTGAGTTTTTAAATCAGGAGTTATCGTTGATATCATTCCGGATTCTTTACTAAAAGAATGAACAACTTGTTCTACGCCAACAGTTCCATACATTCCTAAGTATGGATCAAATACTGATACTGAATCATAAGGTCTTATATGTGGGTTGCCTAATATTACTAATGAACCTGTATATGTATCTTTAAGTGACTCTCCCATAACTGATTGAGCATATCTTTTTGCTGTTGTAGGATTGAGTGCATTCATTGCAAACACTGTTTGCGTTCTTTGGTTGTCTTGATTTATAGTATTATTATATTTAATTGTCTCAGAATCAGGAGCATTATTAATTGTATCTGCTTGATCTCCTATACCTGGTAAAGTTGCTCCTAGAAATGTCCATTTCCCTGGATCATTTGTATATGTTGCAGTCATTACATTGTAGACACCAGCTTCATTTATTTGTATATCATTTCTAACTAAATTAGTATGATTTGCTATCCAGTATTGGGTGAATGGTCTAAATTGAGGATGATGATCTGTTTTTTTATTAGTTTTAATCTTTGTCACAATAGATAATAAATTATCTCCGTAATCCAAATATTCTAACATTTTATGTGATAATATCGATAATACGTTATTATAAACTTTACTATGGATATCACTATTTTCAATTGAAGAAGCTATAATATTTATTGGTAGTAAGGAGATTTTTTCATTAAATTTTTTAAATCCCATTAATTTAAATATATCTGTGAATAGTCCGGATGATATACTCCCGTATCCACTTAAAGGAATACCTATGCCACCTTTAAATATTATACCCATATATATATCAATATTTCCTTTTTCATTATTTACTTTCCATTTTGATATCTTTATACCTGTTTTTTTATGAAATGAAAATGAAGGAATTGAATGCTTTATTTTTTCCCATGTTGATTTAGTTGCTCCATCCCATACTGCATTTAATAATGCATATCCTTTATCTCCTTTTTTCATGTCATCTTTAATTGTTTGTATAAAAGATGAATCGTATTCGATATTAAAAGATGGATCTATTTCATCAGGAGGAATTACAAAATATAAAATACCAGAGTATGTTTTAAAATATTTTAATCTAAAATTATTTACTATAGTTTTAAGTTGTTGTTGTTGTTTTTTATTATTGGTATTATTTATAAATGAATAATCTAAATTTGAAGATAGTTTTGATGATTTAAATTGGTTTCCCATAACATCATATGATATTATTTCATTTGTTTTATTTTTTGGTTTATGCTCTCTTTCCCATTCTAATGCTTCTATAGCATATCTTTCTCTATATTGTCTATACCAATTACTTTCATTTCCCATAAATATTGAATTACCTACATCATTTGGAACAATTCGGTATAATAGACCAGGATAGTATCTTACAAAATCAGATAAAAATGCATTTAATCCCTGAGGATAAACGTGAAATTCTGCAGTCCACCATCCAAGAAAACCTCCACTTCCATAAAGATTATCTTCAAAATCAATAGATCCAAAATAGACATTCTCCATTTTTTCACTTCTTATGTCACCAAATATATTTGCTACTTTAGAAACTTTCTGTCTAACATAATTATTATATATATAAGATACCGGAGGATGTAATTTAGTATAATCATCTGCTATACCTTTTATTGTCTGAGATAACCATCCCATTGCAAATGATAATTGATCTTTACCAAAGTTATCTGTAGCGGTCTGTAATATAAATTTAGGTAAAATAGTAATAGGGTCCTGTCCTTCAAATTCTGTAAATTTATTTACAACATTATTTTCTAATTCAGTACCATATGATTGTGCTGTAACTGAAATAATATCGCCATAGTTTACTTCCATTATTTTTCCTTTGAAAACAATTGGAAGAGAATCTTGATTTGAACCATATCCCATTCTGACTTCTATATGTAGACCAGGTTTCATCATTATTTTGGATACACTTTGTTCATATGGAGATTGATCTTGAAGTAAATCTTCTCCTATTTGATCAGCGCTAATATCTGTTAAATTACCAGATAAATTACTTAATTGCATAATACACGTGTCTATTGGATTTTTTCTACTTTGTATTACATCTATTGATATAACAGAAGAGTATGAATAAAAGTCATCAAACTTTCTATATACATATGAATTAATAAATCCACTGTTATCCTTTTCTATAAAGAATATTTTAAATGTAGGAAATGAAGAATTCAATGACAGAAAATTATCTTTCATTTTATTCTGTTGCATTGACTTAGACATATCATTAATTATATTACTAATTCCTGATGAACCTATTTGGACATTCATATTATCTTTTATCTTATCATTAATATCCTTTAAATTTTGCTGTATATCTGTTGCTGTTATTGTTGGATTATCTCTTAACTTTTCTAAAGTTTTTGTTATTTCATCGAATACAGCTCCAACACTCTTAGATTCATTTTTCCATGTAGAATTAAGCCTGCTAACTACGGATAAACTTGTTTTATTTTTTTTAATTTGATCTACTAGTTGCTGTTTTTTTAATTTAAATGATTTTATTAATCTATTGATTCCATCAACTAATATTTTATTACTTATTTTTTTAGATTTTTTAGTTCCTGTATAGTACGCAAACTCAGCTTTTTGTTGTAATACAAATTTACTTATCAAATCTCTATCATTCATAGTAAAATTTCTAAGCATTGGTATTGAGAACCTAACATGCTCCTCTAATCCCTTTACTACATTTTTTATATCTTTATCAGATTGGGTAGATAATACGCTTTTCTCTACAGTTTCATTAAAATATTTACTAGCTAAATAGAATGTAGGAGAATAAGCTATCCCTAATTGTGGTAAAGTAAATAAATCTAAATCTGGATATAAATCTGCAACAGGATTTTTAGCTTTAGCTCTATATTTTTTTACTATATTTATAGTTTCATTAGAATAAAACTTAATATAATTATTTAATAAGTAATTAATTATATCATAAAAATTAAAAACATTTAATTCGGCACCAGTTTTCTCTATACCAAATAATATGATATTCTTTTTTGGTATATATAAAAATGTCCCTGTTAAAAACTTTTCCATTTTCAAATTTTTCAAAATTCTTTTATTTTGTAATCTTATGCCTATATTGTGTATTTCAGTATTATTATTATTCCATAATGACATAAGTATCATTTTATATAGTATTGGATGCTTATCATTAATTATTTTAGGTAGTACTTGTTTAATCCATTCATTATGTGCTTTTCTAGTTATTATATTTTCTTCATATAATTTTTCTCTTCTATAAGCAAAAGGATCTATCTCTATTAATGTTAATGATACAGATGACCAACCTGGCCTACCTTGTATTGTGTCTATTTGTATATTATTTATTGTAACATATTGTATTCCATTAAATGAAGTAAAAGAATTTTTAATATTAAAAAATCCAGCTTTCTTCCAGTTATCTCTACCTTTACTTACTTTTTGATCTATACTAAAGTCAGCTTGATTAAGTCTTTCTAAAAATACAGGATCGTTAGTTTCAATATTAATATTAAATATAGTATCCATACTACCTATATGTTGACATGTAGGTATTGTTCTTCCAAATAATGGAATGGTTACTAATTCATTTTGAGTAGATGCTGCAACTGATGTTATTATTACATCTTTATTACTATTAATAGGAATATATTCTGCAGATACTGTTGGGTTTGGTTTTTTATTATTAGTTTTTTTTATAACTTTTATATTAGTTAATTTATTATTTTTAACATATATTGCATTTTTAGTATCAGGAGACCATCTTTCAAATAATCCAGTATTAAGTATTTTGGTGAAATAATTGATTTTGTTACTTATATCTGTCTCAACTGTATCAATTAATTTATTTTTATTATCCCATTTACCATCTAAACTTCTAGTATAGTATGTTTCTAGTGTCTCTCTTGCTATTTCATTTAACTTTTTGTCACCGAATGAATCAAAATTATACATATCATTTAACATTATTTGTTTTTTTCTTAATTTATCTCTTAAATCATTAAACTCTGTATCATTGGTTAAATCATAAGGGGAATTTTTTATTTTATTAAGCATGAATATCATATCTTCATAATATTCTCTTCTGTAATTTCTATTTAAAGGTATTAGTTCAATATTATTAGTACATTTTGTATCTATCTTTTTTAATACATGTTCTTCTTTAGTTTTATATGGACCAAATCCTTGTTTAGATAATTCTTCTAATAAACCATTATAGTATCTTATATATGGTATTCCTGGAGAAGATATTACTCTAGATGGTATTTGTTCATTATATTTTTTATCAAGCTTATTTGATATTGCTTCAAGATTTTCAATTACAGATGCCCCATATTTTTTAATTAATCCATCATGGTTCTTTGTAGTATCTAATTTCTTTAATTTCTCAACTAAATATGCTACATCTTTTCTTTTAACATATTCAGGTTTACTGGCATTAAATGTGTGAATTTCTTGAACAAATGAATCTACATCTGATTTCATATATTTAAGAGTCTCACCTGGAGCAGCAACTACCTGAGAATTAACAACTCTCATACTAACAGATGCTCTAAATGAGTATGGAAATCCTGGAACACTAGATATACTTATTGCTTCAAGAGCAACTAATAATGACCCACCTTCTCCATTTAAGTTTCTAGCTATATATTCATTTTTTACTTCAACAAAAGGTATTCTTCTAAATTGAGCTATTAATGCTCTCAACCCATTTCTTATGAATTTATATTCGTATGATTTTTTTCCAACTTGTTCTGTTACTAGCGAGGTTGTGCCATTCAATGATTCTATATTTGGAAAGTATAGTTGAACCGTTATATTATAATCAAGATTACCAGTTGGTATTTTCATAGATGATCTAGTTCTTAATGTCTTAAACATATTATCATTTTTAGATTTAGTTATAGATATATTAGTAGGAGGAACAGAAAATGTTATATCTCCTATTTTTAAATATCCAGGAGTTATATCGAATTGATATAAACCTGATATATTACTCTCAATTAAACTGTGATATTGTTTAAGTGGAGTAGGTTTTTGTTTAAGTTTATTTTCATTAATTATTTTTTTAAGGATATTGTTGAGTATAGTTGATGTATTTGATTTTGTATTAAGTGCATTTTTTGCTAATATATTAGGGTAGTCGGGAGTTTTTTCATATACTAATCTAGATCTATATTTTTTGAACCTTGCATCTTCTTCTTTATTTTTTTTGATTACTTCTTCAATAATATTATTAATAATACTTTTTGTATTATAATTAAGACTTTTTACCATTTCATTAGCAAATTTTTTGTTTTCTTTTATATATTTATAATTAGGAGTAAAAGGTGTCATGTTGATTTTAATATCATTAAATGAATGTGCGGGGCCATGAACTTTTTTTATTGATGGTTTTATGAATTTTTTCTTAGCCATTTTCTTTCCTGTTGAATAATTTAGCAAAAGTATTAGCTGATTCATTAATATTTATTGTAACATTTGCTCTTATTCCAGTGGTTTGATATACAAAATTAGATATAGCTATTTGTAGATTTTCAGGATTTCTAGTACTTTTACCTGTTATATTTATATTCATATCTAAGCAATATTATATTTTGCTATTGAATTATGTAAAGAGTTGAGTTGGGCAACCCCTCTTCTTGGAATATAATTATTAGTTTTATTTCTATATCTATATGAATCTTCATATGCTTTTGATAATGTATAATCATCATTCTCATTAACATATTGATCTATATCTTGGGATAATTCTCTATTTTTCTTATCCATTTCTATTCTAACACTATGTGAGAATGTTAAAGGCATAATTTGATTATCATTATACTTTTGTGATATCTGTCTTGCACCTTCATCTAAACCTTCGTAATACTTCCCACCTTTACCTGGAGATGGTCCAAAATCACCTGGATTTTCTTGTCCCATTCTATATAACATTAATCCAGCTGCAAATGTTAATCCTATACCTTTAGCATGACTGAGTCCTTCCATTATTCTGGAACCACTGAATATTGATTTATTTGCTGCAGATAGTTTATTATCTTTAAAAGTATTAATAGCGGCTGCAACTGAAAATGCTTTATTTATGTCATCAGTTACATCATTATATTTAAATTTAGTAGGCTGGGTAGTTGAGCCTGTAGCTTTATTAGAAGAATATAATGATTCTAGTGCCTCTTTTATTCTAGGATCATTTGTATTTGCAATGGAGGCTTTTAAACTTCCTTCAGTTAATCTACTAACCATTGACTCTATACTAGCAGTACCGTAATTATTAGCATTAGCATGTAATAAATTAATTAGTTCTTCATTATGTTCTCCTACTGAAGTAAATACCTTTTCATCTTTAACATTACCAAATATAGTTTTAAATGAGCTTATTATATCCTCATCTGTTCTTTTAAAATGATCATGTATACTTCCTATTATACTTTTAAGTGATTTAACTTTTTGATTATGAATTCTTTCTACTAATGATAATGTTTTATTTGATAGTAGTTCATTATTTATTTTACTTTTATCAAATTTGATCATTTCATATTGATCCATATCTGCTATCATTTCTTGTAATTTTTTAGCTGATGACTCAACGTCTCCTTTTGTAAATACATCTAAAATTTTATCTAACTTTTCTGTAAATTTACCTCCAGCTCCTGCGTGTTTAGCTGTTAATGATGTCTGAGCCATTGTACTAAAAAGATTAGTCATGTTTTGGAACATCTCTTGACTTATATCGCCCTTTTCTAGACTATGAAAAGCAGCTAATGAGAATTTTTTTATTTTAAGTGTTACTTGGGGTGTACCTAACTTACGTACTAATGTTTCAACCATTTGGTCAACTGTTCTTTGGTCTATAATATCTTTTGTTTTAGATGAGTCTCCACCAAAATTATAATCTTTTTCTACTTTAGTTAAATAATCAAATAACTGATCATCTGTTTTAAGATTACTAGTTCTTTTAGCATTAACAAACTTATCAGTCTGATTCTTTATATCTTCATATGTTAATCCTTTTTCTTTTAACCATCTGTTGCCTCTACCATATTTATCTATTTTTATAGTCTCATTGAAATTACTATTTTTAGATGCTTCATAACCATATGATACTTCATATTGGTATTTTCTAGCATCTGCTTCTGATATACCCTTCTTCATTAATGCTTTAACTGCTAGATCAGATATTGCATTTTTTCCTGAAAGTAATATGTCTCCATTTTTACCTTGTGCTCTTCTCCATATAGTTTTACCTTTTAATGTATATCCTTCTAAATTATCATTAAGTCTTCTAAATCCACCATCATTACTCCATGATTCTAGAACTCCAGATGCTACTTTTTCAGTTTCTACTACCCATGAACTATATGCTTTGTCTTGCATTGCTATATTTGCTTTTTGTATTTTCTTTAATTGATCTTTATTATATCCTTTATTAACTAACCTATTTAAATCATTATTACTTAATACTAAACCATGTTTTAAGAATTTTCCAACAATTGTAGATTTAGTTAAATCATAATCAAAATCACCAAATGTACCACGAGCCATTATTGGGTCGATAGTTACGGTTGATATCTTTTGTCCTCTACCTTCATGAAATGCATTCATATCATAATTT
>Ga0114934_10001354_pt1 | contig 15901 bp, 16 predicted proteins | sample 4SBtaG_2_FD_99695 | JGI IMG/M metagenome (GOLD analysis project Ga0114934, IMG submission 99695) | Deep subsurface microbial communities from Kolumbo volcano to uncover new lineages of life (NeLLi) - 4SBTROV10_white metaG | ecosystem: Environmental > Aquatic > Marine > Volcanic ... | reverse complement strand
GAAGATAAAGTAGCTAAAACTATGAGGCATTAACTTAACGTCATTACGAGAAATGTCTGTTCGAGCGTAGTCGAGAATATAATGACGAAGTAATCTTTTAAATTGAATTTCATATCAAAAGATTGCCACAGCAAATTAAAAATTTGCTTCGCAATGACGAAAACAAATAAACATGAATAACGACAAAGTAACACCAAGAGGCGCTTATCCACACACAAAACGTGTTGGCGATTTTATATTTGTTTCAGGAACTAGTTCACGACTTGCAGACAATACTATTGCTGGAGTAGAAATAATTGACGAAATGGGAACAAAACGACTAGATGCATATGAGCAAACTAAAGTTGTTTTACAAAATATAAATACTAATTTACAAAAGCATGGAGCAAGTTTAAAAGATGTAGTTGATGTCTCTTCGTTTTTAGTAAATATGAATGATTTTGCAGATTATAATAAAGCATATGCAGAATTTTTTAATGCAGAAACAGGACCAGCAAGAACAACTGTTGCCGTACACCAATTACCACATCCAGATTTAGTTGTAGAGATTAAAGTGATGGCTTATAAACCATTATAATGATTAAATTCTTTAGACTTATACACAAATCACTCCTTATGGAAAATAAAACAGGTAAATACATTAAATTTACTAAATGAATATCCAAAATTACATAAACGGTCAATTTGTAAATCCAATTAATAATGATTGGATAGATAACTATTGCCCAGCAAATGGAGAAGTATATAGTCAAATACCAAATTCAACTAAAGAAGATATTGATAAAGCATATAATTCTGCCAGATCTGCCTTTAGGCAGTGGTCACAAACAACTTTAGAAGAACGCAGTCGCATTCTCATTAAAATTTCAGAATTAATTGAAGCCAACTTACAACGTTTCGCAGAAGCAGAAAGTAAAGATAATGGCAAACCAATTAGTTTAGCAAAAGCAGTTGACATACCACGAGCAGCAAGTAACTTTCGCTTTTTCGGCAATGCCATTACGCAATTTGCAAGTGAAAGCCATGAAAGTGTTGGTCAAGATGTAATAAATTACACTTTAAGACAACCTATTGGAGTTGTTGGCTGCATTTCACCTTGGAACCTTCCGCTCTATTTGTTTACTTGGAAAATCGCACCAGCAATTGCAGCAGGAAACTGCGTGGTTGCCAAACCAAGCGAAGTCACACCAATGACAGCATTTATATTAGGCGATATTTGCAATGAAGCAGGGTTACCTAAAGGCGTTTTAAATATTGTTCATGGATTAGGCACAACAACTGGACAAGCCATTGTTGAACATCCAGATATTAAAGCTATATCCTTTACAGGTGGCACAGCAACAGGAGCGCATATTGCCAAAGTAGCAGCGCCAATGTTTAAAAAATTATCTTTAGAACTCGGTGGTAAAAATCCAAATATCATTTTTGCTGATTGTGAATATGATGATATGCTGGAAACAACCGTTCGCTCTTCGTTTGCCAACCAGGGACAAATTTGTTTGTGTGGCAGTCGCATTTTTATAGAGGCTTCAATTTATGAGCAGTTTAAAAAAGATTTTGTTACAAAAGTAAAAGCATTAAAGGTTGGCCATCCTTCAAAAGACAATACAAATATTGGAGCTTTAGTTTCCAAACCACATTTAAAAAAAGTGATGGAATATATTGATATTGCAAAGAGTGAAAACGGAAAAATTCTGTGTGGTGGAAATAAAGTTGAAGTAAAAGGTTACGAAAATGGTTATTATTTAGAACCAACAGTTATAGAAGTACAAAATGACGAATGTCGAGTCAATCAAGAAGAAATATTTGGTCCAGTGGTCACTATTATGCCATTCAAAACTGAAGATGAAGTACTTAAAATGGCAAACAAAGTAAAATATGGTTTATCAGCAACATTGTGGACAAACAGCCTGAAACGAACCATGCGAATGAGCAATCAATTACAAGCTGGAATTATTTGGGTAAACACGTGGATGATGCGTGATTTACGCACGCCTTTTGGAGGTGTAAAGGCCTCAGGAGTTGGTCGTGAAGGAGGTTTTGAAGCCTTGCGCTTTTTTACTGAAGCAAAAAATGTGTGTATAAAATATTAAGAATTCCTTCGATTGCAGGAATCTCATAAATTGAAAACTAAATTATTAAATGATTGTCATTGCGAGGCATAAAATGATGTAGCAATCTTTTAAACTGAAATAAAACTAATATTAAAAAGATTCCTGTTGGAGTTTATCTTGAGCGGAGTCGAAAGGCAGGAAATATTATGAATCTAGAACTCAATAACAAAAACGCATTAGTATGTGGAAGTACACAAGGCATTGGTAAAGCAACAGCAATTGCTCTTGCAACCGAAGGTGCGAACATTACGCTAATTGCAAGAAACGAGGATACCTTAAAACAAGTTCTTGCTGAATTGCCTTCTTCTGGAAATCACAATTATATAGTTGCAGATTTTTCGAATCCTGACGATTTAAAAATTAAAGTTTCAAAGTTTATTTCAAATAATCATGGTTTTCATATTTTGGTAAACAATACCGGAGGACCAAAATCAGGAACAGTTTTGGAAGCTGGATTGGATGAATTTGAAAGTGCTTTTATACAACATTTAAAATGCAATCATGTGTTGGCACAAAATGTAATTCCATATATGAAGACGGAAGGTTATGGCAGAATCATAAATATAATTTCAACTTCTGTAAAACAACCCATTGAAGGTTTAGGAGTAAGTAACACTATTCGTGGAGCAGTTGCAAATTGGAGTAAAACACTAGCAACAGAAGTTGGTTCTTTTGGAATTACTGTAAACAATGTGCTTCCAGGAGCGACAGCAACAGAGCGACTAACTGCTATACTTCATAATGTAGCTAAAAAAATTAATGGCACATATCAAGATGCCGAAACTCTAATGAAAAATGTAACACCTGCAAAACGATTTGCACATCCTGAAGAAATAGCAAACGCTGTTACTTTTTTAGCAAGTGAAGCAGCGAGTTATATTAACGGAATTAATCTTCCTGTTGATGGTGGACGTACAAAAAGTTTGTAACTTTAAGCAGATAAAAAATAAACTGTCATTACGAGGAATCCCGATAGCTATCGGGAAACGTGGTAATCTTTACAAAACAAACAGATAGCCACACTATTCAAAAAAAGAGTGCTTCACAATGACAATAAAAATTAAAACTATGAGTAAATTAGTTTCTCCTTTAAATTTTAAAACTTGGATAGATGAAAACAGGGATTTATTAAAACCACCTGTAGGTAATAAAGTCGTTTGGAAAGATGGCGATTTTATTGTCATGGTTGTTGGCGGGCCAAATAGCAGAAAAGATTATCACTACAATGAAACTCCTGAGTTTTTCTACCAAGTAGAAGGTGATATGGTGTTAAAAATCATGAATAATGGCAAGCCAGAAGATGTTCATATTAAAGAAGGTGATATCTACATATTACCACCAAAAGTACCACACTCGCCTCAACGTAGTGCAAATACCGTTGGCTTGGTCATTGAATACCCTCGTAAAAAGAAGATGAAAGATGCTTTGGAGTGGTATTGCGAAAACTGTAATACTCAACTTTACAGAAAAAAATTCAAACTAGATAATATCGAAACAGATATGCCTGGAATTTTTGACAAGTATTACGGCAGTAAAAAAAAACGTACCTGCAAAAAATGTGATACAGTTATGGAACCCCCTAAGAAAGTCTAGATTGAATAGTTTTACTACTCTCTACATTAGAATTAGAACACGATTAACTTAAAAAGATTCCTGCCTTACTAGGAAATATTATGAAACGTAAATTACGTATAAACGGTCACTCGCACTTACTCCCTTATCCAGAACAAATCCCTCAATTTATGAAGGACAAAGAAATTTTTTGGGTAGATAATGAGCGTAAATATATGTTACAAAAAGATTGGAAACGTCCTGTTACAGATTCTAGTTTTTTCTTGGATGAAAAACTGGAATGGATGGAAAAAAATAAGCTAGATCACGCAGTCGTTTTAAATCTTTCGCAGTTATATGGTAATGGTTTACGCTTAGAACAAATGAAAAAAGCCTTACGATTTCAAAACGATTTTAATGCTAAAGTACAACATGACAATTCTTTAAAATTTACCTGTGGTTTTGTAGTACATCCAGGGTTTATACAAGGAGCTTTATGGGAAATTGAACGTTGTGTTGAAGAATTAAACCTTAAAGTATTGTGTTTACCAACACATTTTATGGATAGTATTGGGCAATGGCGTTCCGTTTTTGACCAAGAAAACGATCCCATTTTTGAACTGGCAAACAAATATAAATTAGCCATAGAAATTCATCCTTACGATGGAGATAAAATGATAAAATTAGAGAATACTGCATGGCGTTTTCATTTAATCTGGATGTTAGCACAATGTGGTGATGCTTATCATTTTTATACCCTTAATGGTATGCAGGAACGCTTTCCAAATATTAGAACTTGTTTTGCACATGGTGGACAACTAGCACAAATGAATCTAGGAAGACGTATTCAAGGTTTTGATGGACGACCAGATTTGTTTAAAGGCAAAACACACCCAAGAAAAGCTGTTGGGCATCCGAACATCTATTTTGACACCCTTGTACATGATACTGATTCTTTGAAACTCATGATTGAGCGTCAAGGTAGTAACCAAGTTATTATGGGATTGGACGATCCCTATCCACTTGGTGAAATGGAAAATAAACCTCAATCATCGTATCCAGGAAAACTATTAGATTTAGCTTTGGAACGTGATATCATTAACCATACACAGTATGATGAAATTTGGGAAGATAATGTATTACGTTGGGTCTTTGGCAATGATGATGAAGCTAAGCAAAAGTTGGTAAATAGAATTTTATCGTAATGCATTTTATACCAGAAGAATTAGATGACTATGTTGTGTCTCACACTCAGGATGAGCCAAAACTACTGCAAGAACTTAATAGAGAAACATATCAAAAAATATTACAACCTCGAATGTTAAGCGGTCACTATCAAGGCCGTTTATTAAGTATGCTTTCAAAATTATTTAACCCAAAAACCATTTTAGAAATTGGTACTTATACTGGTTATTCAGCATTATGCTTAGCTGAAGGCATACAATTTAATGGAGAACTACATACTATTGATATAGATGAAGAATTATATGATTTTCAGCGTAAATATTTTGACAAGTCTGGATATGGTTCTCAAATTCATCAACACTTAGGAAATGCACTAGATATTATTCCCAAATTAGAAATGACTTTCGATCTCGTTTTTATTGATGCTGACAAGGAAAATTACGCTAACTATTTTAATTGTGTAATAGATAAATTAAATTCTGGAGGTGTTATTCTATCGGATAATGTCCTTTGGAGTGGTAAAGTTATAGAACCCCTACAGGATGATGATACTTCAACAAAAGCATTAATTGAGTATAACATGCTTTTAAAAAATGATAAAAGAATAGAAACTGTATTATTACCAATTAGAGATGGCTTAACCATAAGCCGAAAAAAGGATATCTAAAGCTTTCTTTTTACTGAACCTGTAAAATCTTCTAACCCTTCTTTAACTTTATTAATTTCTTGATTAACATCTTTTACAATATCTGTATCAATGCCATGTGTTTCTGCACTTTTTGAGATTTCGTGTTTAATATCGTTGGTAGCATCTTTAAGTGTCCTCATCCCTTTTCCTAATCCGCGAGCTATTTCAGGAATTTTATCAGCGCCAAAAACCATAACTACTATAAAAAGGATTACAGTAATTTCTGCACCGCTAATAAATAAAAATGTTGCTTGTTGTATCACAGTACAAATATAGTGAGTAAGTTTTATAAGTATAAAAAAACCGACTTAAAAAAGTCGGTTTTTATATATTTTTAACTATTCATCTTGTTAATTCTTGCTTTTAAATTTATCAAACTGGCTTTGTTTAACTTTTTTTGGCCAAGAATTATTAGAAGTATCAATATCGGCAGTTTCTAAATCTGGATCGACTTTTATTTCTACTATTTCTTTATCTGAAGCAATAGCTTTACTTATTTCATTATCATTAAGCCTCCAAATTTGTGCAGGATATGTTTCATTTTTAGTAGATCCATCTGCATATGTATATTCTACAATAATTGGCATTACTAATCCTCCTGGTTTTTCGAAAGTAACATTGTAAAAATACTTTGGTTCTTTAATATTTTTTCGCTCTTCTGAAGTAAAATTATCCATCAAATATTCTTTTAATAAAGGAGAATTTTCCGTAGGTGTTCCATTTTTCATGCTTTCATCAAACTCATCACTTCCCTCCTCAACCAAGTATAATAAACTGTTTGGATCTATTCCATAGCGCTCTGATATTCTCTTTCCATATGCATTAGGTGTTGATGTTACATAGTATTTTTTTACTTCTTTTACGCCTATATCAACATAATCAGTAGTGTAGAACCATCCTCTCCAAAACCAATCTAAATCCATTGCAGAGGCATCCTCCATGGTTCTAAAAAAATCTTCAGGTGTTGGGTGCTTAAACATCCAGCGTCTAGCATATTCTCTAAAAGCATAGTCAAATAAATCATGTCCCATTACTGTTTCTCTCAAAATATTTAGTGCAGTTGCTGGTTTTCCGTAAGCATTATTTCCAAATTGATGAACGTTTAAGCCTTTACTCATAATAGGAGAAATAAAATCTTGATCACCTCCCATATATGGTACTATATTTTTTGCTGGTCCACTTCTAGAAGGAAATTTATCATGTCCTTCAGATAAAATTTCTGGATATAACTTTGCAAAATCACCTTCTGCTACATACTGTACAAAGGAATTTAACCCTTCATCCATCCATGTCCATTGACGCTCATCGCTATTTATAATCATAGGGAAAAAGTTATGTCCTACTTCATGAATAATAACGCCCATCATACCATATTTTGTTCTATCACTATAGTTTCCTTCTTTATCTGGACGACCAAAATTGAAGCAAATCATTGGATATTCCATTCCCATGGGCGCATGAACTGAAATAGCTTTATGATAAGGATAATCAAAGGTCATTTTTGAATACGAAATGAGCGTACTTGCTACTGTTCTAGTTGACCAATCTTCCCATAATGGATTTCCTTCTTTAGAATATAATGACACTGCCATTACATCTTTGCTGCCAATTTTGACAGCCATCATGTCCCAGATGAATTTACGTGATGTTGCAAATCCAAAATCACGAACATTTTCAGCATATAATTTCCACGTTTTCTTATTATTGCTTTTGCTTTTCTCAGTTACCTCAGCTTCAGCTTGATTAACAATTAACACAGGTTTATCAAACGATTTTTTAGCTTGTTCATAACGCTTCATCATCGTTTTTGAAAATACTTCTTTTCTATTCATTAATCGTCCTGTACCATCAAGAATATGATCTGCAGGTACTGTAATATTTACTTCAAAATTCCCAAAAGGCAGTGCAAATTCGTCACGTCCAAAAAATTGTGCGTTTTGCCATCCTTCTACGTCATTATAAACTGCCATTCTAGGATAGAACTGAGCAATTACATAAATTCTATTGTCATTTTCTTGAAAATATTCATATCCTGATCTACCACCATCTTTTACGTGATCATTAATATTATACCACCATTTAATATTGAATGAGAATTTATCTCCAGTTTGCATTGAACTAGGAATTTCAACACGCATCATTGTTCCATTAATCATATGTGGTAATGGTTTCCCATTCACATCTGTTACTTCTTGAATATCGAATCCACCATCAAATGGCTCTTTCAAATAGCTTGAAGTAAATGAAGACGGTCTTTGAGCTTGTCTAAAACCACTACCTTGTATTAAAGGCGTTTTAGAATCTTTGGCTCTCATATTCTGATCTAATTGAACCCATAAAAACTTTAATTCGTCTGGAGAATTATTGGTATATGTAATGGTTTCGTATCCCGTTAAGGTCTTTTTTTCATCATGAAGCTCGATATTCATTTTATAATCGGCTTGTTGCTGATAATAAGCTGGTCCTGGAGCTCCAGATCCAGTTCTAAACATATTAGGCGTTGAAAATTCATCATACAATTCTTTGAATTTGTTTGCGTTTATATGTCCCGGTTTACGATCAGGCTGTTTATCTTCTTGGGCAAAAACTCCAACCGAAACAAATAGAACGGAAAGGAATAAATATTTAAGTTTTTTCATTATAGATTTTAGTTACAAATTTTAAGCGTTGAAAGTAGCTAATTTTAAGAAGTAATTAACTTTTTTAATTAAAGTTTAACACTCCAAAATCATTATTAGGAGTTAGCATAAAACTTTTGCTTCTGGAGTTAATATTTGTTTTTACAATATTCTGCTGTTCTTCAAATAGATCAAACAATAATTGATTTGTAATCTTAAACGATTCAATGTTCTCTATATCAGTAATTTCTAGATAACAATAAACAATATCATCTTCATACTCTTTCCCTAAGAATGTCGGTTCTTTATAATTACCATTAATTTCTATTTGAATTTTAGTAATAAGATATTTTTGAATATAAGCATCAATAGAACTTTCATCTTTCGAAACATTTAAGGTGATGTTTTCATCGTAACGTTTACGTAGTAATTCTTCAAAATCATCAATAAAAACACGTGCTATTATTTGAACCGATTGCTTTTCTTTTACATATTCAACTTGTGTTACACTTACATAAAATTTGTGTACTGTAGTAAATGCGAATAATGGTATAATTACAACGAAAAATAAAATTTTAATTGATTTCATGTTTTTTGAGTAACTGTTTTTGATTACTGATTTGACAAATGTAATTATTATGAATTTTGATAACTCAAAAAATATTCCAAAAAAATGTTAATCTTTATCTTGTTTAAAATTGTTTTTATACTCCACAATTTTTTCAGTAAGAAACTCAAAAACTTCAATATCACTTTTCCCTTTACATCGCTTCTCAAAGTTTTCATCTTCTGAACAGAAGTAAAAAAAGTCAGTTCTCAATGTTTTATCAAGTGTATAAACTTTAAAGAAATTGTCTGTTAATCTTGATTTTATTTTGGTTAGCAAAACATCATTAGATTCTAATCTAACTCGTTTTTTTAGTTTTTTTGTACGTCCTGTAACTTTATTTAGAATTTTATTTAAATTAATTCCAAGCCCTAAACCAAAACCTCCATTAAATGAGTTTATGTACTTTCCATGGTCTGCTTCATACAAACGCCTTTCATTTTGTGTCTTTGGTTTGCCCTTGTATCCCGGAATACCAACATCATAAAAGTCGATAGGTCGCTCTGCTCCAGAATTATTAATATCTGAATCTAAACTCCCCGTAAGTACTTTTCCGACTATAACTTCATCCAAAACATTAACGCTTTCATCTAAGTTTACCACTACAAACTGTTCTTCTATATTTTTAGAAGAAATTACAATTGACTTTAGTTTATATTGAATTGAAGAAAATACAAGGGTATCATTAAGCGTTGCAGAAATCTTAAACCCTCCTATTTTATTGGTCGTTGTAAACGAATTAGATGTTTTATTTATTACGTGAATATTTTCAATATCAGAACTCCCTTTTACAATACCTTTAATTTCAATGGTTTGCGACCAAACAACAGTCACAAAAAATAAGCAACATAGAAAAAATAGATTTCTAATTTTTGCCATTCTTTACCTTTTGAAACTCCTTGCTTTTTTTAATTAAATAATCTAAGAACTCCAATTCGTGCCCATTATCTAATAATCTTTTATCTAAACCAGCATCCTCAACATAATAAACAAATTCCATAATATGTTCCTTAGGTATATTAAGCCTTTCCATTAAATACTCAGTAGAGTATTTTTTAGTAATATCTTCTTCTGTAGCATTACTATCAAGCGATTTCTTTTTTTTGTTTTTAGAATTAAAGATAGGTTTAAAAAGCATACCAATAATTTTAACTGCATCAGCCGAATAATACAAAGTATTATCAGTCATTGCCGTATTTCTAATACCAGAAAGATAATCGGCAGTAAAATCAATCTTATCAAGATTGTCTAAACCAAAATACAAAGCATCCAAATCTGGATTGATCGTTTGAGTATTTGCAACATCTGTTGGCAAATCTCCTGAAAGTCCATAGGGTAATATTATTATTTCTGGGAGTTTATTTACTTTTTCAATTAAAAAAACGGTAAGTGCTTTCGATTTTATAATTTCACTATCAATAACTACAACAAAATCTTTAAATTGAAGTGCTGAAATTTCAATTCTATCGTTAAGAGCAACTTTGATTTTAAACCTTCCCTCTTCGTCAGTTATTGTCCCTCTGTTGGATGAGGTATTATAAACAGTAACCCCTTCGATATCTGGGTTTTTAACAACAATTCTACCTGTTACCTCAACCCGTTTCGTTTCTTGAGATTGAATAGTTGTAATACTAATGGCAATACATAATAATGTTAGATAAATAGTCTTCATGTATTCATATTTATTGTTCTTTAACTGTCACATGCAACATTCATAAATAATTCTTTTGGTTATTGAATCAAAAATTATAGAAGTTTCTTAGCATAAAGAAAGTTATAACAGTTCTTAAAAAAATGTCAATAGTATTTAAACTTTTGTTAAATAATGTATTTACTTAAATTTACAACAATATTTGGTTCAAACGAAATCTTACAATGAAAAATATAATAATTGCAAGTACATCAACAATTCATGGTAGCGAATTTTTAGAATATCTTCTTGATAATCTAAAATACTTTTTTAGAAAAACTAACGATATTCTTTTTATTCCTTATGCAAGACCTAGTGGGATTTCCTATGATGCATATACCGAAAAAACGCGTCTTGTATTCTATAAAATTAACAAAAATATTAAAGGTATTCATGAGTTTGAAAACCCTGTAAAAGCAATCCATGAGGCTAATGGTATTTTTGTTGGTGGTGGTAATACTTTTGTTTTGGTAAATCAATTATATAAAAACAACCTTATTTCAGAACTTCAAGATGTTGTAAATAAAGGCACGCCATATCTAGGCACAAGTGCGGGAAGCAATATTTGTGGCCTTACACTTAATACCACCAACGATATGCCAATTGTTTATCCACCAAGTTTTAAAACCTTATCATTAGTGCCTTTTAATATTAACCCTCATTATTTAGATCCAGACCCAACTAGTAAACACATGGGAGAAACTAGAGAAACAAGAATTCAAGAGTTTCATAAATTCAATACGCAACCGGTTATTGGTTTAAGAGAAGGGAGTTATTTGCATGTTCTTGGCGAGCATATAACTCTTAAAGGGGAACATACAGCAAGAGTTTTTGAGCAAAACAAAACGCCTTATGAGTTAGATTCAAATTCAGACTTAAGCCATTTAAAATAATATTCTATTTTCTTTGTCATTACTCCTTAATAGCAGGATTTTGTTTTTTATCTTTGAACTATAAACTTAAACCTATGAATAAAAAAGTCATTTTGATGATTCTTGATGGTTGGGGAAAATCACCAGATCCGAAAGTCTCAGCTATTGATAATGCCAATACACCATTTATTGATTCACTGTATACAAAATTCCCAAACGCCAGTTTACGTACTGATGGTTTAAATGTTGGTTTGCCAGAGGAGCAAATGGGAAATAGCGAAGTGGGACATATGAATCTTGGAGCAGGACGTATTGTATATCAAGATTTAGTTAAAATAAATCTTGCTGTAAAAAATAGGACTCTTGGTAAAGAACAGGTTTTAATTGATGCTTTCAATTACGCAAAAACTAATAATAAAAATGTGCATTTTTTAGGATTAGTTAGCGATGGAGGGGTACACTCACATATCAATCATTTGTTTGGATTATTGGATGCTGCCGAAGATTTTGGATTAACAAACATCTATGTACATGCATTTACTGATGGTCGCGATGTAGATCCTAAATCTGGATATGGTTTTATTACAGATTTAGAAAACTATATTGAGAACTCTAATGCAAAATTGGCATCAATTACAGGACGTTATTATGCAATGGATAGAGACAAGCGTTGGGAACGTATAAAATTAGCTTATGACGCTCTAGTAAATGGGATAGGAAATTATTCAAAGAACGCTTCAAAATCTATTCAAGAAAGTTATGAAGATGATATTACAGACGAGTTTATAAAACCCATCATTATGGTTGATGACAATAATCAGCCTGTAACAACAATAAAAGAAGACGATGTTGTTATTTTCTTTAATTTCAGAACAGATCGCGGCAGACAATTAACACAAGTCCTATCGCAAGATAATTTTCATGAACAGAACATGCACAAACTGAATTTGTATTATGTTACCTTGACCAATTATGATGACACCTTTAAAAACATTAATGTTGTTTTTAAAAAGGATAATTTAAATGACACGCTCGGTGAAGTCCTAGAAAATTACAATAAAACGCAAATAAGAATTGCTGAAACGGAGAAATATCCGCATGTAACGTTTTTCTTTTCTGGTGGTAGAGAAGCACCTTTTAAAGGAGAAACAAGAATTTTACGAAACTCCCCAAAAGTTGCCACTTACGATTTAAAACCAGAAATGAGTGCTTATGAGCTTACGGATGCTCTTATTCCTGAATTGCAAAAAGGAGATGTAGATTTTGTATGTTTAAATTTTGCCAATGGCGATATGGTTGGTCATACAGGAGTTATGGAAGCTGCAATAAAAGCATGTGAAACCGTTGATGAATGTGTGAAAAATATTGTTACAAATGCGCTTGAAAACAATTACACAACAATTATTATTGCAGACCATGGTAATTGTGAAACCATGATAAATCCTGATGGCTCACCAAACACTGCACATACAACTAATCCTGTACCCATTATTTTAGTTGATAAAGACCTAAAAGCTATTAGTGACGGTGTATTAGGTGATCTTGCACCTACAATTTTAGAACTGGTTGGCATTGAAAAACCTGAGGCAATGACACAAAATTCACTACTTTAGTGAAAATTTCAAATTAAAGAATGAAACTTTATAATAGACTTACCATTGCTATAGATTTTGATGGTACCATTGTTGAAGATGATTATCCAAACATTGGTAAGCCTAGAATTTTTGCATTTGAAACCCTAAAAAAACTTCAAGATGACGGTCATCGATTAATATTGTGGACGTATAGAAGTGGTGTTCGTTTGGAAGAAACTATTGCCTTTTGCAAAAAAAACGGCATTACATTTTATGCTGTAAACAAAAGTTTTCCTGAAGAACAATTTGATTATACAAAAAGCAGAAAAATTCATGCCGACTTATTTATAGACGATCGAAACATTGGAGGTCTTTTAGGTTGGGGAGAAATTTACCAACTACTAACTGATACAAAACCACAAATGCAACCAAACAAAAAGAAAAAAGGATTTTTCGGATTATTTAAATAACACTTAGTTTTTAATTAAATTAAAGTAATCTTTATCAATAACTTCCCTATGGTCTGGATGCGCAATATTTACCAAAGCTTTTACACGTTCTTTTATGGTTTTTCCATATAAATGCGCGATGCCATACTCTGTAATAACATAATGTACATGTGCTCTTGTTGTAACCACTCCTGCTCCTGGTTTTAAGCTAGGGACAATTCTACTAATTCCTTTTTTTGTAGCTGATGGTAATGCTATTATTGCTTTTCCACCTTCACTTAAAGAGGCACCTCTAATAAAATCCATCTGTCCTCCTACACCTGAATATAATCGTGTACCTATAGAATCTGCACATACTTGTCCTGTTACATCCACTTCAACCGCTGAGTTAATAGAAACCATTTTTGGATTTTGTTTAATGATAGATACATCATTTACATAATCTGATTCGCGCATTTCAATAAAAGGATTATCATCAACATAGTCGTACAATCGTTGAGAACCCATTAAAAATGTTGCTAAAGCTCTTCCTCTATTAACACCTTTATAGTTTCCATTAATAACATCCTTTAAAATAAGGTCTATAACACCATCCGAAAACATTTCGGTATGCAAACCTAAATCTTTATGATTTGTTAAACGAGATAAAACAGCATTCGGGATAGTGCCAATTCCCATTTGTAAGGTGCTTCTATCTTCAATCAAACTCGCTACATAATCACCAATCTTGTTTTCAATTTCAGTAGATTCTGGCATTAAATAAAATGGCAATTGCTCGTCGCATTCAACAAACAAATCAATTTCTGTAAAGTGAATAATACCATCACCATGAGTTCTAGGCATCTGCTTGTTTACTTGTGCTATCACATAAGTAGCATTATCTATGGCTGCCAAAGTTGCCTCAACCGAAACTCCTAAAGAGCAATACCCATGTTTGTCAGGCACAGAAACATGAATTAGTGCCACATCTAAATCAACAATATTTCTTTTAAAAAGCAATGGTAATTCACTTAAAAAAACGGGTGTATAAGAACCATTCCCTTCTGCTAAAGTATGTCTAACGTTTTTTCCAATAAAAAAGGAGTTTACATGAAAGCTATCTCGTAACTCAGGATTTGCGTAAGGTGCAACACCTTCAGTATGTAATTGGCAAATTTCAACATTCCGAAGCTCTTCCTGACGTTCGGTCATTGCTTTTATTAAAACTTGTGGTGCAGCTGATGCCGCTTGTATATAAACTCTGTTATTTGATAGTATTACTTTTACGGCTTCTTCAGCACTTACTGCTTTATACATCTCTTTTGTCTTTAGACTACAAAATTATAGCAAAACAAAATACAAAAAACTATCAAAAGTCATAAAACAATAAAAAATTAACGCAAGCTTAATTTTGAGTATCTTTGCCATTATTTTTTTGAATATGATTATAGTAAAAACTAAAGAAGAAATTGAGTTAATGCGCGAAAGTGCTATAGTAGTTTCTAAAACCTTAGGAATGATTGCTGCTGAGGTAAGGCCAGGAGTTACCACTTTGCAGTTAGACATAATGGCTGAAGAATATATTAGAGTACAAGGTGCTATTCCTGGGTTTCTAGGATTATACGATTTTCCTAATACCTTATGTATGAGCCCTAATTCTCAAGTAGTTCACGGCATTCCAAATAGTGAACCCTTGGTTGAAGGCGATATTATTTCTATTGATTGTGGCGCCATTAAAAATGGCTTTTATGGGGACCATGCATATACCTTTGCAGTTGGAGAAATTGCTCCAGAAACTGAAAAACTTTTACAGGTAACTAAAGAGTCTCTTTATGTAGGTATTAAAGAATTTAAGATTAATAATCGTGTAGGCGATGTAGGTTTTGCTATTCAGCAATATTGTGAATCTCATGGTTATGGCGTAGTTCGCGAATTGGTTGGACATGGTTTAGGCGAAACAATGCATGAAGACCCTGAAATGCCAAATTATGGTAAACGAGGGCGTGGTAAAAAATTTATTGAAGGTATGGTTGTCGCTATTGAACCAATGATAAATATGGGAACGCACCGTATAAAACAACATCGCGATGGTTGGACTATTACAACTCAAGACAACAAACCTTCTGCACATTTTGAACACGATGTAGCTTTGGTAGATGGCAAACCAGAGTTACTCTCAACATTTGCTTATATTTATGAAGCATTAGGCATTGAAAGTGATGAAGAAGATGAATTTAGGCAACATGAATTAATATTATAATTATGACTACAAATATTTCTGAAATCCCTCAAAGACTTCTTATAAAAGGTGTTAAAGGCAGATATATACATACAAAAACCTCAACTATTGGATTTGTAGAAATTGAGAAAGGTGCAATTTTACCAGAACATTCTCACTTCCATGAACAAACATCTCAAATAATAGAAGGCAAATTAGAAATGACTATTGGTGGTGAAACTAAAGTTTTAGAATCAGGAATGTTTACCATAATCGCTTCTAATGTCCCTCATAGTGCTGTTGCATTAACTGATTGTATTGTGACAGATACTTTTTGTCCAGTACGAGAGGATTAT
>Ga0114934_10001352_pt1 | contig 15909 bp, 30 predicted proteins | sample 4SBtaG_2_FD_99695 | JGI IMG/M metagenome (GOLD analysis project Ga0114934, IMG submission 99695) | Deep subsurface microbial communities from Kolumbo volcano to uncover new lineages of life (NeLLi) - 4SBTROV10_white metaG | ecosystem: Environmental > Aquatic > Marine > Volcanic ... | reverse complement strand
ACACCACAGACTCCTCAAGTAAGACAACAGGATCAGTTAAAATTGCAGGTGGTGTTGGCATTGAAAAGAAACTTTATGTTGGAACTGATTTAGATGTAGATGGCGTGGCAAATCTTGACAATGTTGATATAGACGGAACGCTAAATGTTGCAACAGGAAGTGTTCTAACAGGAATTGGCAGAGTTGTTCAAGTAGTTTCGCAAACTAAGACAGGTTTGCAAACAGCTTCTTCAACAGATTTCACGATTGGCAGTATGTCAGCGACTTTGACACCGAGCAATTCAGCAAATAAGGTTTTAGTTATTTGTCATATTAGTTACAATCACGCAGGGAGTCAATATTCATACTTCGAGTTGCATAGAGACACTACGGCAATTTGCATTGGTGATGCTTCTAATGGTGGATCAGGTGCAAGGGGAAGAGCAACAGTTGGTGCGAAAGGTCTTAATGAACTGACAACGCACAACGTATTTTTTAATTATTTAGATAGTCCAAACACAACAAGTGAAATATCCTATTCTGTAAAAGTAAATGGTGACTCCATTAGTGGCTCTTACATTTTTTATATCAACGCCTTTTATGGAGACACGGATGCGACTTATGCGTATAGAGGCAGTTCAACAATTACAGCTATGGAAATTCAAAGCGTATCTTAGGAGATAAAATGGCGAAAAAAGCAAATTTAATAAATGCTCTTGTAAGTTTAGTTCCAAATGCTAAATGGACAATGGATGAATATGATTACGATAATATTGATTGGAAATCGCCTGATATTACCAAGCCCTCACAGGCTGAAATAGATGCTGAGATTATAAAGCTGAATAAATCTTATGAGGCTACCGAATATCAAAGAGATAGACAGCCTGAGTATCCAGCTATCGAAGATCAATTAGATGACATTTATCACAACGGAATTGATGGTTGGAAGGCAACGATCAAAAAAGTTAAAGACAAGTATCCCAAGCCATAATGAAAAATATGGACTTAACTCAGATGGTATTGACAGGTGCTTCATTAATTATTATTGGTATGTGTGGGTGGTTACTCACCACAGTAAATACGATGGAAAAAGAAGTGCAATTAATTAGTTATAAACTGTCAGAAGCAGAGGGTGAACTACACTCTATCCAGTTGACTTCACCAGACCACAGCCCAACTCGCTGTCCGATCTGTCTTCATCTAAAACTTGGTTATGAGTAAGATAGAAGAGTCATCAGGTGTATCTTTCAGTCTTTCATTTCTCATTCAAATACTTAGTGCCATTGTACTTGGAGTATGGGGTTTTTCTGAACTGTCTAGTCGTATTACTTTTCTTGAAACTGTCACTGGAAAACATGAAGAATCTATCTCAGACATTGAGAACACTATTTTAGAAAATCAAGATCAACCAATTTCAAGTGATTGGGTACAAAATACAAGTCTTAGGTTTATAGAGGAACGAATTGCAATTCATCAATCAGAGCTTGAAAGATTAAGTGAAAAAGTCTATGAACTTGCTCAACAATACAATAGATAAACGTGGCAACTAAAAAAGACCCTCGTTTAAAGCGTTTAAGTGTCTCTGGATACAACAAACCTAAAAGGACTCCAAACCATCCAACTAAGTCTCATGTTGTAGTTGCAAAAATTGGAAAAAGAATTAAAACAATAAGATTTGGACAGCAAGGTGTAAAAGGTGAAGGAAAAAACCCAAGAACAAAAGCAGGAATAGCAAGAAGAAAAGCTTTTAAAGCAAGACACGCAAAAAATATTCGCAAAGGTAAGTTTTCAGCCGCATATTGGGCAAATAAAGTAAAATGGTAAAGGAGTCGAAATGACAAAAAACAAAAAAGACACGACATCTGAACCTACTCTTAACTTAAATGGAGTAGATTACAACATTAATGATATGACAGACGATCAAAAAGTCTTGTTAGCACATATTAACGACTTAAACCGAAAAGTAGACTCGGCAAAGTTTAACTTGCAACAAATGGAGATCGGAAGAAATGCGTTTGTAGGTGCTTTGTCTAAAGCTTTAACAGAAAAAGATGATTGAGATTTTTGCAGAATATGGTGCAATCGGGGTGGTTATTGTTTTATTTGCAGGTCAAATTTTATTCCTTCAAAAAACGCTAATGGGAAAACTTAAAGAAATAGATGACAAGGTAATTGCCCTGATCAATCGTTGGAATAGGTCTGATGAAATCACAGCAAGGCATCGAGAAGACATTGTCAAAGAAATGAATGATGTATCTGATGGTATTTCATTTCTAAAGGGAAGGATTAACGGAAGTGCAAGATGAGAAAAGACCCTGTACTTGTAGGTGCGATTGCAGTTGTAAGTGCGATGATACTGTCAGCGATAAAGGATACGTTTCCTCACATATTTTGGGGGGTACTCATAACTCTGTTGATCTATGGGTGTCAACGCCTAGTAAAACAAAATGGATTTTTATGGAAGAAGAAGTAGATAGTGAACGGCAAAGAACTGATTGATTGGCGAGAACGCATAACAGAGGATTTATCTTCTGTAAAAACAGATGTACGCTGGATTAAAGAAAATATTGGAAGACTCAACGCTGAACAGTCTAACCTTGAGAAGAAGGTATCGTGGTTGCAAGGGGTTGGTTCGTTTGTTGGTATTGTTCTTGGTGCTGTTCTTGCTTTCGTTACTAGGATAGTTATGGGAGATTAATGTGGATGATTTAGGACAAAAGTTTGGCAATATTTTTATAGGTATGCTGATGATGTTTTTTGTTATGGCGATGATAATGCTATTCACAGGATGCGAAATTACTTTGAAGACAGAAGAGGCAGATACTCAAGTAGATTCTACTGAAGTGCAGGAAGATTCTGTGGCAACGGCAGACTATTTTAACGCAGAAGATTGGATTATGTTTAGTCCTTATTAAGCTATGAAAAACGTATGTGTAAATAATATGGGAGATATATCTAATGGATATTCTATTAAATAACTGGGAATATGTTACTATTGGGATACTCGTAATTGATAAGATTGTAGCTCTTTCACCATCTAAAATGGATGACTTATTATGGGCTTCAATTAAAAAGGTGTTAACTGGTGCAAAAGCATTGAAAGGAAAGAAATAATGCCAACAGGAAAAGGAAGTTACAAGGGTAAGCGTGGTAGGCCTCCAAAAAAGAATAAGAATAAGAAGAAAAAATAATGGCTTTTCAAGAAGCGGTTGAAATAGTTTTAAAGCACGAAGGGGGTTATGTTAATGACCCAAAAGACCCTGGTGGGGAGACTAATTTTGGTATTTCCAAAAAAGCTTTTCCTGACGTAGATATTAAGAATCTAACTCGTAGCGATGCTATTAAAATATATTACGATCACTATTGGAAGCTTTCTAAGGTAGAGATTTTACCTGAGAGCTTATGGAACATTTATTTTGATATGGCTGTTAATATGGGGAAAAGAAGGGCTTGTAAAATATTACAACAAGCTTGTAATCATAAGAACAAAGAAAAAATAGAAGTAGACGGCTTATTAGGCATTAACACAGCTAATGCAAGTAAGTTTGTTGAAGCAGAAAGAGTACGAAGCTTTAGAGTACGATACTATGCTGACCTTGTGAGCAGGAAACCTACATTAGATAAATTTTGGTTTGGTTGGTATAGGAGGGCTTTGTCAACATAAGTAAGTGAAAAGAGCTGTTGTAATATCAGATCAGCATTTTCCTTTAGTAGACGATAAAGCGTTGTCGGTTTTACTACAAGGAATACAAATTATTAAGCCTGATATTGCAATTAACATAGGAGATGTTGGAGAGTGGGAAAGTGTTAGTGCGTGGAGGTGGAAACGAAGAAGATGTCCTCCACTTGAATACCAGTTACCCTTTATAGATGAAGAGATTGAACTGGTAAATGAGGGGCTTGATAAAATTGACAGAGTTTTAGACAAGGTAAAATGCAAAACAAGGTATATGTTACAGGGGAATCACGATGAATGGCTTGATATGTTTGTCGAAAAATTCCCATATCTTAAAGAGTACACTTTTCGCAAAGCTTGTCTATTAGATGAACGAGGATATAAATATTATGAGCATAACAAGCCACTAAAACTTGGCAAAATAAACTTTATTCATGGGGCTTATGCAACTACCTATCACGCTAAGAAACATCTTGAAGCATACGGGTCAAACATTTGCTACGGACATACACATGATGTTCAAAGACATACTCTTACAAAGCTTGACTCAGGCACAATAGCAGCGTGGTCAATGGGTTGTTTAAAAAACATGTCAGGAGACAAGAATAAGTGGTTAAGAGGAAGGCTTCATAATTGGTGTCATGCGTTTGGCATTGTAACTTGGCAAAGTAATGGAAATTTTCAAATTGAGGTTATTGATATTCAAAAAGGAAAAGCATCAGTCTGGGGGCAAGAAATTGTTGCAAACTAAAACACCGTTAAACTTGGGAGAAGCAATTTTAGAATTAAAAAAACTAGCAGTAGGCTATAAAGAATCATGTTATAAAGATGATGAAGATATGGCTATTTGCTACATAGAAGAGATTATTCGGGTAATTGACATTGAGATAGACATTCCGTCTTTAGTTGACCCCGAGTTCTTAAAAGGGGCTGAAGCATGAGTTCATACGAAGACTTTTTTTGTAATACTACTACTGACCTAGAGTTTGTAGTGCCTGATATACAGGCTTTTGATAGAAAAATTCCTATCACAGGCTGGATACATCACGGAGATAATGTTTTTAAAGCAGGTTCAACAGGAACAGTTGACACTTTATTTAGAGACAACTTTGATCTTGGTGATGCTCAATCATCGTTAAGTGCTGTAGATACAGATGGAGAATGGTTTTACGATACCTCTACAGATACTACCTATGTACATTCTTCTAATAACCCTATGACTCATCATATTGTAGAGGGTGGTAGAGATTACTCTGAGCTTAAAACAGAGGCTATAAAAAGAGGGGCAGAATTTATTAGGTCGTATCTTGGTAAACCTATTTATAAACGAAGAGGTGTTGGTGTTCAAGGATCAACTGCTAGAGATTTTGAGGACATTATCATTAGGTGTAATGCTATTATTGCGTGTGCGTATTTAGTAAGACCATATGATCCTGACAGAGCTGAAGAAATTGAAAAACACGCTTACGACATAGATGAAGAAAGTGGCTACCTAGATAAGATTAAACGAGGTGAGATAAGACTTTGGAACGAAACTGATTTCTCCAAGAAAAAAGGTATTGTTAATCCTGTAACGTATGGTGGTAGTAGCACAGGTTCAATTATTAACGTAGAAGGAACTCCATCTTCAACTGATAGAGTCAAAATTATTATTGCTAATGGCGGTACAGTTTCTTACGGTAGCGAGAATACAAGCGTTACATTTTCCACCTATGTAAAAAATGAAAATGGATACAAGGTTCAATTATCCACAAGTGCAGAGGCAATTAATGGTGATTTACAGGCTGTTGGACACGGTATGTATGTTCAGTTTAGTATGGGTGTATATGCAACTAACGATGAGTGGGAATTAGATATTAGTGCAGAACATCCTGAAACAGGGCTTCCAAAAAATGTTAATGCCATAAGGTATCCCTATAAGAGAAGGCGGTTAAACTCTTCTATATCAACGAGTTATCATGGCTGACGTACCTTTATACGATTTTCATTTTCTTAAAGCAACTAACGAAATGAAAAAGCTAATTACTAATAATACAAGTTTAGCTGTGCATTTTGATAAACCGTTTCAATACAGGGCTAATGCTTTTTTTAATATTATGCCTGTTAATACAGAGCTTCTTGCATTGTATCCACACGGAACTTTACGAAGATACTTTGTCAACATTCGCTATTATTATAGAAGGGATGGGTATAGTAAACATCAAAATCTTGATCCTTTGATGAATATGGCTGAGAGACTTCAGAGAATTTTTGCTAATGACCCAGACCCAGAAAATTCGGAAGTAACATTTTCAACTACGGTAACAACTTTTACTATGAATATTGAATATTGGAATTTATTAACAGAATACAGGTATCATAACGGCACAATTAATAATGTTAATTACAATCCTACTTTTAGCGATCAAGAAGATGCAATCCCAAGTTTAGGTATTCTTGAGTTCGATACGTCTTTTGACCATTATGAGGTATTTTCAACAAAAACACTTAACTAGGAGATTTTGTGAAGTATAAAGCCAAAGCAAGTTATAAAAAATTAGAGCAAAATGACTTTATGATTTTGTCTCCACAAAAACATAGGATTCTTTTGTATGGAGGAGTAGTTGACTTTGATCCGCCAAAAGAACTCTTAGATCATTTACAAGAGCAAAAGCCAAAGAAAATAAAGGAAGAGAAAAATGGCAACTGATACAACTTTTAAAACATCAAACAATTTAGAGCTGTGGATACCAGACCATACGGATACTGACAATAATCATAACTTAGGAACTGCTGTTGGAACGGCAAGTGGCAACGCTTGGAAAGGGCTTCAAGCTACAGAAATTTCAGTAGATGATGTATCTGCTCCGTTAGAAGTGTCAGCTACTCGATCAGGCCTATATGCTGAGGGAACATCGCAAGGATATAGCAGAGCTGATACTCAAATGTATCAAATTGATGCAACGCTACGAGGTTCGGCTTTTTCTGTTCTTGCTTCTACAAATGCTGTTTTTGAAGATGGTGTAACCGATGCGGCACTAGCAGGAACTTTTAGCCCAGCTTCGATGGTTCATGGTTCAGCCGCAACAGTTTTAGCACCTGATCTTTTAATTAAAAATGCGTCATCAGATTCTTCCAATACAAATATGCTGTATAAATCCTGTCTTGGTACAAGCGTAACACTTGCACAAGATCACGGAACAGAGGGTGGCGAACTCTCGGTAACTACAAGCTTTGTAAGTGCTTATAAACCTGAGCAAGTGGCTACTGCCTATCTTGCTTCTACCGCAGCATTTGATCTTGGAACACCGAAAAGATTAACAAGCACAACTTGTGTGGTCAATGACGGTAGCAATAGAGAGCTTTTTCTTTTAGGATACGACCTTACTATTTCAAGAGAAATTGTGAGAATTGCTTGTACTCCTGCATCAGCAGCTTCAGGCACAGAAACATTCCTACCTTATGGATATGCTATGACAGGTGCTTATGAGGTTAGTGGTACAATTAATGTAAAACGAGATGATAATATAGACTTCTTATACGATGATTTTATTGGATCAGCAGATTATGTTTCTCTTACAATTACTGGTGCTAGTAACTTTACAATTAGCCTTCCAAAGGTTAAATTTGATAACCCAAAACCTGAAGTTGGAGATAGCTTTATGACACAATCAATGCCGTTTAGAGCTTTCTTCCTTGATACAGCTTTGGCAAATAACGTGGTTAGTATTTCAGTATCTTAACATGGGAGTCTCTTATGATAATAAAAGCCGTAGACCGAGAATGGGAAATAAAGGATATTTCCTTAGTTGAAAAAAGAAAGCTTCAAAGGCTTAGTGGAAGATTTGCTTCGCAAGATAACGAATCTCTTGAAGCAATAGAAGCCTATCAAGACATTTTAGACGAAGTATTAAAGATGTCAGGGCTAGAAGAGTTAAAAGAAGCACATAGCTTGGCTATACCAGATTTAGACAGTTTATTACAAGCTGTTTTTGAAAATTATCTTGGAATAGACCCCCCTACGTCAGGGGATTGAGTGTTGCAGTATGGTTTTGGTTTTTCGGCATACCCAAGACCACCTTTAGGCTTCCTTACTCTGCTCAATCCCCGACTTCTTATACTCGCAAAAAGTTTGAAACGCAAAAAGATATAGATGATGAAGTAGATATGTTATGTCAAGAGATAAAAGAAAAGTCGAAACGCACCATAGGTCAAGAACTTTATCATCTCCTTCCGTCTTTTACTAATCCAGATTATATTACAGAGCATTGGATGTACGATGTAATTGATGACTATACTGTGTGTAAAGCCTTTAACATTCCTGTCTCTACCTCTCTCGAATCTGCGAACTCTATTCGCTTAGATCAATTTAAAATTATAGCAAACGAAATTGTGGCTTGTGAAAAACATCAAGCCGAAAAAAATGGCTAAAAGCGAACTAAAATTAGTAGTTGCAGTAGTTGGTGCTAAAGAAGCACAAAAGCAATTAGAAGAATTTTCTAAGGCAATAAGACGTAATGGCAAAGATGCAGTAACCACTACAAAAGGTTTTGGTCGTATGCGAGTTGCAACTGCGGGGCTAAGAAGAAGTGTCGGTCAACTTAGAAATATATTGCTTCTTGCTACGTTTGCAACTGCTGGACTGAGAAGGGCTAGTCGGCAAACAACACAAGCGTTTATACAACAAATAGAGGCAGAAACTCTTTTGGCGATAGGACTGCAAAGAACTAGCAATAATGCAGAACAGGCTAGTGAAAGATTAATCCAATATGCTTCTGCCTTACAGACATCTTCAAAATTTGGCGATGAACAAATTATTGCTCAAATGGCGATGTTGACTCAATTTGGTGCAAATGAAGCTGCAATAGCAAAATTAATTCCACATATTTTAGACCTTTCCGTTGGACAAAATGGTTTAGAAACTGTTACTAGAGCTGTTGGTCAGACTATGAAGGGTCAAGTGGGAATGATGAGTAGGCTTGATATTAATATAGATCAATTTTCACTAGCTCAAGCAAGAGCTAAAGGTTCAACAGAAGAATTTGCATTTATATTAGACGTTTTAACACAAGCATCAGAAGGAAATCAAAAAGCTCTTCGTGAACTTAGGTCAAGTGAGCTAAAACAAATGGAGATGAAACTTGGAGATTTGTCTGAAGTAATGGGAAGAGTGCTTGTGCCATTTGAGATTTTTCAAAAAGAAATTGTTTTAAAGGGAATCAAAGGTGTACATCTATTTACACTAGAACTGGGAAAACTTAGTTTAATGTATAAACAGGCATTTGGCAAGATAACTACACAAGAGTATAAAGATGGTCTTGCTACTATAAATCAAGAAATGGCAGAGGCTGCAAAACTATATGACATTACAGCACCGAAGCTTACTCCTATTATTAAGGGGCAAGGAGAAATTAATAGAACTCTTCAACAAAGAATCCAACTAATGAAACTAGATACTGCTCTTGCTGTCGAAGCAGCAAAGTCATTAGAATTTGAACACGCCCTAAAGGGAAGTTCGCTTCAGGTGGAAATAGCTAGGAGCAAACAGATAGAATTTAATAATATGCTTACAGAGACATTTGGAAAGACACAAGAAGAAGTAAATAAGGGATTGAAAGAAAACATAGGACTTCAGATTCAAGATAAACAAATTAAAAATGAGCTAGTAAATGCAGAAATTAAACTTGCAGAATCAAAGCTAAAAGCTACTGCTCAAGGGTTATCTGGGTTTGCTCAACTAGCGGCAACGAACAAAAAAACTGCAAAGTTGGCTCAAGTTTTAGCAGCATTTGAGGCTATGATAAATGCTCATGCAGGAGCATCTAGGGCTATGAAAGATTATCCATATCCTTTTAGTATTGTAGCGGCTGGAGGTGCTTATGCGGCAGGGTTGGCAAGAGTTCATGCAATTAAGTCTCAAAAATTTGCCGTAGGTGGTGCTGTTGGTGGAACTACTATTGGAGATCAAGTACCAGCTATGCTTCAATCAGGAGAGTTTGTTTTGTCAAAAGATGCTGTAAGAAATATAGGGGTAGAAACGGCTGAAGCAATCAACGCAGGGGCATCGTCAGGTGTTACAGTTAATATTAATGCACCCCTTGTAGATGATACAGTTGTTGACTCTATTATTCCTGCTATTCAAAGAGCAAGGAGAAGAGGTCTTGTATGAGCATAACTCCTCCTTCTGCTTATTTAGATAAGGTTCATAGACCTTATGAAGAAAATTGGCTGTTTAAAATATTTTATGATACAGATACTTCTAATGCTACTAACTGCATAGCTCTTTCTTATAAAGACACTACCGTTGATATGTTTTATTACGGTGCTGTTTTAAACCTACCTTCTGTACGCAGCTCTATTAATTTGATAAATTCAACTTCGTCTTCTTCTGGAATTTCTTTAGACGTAGCAAACTTTCCGTACAAAAATGGTTTATTGTCTGAAGAAGTATTAGGAGGTAGCAGATATTACATTAATCATGTTGTAAAAGTCTATTCACAGCTTGATGGTCAGTCTACTCTTAGTAATTGTTACCAAATTTTTGAAGGAAGGTTAGTAAGTATTTCTTCGACTGATAACATAGTACGATTTGAGGTTATTTCAAAAAGACCTTGGGATTTAATCAATGTGCCAAACACTAAGACTACGAGTGGAAAATATATTCCTGTTCTATTTGGTGAGTATACTCCAAATAGTGTTAGTACGCTAGGTAGCGTTTTACACGAATCAACAATGACATCTAGCGCGTTACATCCTATGCCGTTTAATCAGTCAGACACAGGATTATCTTATTATATAGATGGAATTTCTACAAACACATCTAACGCACAAGTTCATATATACGAAAAAGCTTTTGACACATTTGTCGCTTGTAACGAATCTGCAACAAGTGTTGCTTCAAAAGATGGGTCTTCTTTAGTGTCTGTTGACCAAGCACTAAAAAGAGTAGTTAAATATAGTCCTTCATCTTTTGCTGCTGGTGCAACAGACGGTAATGTTACTTTGTCAAATGCAGGTAATGCAATAGATAATGATGATTCTAATTATGCTAACATTAATTACACAGAAACTACAAGTTCGTCTACTACTACCGAAGTTACTTTTCTTATTACTTTTCCAAAGCCGTCAGGAACAGGGGATTTAAAGTTTGAGCCTTTAATTGATAACGATAGAGCTGTTGTTACTGATGAAGACATTGATAATTCTGAAACTGGTATTGACGTAACCCCCTTAGGGTCAGGAGTTGCTAATAATAAAGTTGGTGTTTTAATTGGCGATTTAATAAAGATCAATGAACAGTCTAGTGAAATAATGCGAGTAGATAGTATTTCGAGGGGTGGTAGTGCTACTTTGACTGTTACAAGAGGGTATGGAGAAAGTGCTAAAGACACTTCTAGCTCTGGTTCTCCTATTTATACAAGTGTTACTAGAAATATGGCTGATATTACCATAGAGATTGTGGTTAATACATTAACCAAGCTAACTGGTACTGATACTTTTGGAAGCGGTAAAACTGTTGTTGCTGCCGAGCTAGAAGGTGTGCCTAATTCTGTTGTTGCAACTACTGGGGATATTACTAGCACGGGTACTAAAGTATCAAAAGGAACAGTTAATAGACCTATGGCTTCTAACTTGGATACTTTTGTTTTAAAATGCACTTTTAAATGTGGTGCTACCAATATTAGTGGTGGAGATGTAGGTGCTACAATGAACGCAGATATTAGAATTTATGAAGCCACAAAAACCTCTATGAGGGTTAATGATAATGTGGCAGATATTGTATATTCAGGTTCGGATGGTATTAGAGCTAGTGAGAGTTATACTAACGGAGCAAGTTCTGGGGCGGTTATTACCAATATTGTTGATGCTCACGCACAGGCTTTAAATACATATTCTGGTTATGATGTTTCTGCCGCTAATAATATTGGAACGCTAAGAACTGCAAGAGATGGTTGGAATCTTAGGTATTGGAATTTAGAGCCGAGGTCTTTAAAAGAAATTTTACAACAAATGCAATATGAGGGTGCTTTTATATTTACTATACGAGGAGATGGTACTCCTAATTATATTTTTATCCCTAACTCTACAAGTGCTTCTAAAACATTAAGTGCAGATGATATTGTTAATGTACAACTTTCTCATGTGTCTTTAGATGAATTAGTTACTAAAATGAATATTAATTATGCAAAACACCCAGCCGAAGAAAGGCATATTTCTTCTCAAGTATCTACACTTGCTAGTGGAACGCTTCCACGAACTAAATGGAATATTGGTTCTTCAGAAAATATTGTTGATATTAACTTAGATATGTTAGTTGCTAATACAGGAACAGCCGCTTTAAGCGGAAATAGGAATAGTGGTTTTGCAGAATATTATCATAATATTTTGGGAGATGTAAAAACTAAAATCTCATTTAGATTAATTAATCCGTCATTTTTTTTACTTGAAGTAGGAGACTTGATTGGTTTTGATAATGATAATATGCCAGTAAAGCTTTTTGCAAGTGCTTGGACTGATAAAGTATTTATTATTACATCTTTAAGTAGAAGGCTTGGAGAAATTAACATTAGTGCGAGGGAAGTATAATGGCAGTAACAGAAGTAACTTTTTATCCACCATATAACTTAAGGTATGGTCATGCTTCAGGTAAACCTGATTTAGCAGTTCAAAACGGTACAGCAAGTGATGGAACAAGTTTATCCGCAGGAGATCAGTGTAACGATGTAGCTGACGGGAGAAGATCGGCAAAATTAACCATTGATACAAGCGGTGAGGCGAATGACCCTCTTATTGATTTGTCATTAGCAGATGTGTCTACAACACTACCAACAGTTCAAACTACAGCCGCAGTTGTAGATGCGGCAAACTGGGATTTTTTAATTATAGATAATCATAATTTAGATACAGCAACAGCAGGTGCTTGTGAAATATCTATGAATTCTGCTAGTGATTTTAGCGATCAAGTTGGATTGTCTTCTGCCTTATCAGGGGCATTAGGAAGTGCAACAGAAGCTTGTACTGTAAGTTCTGATATAATTACTGATATAAAAGCTAACGGTATCACAGTTGCTACAACCACTTCTACTAGTGCTAATAGTGCCTATAGAAGGCTTAACCTTACAGATGCTCAAAATTTTGCGGCAGATATAACTATTGGCGAAATTACAATGGGTAAAAAATTTACAGCACCTTTTAGACCAGACTTAGGAGTGGGGTATGATAATCAATATTCTGGGGTTACAGTTAATACATCACAAGGTGGTCAATCATATTCTACTAAAAGATTCGGAAGGAAAAGGGTGTGGTCTTTAAACTTTAATTTATTCGATGCAACTGCAAAAAGCAACTTTGAAACTTTTTTTAATATTGTAGAGGGCAGAAGACTACCATTTCATTTTAGCCTAAACTCTGACTCTGCTACGCCTACTTTTTATTATGGAAGATTAGGTGGTTCTACTAATATAACAGAAGTTGCATTAGAAAGATATTCCTGTAAGCTTCAGATTGTAGAAGAGATTTGATCTGCTAATAACTTTAATTTATTTAAAGCTCTAGTATAATATTCCTGCACAGTAGAAATATGGAGATCAAGTGTTTCTGCTATTTCCCTATATTTTAATCCACCATCTCGTAAGTCAAAAATTTCATTTTCTCTATTAGTAAGAAACTCTTTTGACCTTCTTCCTATTCGTATAAAATTAATTATATCGTAGGCTTTTTTAGCTGATTCAATTTCGTCTATAAAAATTGGGTCGTGATGTCCACACATAGGACAAGGATCAATAATAGCCTTGCTTTCTACCCAGTTCATATCTAATCAGGGGGAAAGTTTATAAACAGGTAAAACAGACCCCCTGACCTCCACAGGGCTACCTTTTGTTCCCTGATTATTAAAGAGGGGGGGGTAGTAAAAAAAGAGGTTTCGTTAGATACGGAGAGGGTGTATGGATTACTCTTCATCACTACCCCTAAAAATATAAGAGCTATAATATGGTTTTAAAATAAAAAAAATTATCCGTTCCTTCCATAGTCGTCAGGAAACCTACTCCAAATTCTAATATATTTAGAAACTGTTGATGGTTTCAACTCAACAACATAAGGTTTTTTTGATTTCTCAAGTTGATCAATTATAAACTCTGTTGAGTTTAACGATCCAAAATTACTTAATGGTGCGTAGTTCTTTTTTTTGATAAGCCCAATATACTCTTTTCCTGTTGATGTATCTCCCCTCACAACAGATTTTGGAGAATATTTTTTCTCTAGCTTTAGTGTAATATCTGTGAGATTGATTTTATATCTTCCCATAATTTTTAAGGCTTACTAACGACATTGTATTGGTTACAACTCGCGGTTTTTGTAACTGTGTTGTTATATAATTAATAAGCCTTAAACCTTTTTATGTGTTCTTTAATTTCTTTAACAGTCATTTCCTTTGTGCATTTAACAATGCTTGAAACAGTTGTGGCTTCAAGTGAACCCGACATTATCCCACAATGCAAAACATTGTTACTTGATCCTGCGAATCCACAAATCTTCATTTCTATTTTTGGGCAAGGTTCGAACATTTGTTTTGTTTTTTAATGTATAAAGCCTTGTTACTTAAATATATTAACCCATCTATGAGTTCTTCTAAAGCATCTTCTTCATTATACGTTCCATTAATAGGCATTTCTCCCCCAAACCTAATATTACCTAAGTCCAGCCTACTTTCAACATAATTAAGAATTTCTTTGTTGGTGCTATAATTTTTCATTTAGATAGAATATAACAATATTATTGCAATAAATAGAATCATTATTGGAACTAAATATGACCAAAGAATAATTGGTAGCACAATAACTAACATCATAAATATTTCTTTTAGTTTGTTCATATAGCTATTGTTTTGCTATATGCCTAAAAACATCTGCATAAGCATCTCTCAGGCTTAACTTTCCCTGTGGCTTCTTATCTCCATATAAAAGATTTAATAACCAATGAATCTCTCCGTGTGTATCATCACAATCATTTAATATCCAATTAGTTATTACATCAAAATCATCTTCTTCGAGTTTCTGATCCCACATCTCTTGGAATATTTTTTTCTTTAAACTCATAATATCTCCTTAGTTAAGCCGAAAAGGTTCAATACTTTGAAAGTACAATTCGCTATAAAGCTTTTTTTGGTGCTTTACCTGTGATCTTAATATTGCGATTTTCTTCCTAAGTTGTAAAATATGGTTATTTACGCAACCAATAGAGCAAAACTCATCAGAAAAGTCGGGTTCTGCATCTCCACATTCAACTCCAAGTACCGAATTGCATTGTAAGCATAATAATAGTTTCTTTGCTGAATTATCGGGTTTTTTTGGATACTTACCCTTACCTAAACTAATAAAGTAGCTTAGAATTGATTTTAGGGCATATAAATATGCAAACTTTTTATTTTTATTACGAGTAGACATAATACCTCCATTGTTTACCTTTTGTGCGGCTGCATTTAGCTCCAAGCTTTTGGGAAGAAGGCTGATCTGTGAATCCCCATTCCTCACTTCTTTAATATCTGACTTTCGAGGTTCTGAACTGCATAGGTACAACATCTAACTTACAACCTTCATACCACCACCAACCATTAACACCATTAGAATTAAACAATTTACGCAAATCCTTTACATATTGTGGGTCAACGGGTTGATCCTTCTCTGCTATATTTCCATAAGGAAACTTCCACTTTTCTAATTTAGAATATTTAGGCATTATTTTTTCCTTTCATAAAGTTCACGGTGTTAATCCTGCTAACTCTCTCTGCATTTTTTCAAACCTATCCAACCTTTTCTGTCTTTCATAATGATAGGTGCTTTTGATTGCGTTTTCAAACTCTATTGTATCAACACCATCATAATCTCTATCAATGATTGACATAATGAGAGAAACTAATTTACTTGCTGATATTTTAGATAAGTGATAGTCTCCCCTGTCGTGCAAGTCTATTTCAATACTTTCACCTATTGCATTGGCAATTAAAAGACACAATCTATTGATCCGTTTGTTTTTTCTCATTTAGACTCCTGTTTAGTTCGGTTTTTTTCATTTCAACAAATTGTGTATAATTCATTCCTTTTGGGTACATATCAAACTGAGGTTGTTTTGTCTCAAAGAAAGAGGGTAGTTTCAACGATACCCCTGCTGAACACCTACAAGCCGAATATCTTGTGTGATATGTATTATGAACACCATCAGGAGAGTACAAGTAAGGAAGTACACCTGTTCCATCACAAAAAAAGCATTTATCGGTT
>Ga0114934_10001351_pt1 | contig 15912 bp, 11 predicted proteins | sample 4SBtaG_2_FD_99695 | JGI IMG/M metagenome (GOLD analysis project Ga0114934, IMG submission 99695) | Deep subsurface microbial communities from Kolumbo volcano to uncover new lineages of life (NeLLi) - 4SBTROV10_white metaG | ecosystem: Environmental > Aquatic > Marine > Volcanic ... | reverse complement strand
GTGCTAATTTTATTAGAGGAATATTGTTTTATAATTTTGTCAATTACTTTTTTTACATTTATGCCTTCAACAGGTTTTTTCTTTTTTACAATTACATATTGAGGCATAGCTGCTTTTAGTTCTGATATTTTTTTACCAGTGGCTGCCATATAATCTAAAATTAATCCCATCCCAGCAAAACTATCTCTTCCAGAATTAATTACAGGATAAATCACGCCTCCGTTTCCTTCTCCACCAATTAAACCTTTTACTTTAAACATTTTGTCTGTTACATTGATTTCGCCAATTTTTGTTCTATAAACTTTTTGGCCATGTTTTTTTGCTACTTCTTCACTAGCTAAGGAAGTTGCTAAATTTAATACAACAGGACCTTTTTTCTTTTGTAGTATCCAGTCTATAGCTAAAACCAAAGAATACTCTTCTCCTAAAGGAGTTCCTGTCTCATCAACAGCAGCTAATCTATCTGCATCAGGATCTTGGGCAAATCCAATAACAGCTTTGTTCTTTTTTGTTAAGGCTCCTAAATCACCTAAACTTGAAGGAACAGGTTCAGGTTTTCTTCCAAAAAGGCCTGTGGGGTCATCATTAATTGAAACAACTTTACAACCTAATTTTTCCAAAAAATATTTAGTGATGCCAGAACCAGCTCCATTGACAGGATCAATAGCGACAGTAAATTTTTTAGATTTAATTTTTTTTACATTAATTTGTTTGAATACCAATTTAATGTGTTCGTCCCAAACTTTTTTTTGATCAATAACTTCTGTTTTTCCAATTTTTTTCCATGACACAATATTATATTTTTTTGATTCATATAAAGCAATCAATTTGTTGGCTTCCTTTTGATTTAAAAAACGACCTTCTTTATGAATCAATTTTAAAGCGTTCCAGTCTAAAGGATTGTGGCTGGCAGTAATAGCAATCCCCCCATTGGCTTTATAATATTTTGTCATTAAGAGAACTGTAGGAGTAGGAACAATGCCTATGTCAATCACATCACATCCTGTAGCTGTTAAACCAGAAATAACAGCGTGTTTTACCATTTCATAAGTAGGGCGAGAGTCACTACCTACCACGATTTTTCCCCCTTTTGCATAAGTGCCAAAAGCTTGAGCAAAATTAATTATAAGTTCAGGAGTTAATCCCTCAGGATTTCCTATAATTCCGCGCACACCTGAAATACTGACTTTAAGAGCTCCACTCATATTTAATCTCCTTAGTTAAAATTTTCCATAAAATACTATATAAAAAGGAAAAAGTCAAAAATTTCAAACTTATAATTCTTAAATTAAAATACGAGCGCCTCACATAACTAAAAGGTCATGTTACTTTTTTGTTATCAGTAAAATTTAAAAAAATTTATGAATTCTATTAAATTATAATAAGGAGTAATCTATGAAAAAATAATTATTTACTTCAAAAAGAAGTAGAACTCACTACGATATAAAAAGGGACTGTCTTCTTCGGGCTTTGGATATTTTTATGTGTAAAAAGGGACGGTTGTACCTTTCAGGCATTTTTATGACTTTATAATTTGGGGTTCAAAAGGGTTGGTAGTACCCTTTTGCTGTTTTTGAGTTTTTTTGCTTTTTAATAAAATTTTAAATATATTTGTTATAAATAAATTTATCTTAGGAAAGGGATTGTTGATTGCACAGAGAAGATTAAATATTGATAACAGGCTTATTGCTTTAGGTTTTCACTATGGCAAAGATGAAGATGTATGGGGAGATTTTGTGAAACAATCAATTAAAAAAGAAGAAAGGAATAATGAAAAGAGAAAAATCTGGGAGAAAAAAAATGAAAAATCATTTAATAATAAATATTTTAATCCTATTTATTTTTTTCTCATGTTCTAATGTTGGACTAAATACCAATAAGATTACCATGATAAATAAAGATATTAATATGGCATTGGAAAATTTTAACAACGTTAAAGAAAACCTAAAAACATTGGAAATAGAATTAAATGATATTTCTTCTCAAGGTGGCAATTTGATTGCAAAATATGACAATAAAAATTATATAAAATATATAGAATCAAATATATATGGCGAGCTCGGTAAAATTTTTTATGAATATTATATAATTAACAAGAATGTTGTCTATATCATTGAAGACAAAATACAATATAACAAGTCGATCTATGAAAAAGATTTTCAAACAGAGTCTGAACAAATTAACAAATATATTATTTATCAAAATAATATTTATAAGTATGTCAGTGAAGGAAAGATGGAAGAGAAAAAAGGACAAGAATTAATAAAAGATTTTAAATCTTTTATATCTCTAATAAAAAGGGAAAATGATAAAATTAAATTGTTGTATAATTTTAAAAAATAATCCTCACCTATATCCTTCCTCAGTTATGGAAGGCTTAAAAAATTGGAAATATAATCTAAAAGGAGGGGTTGATTATTTATATAAGCAATATAATAGAGCCGCAAAAAAATATAAAGGAGATGACCTAATTAAAGCCACTTATTATGGATATAATAGAGGAAACCCCCTGGAATATAATGAAAATTTAAATAAATCTGGTTATAAAATTGGTATGGAGAATACTCGCGGATTCTGGAAAATTTATAGAAACAATTATGGGAATAAGGAATAAAATATAACAAGGAATATTCTATGAAAAAGATAATAACAATAACGGGTTTAGCATTAATAATTTTATTTTCTTCTTGTAACAAGCATAAAGAGTGGAAAGATCTTGAAACTATAAATATTAATAATAAAGTTAAAATAAAACATTTTGGCTATGCAACTGGAGCAGTGTATTTGCAAAATAATAAATTTATAGGAGTTGGACATACCAATCCTTATTCTCCTCCTTATGATACGAAAGTTGTAGGTAAAATTGTTAAGGTTGGCACTAACATAATTCTTTCGGACGTACATGAAGAAAACCCAACTGAAGCCGAAGAAAAATTGCCTGATTCTTTTTACTCGAATTGGCTGAATTTTTCAAAAATGTCTGCTAAGGTCAATTCAGATATCAAAAAATTACTTCCTAAACATTTGAAAATTAGATATGTTTATAGAGAAGATTTGAATAGTGATGGGAAAAAAGATTATTTTCTTTTTGCAACGTCACCAGGAAATTTTAGGACTATGGATATTTATACAATAATAATTTTTTCTCATAATAACAAATATTTCTTGCAATATTTGGATTATTGGGGGGGGTACTTATTATGAGATTAATAGATATTAAAACTGTAAATTTATTTAATGATAATAGAAAATATATATCTGTTAGAAGTGTGGGAATTGGTGGTAAGGGTTATTCCGCATCTCTTGACTTATATTGGGTAGAGTAATTTAAATTACAGAAGGGATTACCCCTATTTGAGGCAGAGATGAGATGGAATATGAGTCGTTTCAAGAACAATAGGTTTTTTGTTGACAATACGAATTCTAGTAACTATTAAAATTTTATTTGTAGTTTTTATGTGGAGTTTTGTAGCTATTTCTTTGGTTGGGTTTTTTTCTTTTTGTTCGAGTGCATTATTTTTTACCTAAAATTTTCGTTGTTTCATATCTTGACTAAAACTTTTAAGGTGAAGCAGTACACTTTTGAATTTTAAAATGATAAAATAAGGGAGGTATTGTAGTCCACTTTTAAACTTTAAATTCGCAAAAAATAGTCCACTTTTGAATTTTAAATGACAATTTTTAAAAAAATACTTGACTTTTTTTAAATAATATATATATTATATACTAGGGTAGGGTGTTTTGTGGTTTTATATGAAACCGGTTTCATATTTCCCTAACCCCCTACGGATTCTAAAGAAGTAGTTACTTTTTGAATTTTGATGGTTTATATTGAAAGTTCAGAAAGAGGAGGTCTTAGATGGTAGCACTCAAAAAATATAAGGGGATTTTTTTTGTTGTTTTTTTTCTTTTCATTAAGTCTGCGTTAGCCTGCTTTACTATTGATGGCTTTACAAATGATTGGCCTGTAAACGCTTTGCATAATACAGATTCTATTGGAGATAATCCCCACAATATAGCTGAAGATATTATTGACACCTTAATTTATGACGAAGTTGATATTCATGGGGAAACGAACTTATATATTGCCATGATTTTTCGGGATCAGCCAACGAATGGATCTGAAATACAACATTTTTTGTATATTGATGTAGATAATAATTCTAATACTGGGGCTCCAAAGGACGATGGTCCGTATTGGAGTTCTGATTCTTTTGGTGCTGATTATCTATTGGAGTTTTTTACTTCTTATACACAAGGATTTTATAATATAAATATGTCTGGGCCAGTAGAATACTGGGATAGCGGTTCGGCTCAATGGACACCTGGCGTTATTATATGGAATATTGCCTATCATAGCAATATCATTGAATTAGAAATTCCTTTTTCAGTTCTTACTAATAGTGGTAGTGATATGTCCTTTGCTTTTTGTTCTACCATTTCTACTAATATGACTAATGTTAATCAAGCAGATTGTAATAATGATAGTGGTTCTTCGAATATTGTCTATACAAAAAACTATGGTGTCTGTCCTGATAATGAATCACCGCAATTAGTTTATTCAGATCCAGCAGATGGAGCTGTTTTTGTTAGTATTGATCAAGATATTGTGATTCGTTTAGATGATAATGCTTTCGTACGGTCAAATACTATTTCTGTGGTTGTTGATGGGTCTAATGCAATTGTTAATGGGGTTTTTCAAAATGGATTTACTGGAACCATAACTCCTTTTAATACTTGGGGATGGGAAGTATTGATTAACCCAAACTCTGATTTTCCTCCTAATACAACAATTAATGTCGATGTAAATGTTCAAGATAGAGGATATAATATTTTAAATACTACATTTAGTTTTATGTCTGCCTATGGGGTTATTATTCCTCCGCCACCACCACCACCTGGAATATCTCCGTTGAAACAAGGACAATATTATTGGGGTTGGGTGCCTGATATGGAAGGGGGTAAAAATGAACTTCATAATGCTCCCGGTGTTCCTGAAAGAGTTATGTCTGATTTTGATGTATTTGTTATTCCAGAATGGGAAACTTTAGAAAATGAGGATCGCAATTATTATGCGAATGCCATACCAACTATGCGCAGTTTAAATCCTGATATGATTATTTTAGCAGGAGTTGATGTTTCTATTCAATCTTATGGGACTTCCACTAATCATGCTAATTCAGCTATTGCAAAATTTAATCCTGATGGTATTATGTGGGCAAATTTAACAGGAGTTAATCGTTCCTATCAAAATAAGTGTTGGGATTTTGTAGCAGGGAAAGATTTAATTGGTGGATGTTCTGGTGGCAATGGAAATCCAGCAAGTGTTTTTTCGAATTCTGGAACTCCTACAACAGCCCCTCCAGGAAGTATTTTCATCGATTTTAATTTTATGATTACAAATGGCAATTTTTATGCAGATTATTATTCACGGGAGATTCATGAAGCTCTTCAACTGTATAATTATAAAAAAACTTTGGGTATTAGAGCAATGGTTTTATCACAGGAAGCACAAGGTTCAAAATGGGGAGATTATGATACTGCTGCTTCTTTAAATCGTCAGGATTTTGGTTATATGAATGCTTTACTTTATGGAGCAGATATTTTTTCTGCTTGTGGATGGGAATTATGCGCTCCTCTCTCAACAGAATATTTGTATTGGTATCCTGAAAGTAGGATGCCTTATATTGGGACAATGTATCTGTCTGAACCTAAGTCTAATACTTCCAGTGGCAATTGGGAGAGGATCACAGATACAGGTGTAATCTGGGTTGATTATAGTAGTGACTCTGCTGGATTTTCACCTTATGGCATTTACTATGTAGATATTTCTATTGGTAATAATGCTGCTACTCCGGCACAAGCACAAAATCCTGCTACTCCATGGAAAACTATAGGACATGCTATTTCAAATGTGAATGCAGGTAGTATTATTAAAGTTGAGCCAACTGGATCTTATAATGAAACCATGACTATTATCAATGGTGGTGGTGGATTTTGGAATTTACCTATTACTATTGAAGGCGATGGTGCCAAACCTGATGTTCAAGGAAGTTTTGTATTTAATGCTCAACTTGTGACTATTAAAAATTTGAATATTACTACTACTGGTTCAAATGTTATTCAGTTGCTTTCAACTGCTAGTAATATTGTAATAGAAGATTGTATTCTTCACGATTCCTCTTATTCTGCTGTTCGATGTGATGGCCATAGGAATTATATTGAAAATAATATTATTTCTAATTCTACTTATGGTATTCTGATATCAGGTAGTGGAGCCTATAATAATAATATATTCAACAATACTATTTATAAGACAACGACAGCTGCTATTTATGTTAGAAACTCATCAAAAAGCAATACAATTTCCTTTAATAATATTTATAACAATCATCATGGAATTTATCTTAATAATAGTGATTATGATGGTATAATGTTGAATCATATTTATGATAATTCTAATAATGGTATTTTTGTAAGAAATTCTCAGAATGTATTAGTTAAAAATAATACTTGTGTTAATAATAATTATGGTATTAATTTGACAGGAACAGATACTGGAACAACTGTAATTAATAATATAACTATGTCAAATGCCATTGGCTATAGGAGTACGGCAGGTGCATGGAATGTTACATATTCTTGTTCCTATAATGATACCTCAGCAGTGAATAATTTTAATGGAGGAACTTTCACAAGTGGCACAGGTTGTGTTACAGTTGACCCAGTGTTTAGTAGTGTTAGTACTCGAGATTTAAGATTAGGTATCAACACAAGTTTATTGAATGCAGGTGAACCTCAACAAACAACAGGAGCCATAGGTGGTACTGGTGTTTCTGTTATTCCTACGGACTCATCTCCAAGTGTTCTAACATCGCATACCATTACTTTTACAACTCCCTATCCTAATGGAATAATTCCCAAAGATGGAAAAATCGTTTTAGTTTATCCTCCAGGGTTTGATGTGTCAAGTGTGTCTGTATCAAGTGGTACAATAGACGGTGGATTTTTAGTGTCTGTTTATTCTAATCAAATCACAATAGCCCGAGATAGTTCTGGGACAGCAACAAATCCAGGTGAAACATATTCTCTTGTAATAAATAATATCCGTAATACAACTGCTATTGGACTAAATACATTATATTGGAAAGTGACTGATTTATATGATCAAAATTTGTTTGGTCCTCAAATTTCTAATGATATTAACATAGGAGATCCATTCACAGTGTTATTAACAACACCAAATAATGGTGCTATGGGTTATCCTCTTACGAATGATATTAAAGTTGTTTTTAGTCAAGATGTAAAAATTTCTACTATTAATGTTGCAAATCTAAAAATTTATGATGACAGTAGTAATTTGATATCAGGTTCGGTTGTTGCTCAATCTAATGTTGCTATTTTTACTCCTGATAATAGTTTATTTCCTAATGAATGGTATTTTGGTGTTGTGACAACAGGTGTTCAAAATACGAATAATGTAGCTTTATATAAAAATTATTTTTGGAAATTTAAAACAGAACCAAGTACAACAACTCCTCATGAATATAATACTATTGTTTATGATGGTAATCCTGGAGAATGGAATGTTGCTAATATTGTTACTTATGATTCTTCTAATAGGGAAAATTTAGCTATTGAATCAAACGATGATACTGGCGCTGATCAAACAGAAGAATTTTGGGGAACATGGAATACTAATGTGTTATCTTTTTTGATTAGAAAAGATAATACTGGAGGTTCTACAGGTAATTGGTATGATTATATAGCGATTGATGTTACAAAAGATGATAAAGGGGCTTCAACTTTTCATTCTGCATTTGCGACTTATACATTTGATTTTGCCTTTTCAAATTATCGCAAACCAGAATTTATTATTATGTTGGATCACAATAGTGGAGGGCAAAATTGGAATGGTGCAGAATTAGCGAAATGGACTGGAACGCAATGGACTAATTTAGGGAGTAGCCATATTCATTGGCAAGGCTCTGGTGTTAATGATTCAGAATATATTGAATGTGGAATAGATATTAATATTTTATCTAATTCTGCAGTGAATGCATTAGATCCAATTCCTAATAGAATTGCAGTTCAGACTTTTGAGCATCATAATAATACAACTTATGACTATTGTCCTGAAAGTCCAACTTGGTTGAACATGGATATAGATAATGATAATAATAATATTCCTGATTTTGTAATCCCTTATGGTGGCCCCTTATATGTTTCAGCGCAAGATGGGGATGATGGGAATAGAGGAACTATAAGTGAACCATTACAGACTATAGGAGAAGCATTTAATCGGTTTGATACAAATCCTAAAATTACTAATACGATTGCCTATTGCCGTGGTGAATTTGTAGGGCAATATACCTTTCAAAGTTCAGGTGGTACTTTTTCTCATCCTTATGTATTGGATGCTTGGACAAATGAAATTGGCAAACTTCCAGTTTTAAATGCAAATGGAGCTAATTATGGATTTTATTTTAATTGTACAACAGCGAAAAGTAATATCCAAATCAAACATTGGGTTGTTACAAACTTTTCAAGTCGGGGTATTTATATCTATAATAATGGAGCAGAATTTCATAATATTGATATTATTGGATGCCGGATAAGTAGTTCAAGTGGTCAAGGTATTAATTTTAGAAATGCCGGATATGGTTTAGCTGTTTCTAATGTTATTTATAATGGTCTCGCTAGTCCTGCTATTTATTATTATGGTGGGGCTTACCCAGATGGCCCAATTTATAGAAATTACATTTATAATGTAGGTTCTTTTGGTATCCGCTGTGACTCTACTGTCAATGGAATAACTGTTCGTAATAATACGATAGTAGGGACAGGAAATCATGGCATCCGTTTAGATGGGACTGGGAATCATATTCATAATAATATTTTGATGAATATCACAGGAGATGGAACTCATACTGCAGCTAATAATGATAGTTGTTATAATTGTTTTACAAACATTAGTGGAGATAATGATGATGGTCCAACAAACACTAACCCCCATAGTGTTTTAGTTTCTCCTCAATTTTTATCATTAGATCCAAGTAGTACCGATTTTCTCCATATTGATTCAACAAGTCCTTGTTTTGATGCGGGAAATCCAATTTATGATGGATATCCTGAGACACGATTTGCACATATTGATATAGGGGCTTATGAAAGTACAAATAATGCTTTTGCTATGTTAAGAATTGTAACAAGTAAAACTTTGATTTCTGCGTATTATGGGAACCAAAAGGTTCCTGGTAGTAAATTACGAGTAAAGGTAAAATATGATAATGACTCGACAGTAGCAGCACAAAATAGTTCTATTTTAGTTTTGTTGTCCACAAATGTAACATATGTTTCTAATTCTGCTTCACAAAATAACAATATCCATACAGGAGCCGGAGGTGTTACTATTGAAGTTTTTAATGGAAGTTCCTGGATTGCAGATGCTGGTAATTATAATCCTATTCTTGTGAGAAAAATTCGTTGGAAATTTATTAATCCTGTTGGAAGTAATGATAACAGTGAAGGAACAGACTCTCTAAATTCTGCAGATGGAGAGTTTCCTGATTCTGATGCTGGTATAGTTAAATATGATGTTATTATAAAGTAATTTTGGCTGTAGATTCCCAAGTCTATAGTCTAGATGATTTAATGGATTCAGAAAGAGCCATTTCAGGTTCTTTCTGAATTCTATTTGTTATGCAAAGCCACATCTAATAATAATTATATATTTACACATAAAAAATGGATAAAAATTAGGATTTATATATTTTGATGCAAGATATGATTAACCTACTTTTCATGAATGGATTAGTAAAAATGATGTAATTGTATTTTCAGTCTCAGAGGCATAGACATCAACCTAATCGATTTTTTTCAAATTTTTAAGTATAGTTTCAATAACTAGGCTGTTTAATCTTTATTTTAATATTAGGACATATGCCCTTATTTTAAGATCAATTTAAACAGATAAAACTATTTAGCACTTTTTTTTGGGATATATGTTTTTTCCAAAAATCAACCGTAAGGATGATAAGAGCTAAATTATTTTTTCCATTTTCGAGTCATAACATTTTCTTCAATAACATCTTCTGTGGGATAGATTTCCTCTACGATTTCATGAGGCTCGAACCATAATTTAATTTCTTTTTCAGAATCTTCTAATGAAGAAGAAGCATGGACAACATTTTCAAATACTCCAGATGTAGTGATTCGCCCGTAAGCCCCTCTAATTGTTACAGGATTAGCTTCTTCTGGATTCGTAGCTCCTACGACATCTCTAATTTTTTGGATAGCATTTTCACCCTGATAGACCAAGGCTAATACACGCGTGGTATCATGAATTTTCCCTATTAAATAATCAATTAATTCATTAAAGAAAGGTTTATCTTTCAGATGAGAATAATGTTTTTCTGCTAAGTCACGTGATACCTTGACAACCTTGGCTCCAATGATAACAAGTTTTGCCTCAGATAGTCTGGAAATAATATTTCCAGTTAACGATTTTACTAGTCCATCAGGCTTAACCAAAACTAAAGTTGTTTCTTTTGACATAATAGTCTCCTTTATTTATTATAAGTTACTGTTCTTTTTGTCATACTTAAAATTATAGCAATAATCAGAGTGTAGTAAAGCCAATCTCGTCCAATTAGCAACACTTCTTTCCATTGATACCCGGCATAGGGTTTTGATAGTTCTCCGATAAAAGAGGTTACTAAAATAAATCCAAGTACAAAAGGTATAATTATTTTTATACTAAAATCCCACCATCGACCTAAAATAAATTTTGAATTATTTAAAGATTTATTAATGTGATTACGTAAGGTGCTTGCTTTATAAAGCCAACCTATAATGACTGTTTCTAAAAGCCCCACAACAATTAATCCAAAAGTATTCAAGAAGTGATCGACAATATCTAACCAATATAGTCCAGCTTGTGTAACGAATAATAATGAACCAAAGAATCCCAGGATAGAAATAACAGTAACGACTGTTTTGCGTTTCCAATGAAATTTGTCAATGATAGCAGAAGTAAAGGCTTCGATAATAGATATAGATGATGATATCCCAGCAATGACAAGCATACCAAAGAAAAGTATGCCGAAAAGTGATTTAAGGATAGGAAGTGAATTAATGATTTGAGGATAAGACACAAAAGCAAGTCCAATAGATTGAGTGACTACTTTGTCCATTGGTAAGTGCGAAGAGTGGGCCATATACCCTAATGCACTAAAAACGGCGAAACCTGCTAAAAAGGAAAAGCCACTATTGGCAAAGCTTGTGATAAGAGCATTTTTCACGACATTTGTTTTTCGTGGCAGATAACTGGCATAGGCAATCATAATCCCAAAACCTAAAGAAAGAGTAAAAAAGATTTGCCCAAAGGCAGCTTCCCAAACGGCTCTTGTTTTTAAAATACTAAAATTAGGTTTGAGATAGGTCTTGATGCCTTCTCGTGCTCCAGGTAAAGTGAGTCCCCAAATTACAAGAAGTAAAGTTACGAAAAAAAGAAGCGGCATAAAAATTTTGCTTGCTTTTTCTATTCCTTTTTCTACGCCTTTGTAAACAATAAGCCAATTTATAAACCAGATAATAGCAACAGCTGCTAAAATGAGAGGCCTCATATTGCCGATTGCAAATGGGCTTTTTGAAGTATTAAGAAAAGTTTTAAAAAAGAAAGTATTAGTATCATTTCCCCAACTTAAATTAAAAGAAAAAACTAAATAGTTGAATGCCCAGGCTATGACTACCATATAATAAAGAACAATGCCGAACATGACAAAAGTGACAGCCCACCAACCTATCCATTCATATTTGTGCCCGATTTTGGCAAAAGCCATGGGAGCTGATGATTCTTTTTCGTGCCCTAAACCATATTCTAAAATAAGAAGGGGGATTCCAACAGTGAGAAGAGCAATTAAATAGGGAATAAGAAAAGCACCACCACCGAATTTATAAGTTAAATAACTGAATCGCCAAATGTTTCCAAGGCCCACAGCAGATCCAATGGTTGCAAACAAAAATCCAGCAGTTGTTTTCCATTGAGCACGTGCTACCATTATAGACTCCTTATAATTTTTTTACTTTAATTGTAATATTTTCATTTAAAATATATTTAGCAGCTTTAATAAAATAGATAGATTTGTCGCTAAGCCAAAATTGCGTTTTTGTTTTTTTTGAAGTAGATAGAGTTTTATTCTCTACAAGGTAATCTTTGACTTCTTTAGCAATGGCTGTAGCTGAATCTACGATGTTAATGTCCTTGCCTATAATTTTTTTGATTATTTTTTTTAAAACAGGATAATGAGTACAACCTAAAACAAGAGTATCTATGTTTTTTTTCAGCAAAGGAGTTAGATATTTTTGTGCTGTGAGTAAGGCGACTTCGTTATTAGCCCAGCCATTTTCTACAAGAGGAACAAATAATGGACAGGCTTGTTCATAAACTAAAGCCTTTTTATTGTATGCTTTTATAGTATTTGTATAATTATGGCTGTTTACAGTTGCGACTGTTCCTATAACTCCAATTTGCTGTTTTTTAGATTTTCTTAATGCTTCACGGCTGCCAGGTTTTACTACACCGAAAATCGGTACAGATTGATATTTTTTTTGTAAATAAGGTAGAGCTAAAGAAGAAACAGTATTGCAAGCGACAACAATAATATTGGCTTTTTGTTCTATGAGGAAGTCAATAATTTCGGAAGCAAAAATTTGAATAGTCGTTTCTGATTTTGAACCATAAGGCACTCTGGCAGTGTCCCCAAAATAGACATAATTTTCTGAAGGTAAAATTTTTTTAAAAGATTTTAAAACAGTGAGTCCGCCAATTCCTGAATCAAAAATGCCAATTGTTATTTTTTTTTTCATTAAAATTTATTTAATAACATATAGTCAATGGAATCTACCAAGGCCTGCCAACTAGCATCAATAATATTTTCTGAGACCCCAACAGTTGTCCACACATTAGAACCTTTTCGACTTGTCACCAATACGCGTACTTTTGCGTCAGTGCCATTATCTTGTCCTAAAACACGCACTTTATAATCTACTAGTTTCATGTTTTTTAGTTGAGGATATTTGTTAGATAAAGCTTTTCTCAGTGCTTTGTCAAGAGCGTTTACTGGACCATCGCCTTCTGCAACAACAAAAGTTTCATGGTCTTTAATTTTTATTTTAACAACACCTTCTGAAATCATGGTCTTATTTTCTGTTTTTTCATTGATAAGGCGGAAGTGTTTTAAATTAAAAGAAGGTTTGTATTGTCCAATAGATTTTTTTACCAAAAGTTCAAAAGACGCATTTGCACTTTCAAAATCAAATCCTTGATTTTCCAATTCTTTAATTTTTTGTACTATTTGTTTTGGGATATCTTTGTCTTTTTCCAAAAGGTCAATACCAGTTTCTTCTAATTTATAAATAATGTTGCTTTTCCCTGATAAATCAGATATCAAAACTCGGCGTTTATTTCCAACAAGTTCAGGACTAATATGTTCATAGGTTTTAGAATTTTTTTGCACAGCACTAACATGAATGCCACCTTTATGTGCAAAAGCACTTTCGCCCACATAGGGAAGTCTGTGATTATGTTCTAGATTAGCCATTTCCGCGACATATTTTGAAAGAGAAGTTAAAGATTTTAAGTTTTTGGCAGCAAAAAAATTATGTTGCATTTTTAATTTAACAGCAGGTAAAATAGAACAGAGATCAGCGTTGCCACATCGCTCCCCAAATCCATTTATAGTGCCTTGAACTAAAACTGCTCCTTCATGAATTGCCATAAGTGAATTAGCCACAGCACAACCCGAATCATTATGTGCATGAATTCCAATGGGTACCGAAATCGTTTCAGCTACTTTTTTAGTTATAGTTGCAACTTCAAAGGGAAGTCTGCCACCATTAGTTTCTGCTAAGGTAATATTGTCAGCTCCGCCGTTTATAGCAGCTTGTAAGGTTTTTATGGCGTATTCTGGATTTGCTATGTATCCATCAAAAAAGTGTTCTGCATCGTAGATAACTTCAAGGCCTTTTGATTTTAGGAAAGCAATGGAATCTTCGATCATTTCTAAATTTTTAGTTAAAGATATTTTTAGTGCATCCCTCACATGCATGTCCCAGCTTTTTCCAAATATACAAACAGTAGGACATTTAGCATCAACAAGAGCTTTTAAGTTGGGATCATCTTGTGGTTTAAATTTATGATAACGAGTGCTTCCAAAAGCCGTAATTTTTGCATGCTTTAATTTGAGTTTTTTTGCTTTTTCAAAAAAATCTACATCTTTGGGATTTGAGCCAGGCCACCCACCTTCAATATAATCTATTCCAAAGGTATCTAATTTTTTCGTAATCGCTAATTTGTCTTCAACTGAGAAATTTATTTTTTCAGCCTGGGAACCATCTCTCAGAGTAGTATCAAAAAATAATATTTGTTTTTTTTTCATAATTATCCTCGTTATCTTTTTAATTTATCTAAATTAAAGCCTTTGTGCAGAACCTGTACAGCTTTTTTTATGCTATTTTTTTGAATTACAGCAGAGATTTTTATTTCGGAAGTACTAATCATTTGGAGATTAATATTTTCTTTTGCTAATAAACTAAACATTTTTGCGGCAATACCACTATTTACTTTCATCCCAATTCCAACAATAGAAATAATCCCAATATTTTCATCAATAGTAACGGTTTTAGTTTTTAAACTATTAGCTATTGTTTTTGTTATTTCAGTTGCTTCTTTTAATTCTGTTTTAGGTACAGTAAAAGAAATGTTATTTTTATTTTTTTGGCTTGAGCTTTGTACAATTAAATTTACATTAATATTATTATCAGCTAAGGCTGTAAATAGTTTTGCAGCGATACCTGGTTTGTCAGGTAAATTTTTTATGGTAATGCGGGCTTCATCAATTTTGGAAGCTACGCCAGTAACTAAAACTTTTTCCATATCTTTATTCTCCTTAATAACAAAAGTTCCTTTTGTTGTGAGACTTTTGTTAAAAGATGATTTTACTTCTAATTTTACATTATATCTTTTTGCAAAAATAACAGACCGTGAATGAAGAACCTTAGCTCCTGTGCTTGCTAATTCTAACATTTCAGAAAAACTAATGGTGTTAAGTTTTTTTGCATTGGGAACTAGACGTGGGTCTGCGGTATAAACGCCGTCCACATCAGTGTAGATTTCACAAACATCAGCTTTAGTAGCAGCAGCTATAGCTACAGCAGTCGTATCAGAGCCTCCTCTTCCTAAAGTGGTAATATTTCCACTTAAATCAACTCCTTGAAATCCAGCTATAATGATGATTTTCCCTTGTTTTAAATTTTTTTTTAAAATTTTTGTGTCAATACTTTCAATTCTTGCTTTTGTGTGAGCAGTGTCTGTAATAATGCCCACTTGGCCACCTGTCATTGATATAGCATCATGACCAAGATTTTTTATGGCCATAGCCAAAAGTGATATAGAAATTTGTTCGCCAGTTGAAACAAGCATATCTAATTCTCTTTTATCTGGGTGCTTATTTATTTGATAAGCCATATTTAATAATTCATCTGTTTTTCCAGCCATGGCTGAAACAACGATAATAATGTTATGCCCTTTTTTCTTATAAGCGATTCCTCTTTTAGCTACATTAATAATTTTTTCAATATTACCGACAGAAGTTCCTCCGTATTTCTGTACAACTAAGCTCATATAAAAATCTCCTCATAAAATCATTGTAATATAATTGTTTTTTTATTTTTTGTCAAATTTTTCTATTCTTCCTATACAATTAAATTAAAATTTTGAAGAAACAACAGGGTCAGAGCTTAAAATTGCAATTTTTTTAATTTTTTTCAAAAAAGGTGAGTACTTTTTTTCATTTTTTTTGTTTATATATAATATAGACTAAAAAAAGGAGGATATTATGGCTCGACCTT
>Ga0114934_10001349_pt1 | contig 15927 bp, 15 predicted proteins | sample 4SBtaG_2_FD_99695 | JGI IMG/M metagenome (GOLD analysis project Ga0114934, IMG submission 99695) | Deep subsurface microbial communities from Kolumbo volcano to uncover new lineages of life (NeLLi) - 4SBTROV10_white metaG | ecosystem: Environmental > Aquatic > Marine > Volcanic ... | reverse complement strand
GTTATTACAGTTGAGGGCCACGAAGTAACCATACCAAACACCTCTTTAGCGGGATTGACCCCATCGGAGATAAGCGCTTTAAAAGATTCTGTTGTGTGGCCTGACGCGCCCACTGTCTAAACTTTCTCTAAGGGCAATTGATATTTAGCGTAAGGTAAATACCAATGCTCGCAATCAGTCAAGACATCTTGAAGGGTTACCATAGACATTAGGTCTTTGCGACCCTTACGTGTATACCCTTTGTATAAACATTCGTTTACGCGATAAACAGTTTCACGCAAATTACATTTTTCTTTAGCAAGATTAAATAAATCAGCATTCTTTACATGAAGAAAGAAAGCCCCAAAATCAAAAGCTATCCATGTAGGGATTCCTTTTTCATTGCACCAGCCCGCTTTGCCGTTGACATTTAGGAACTCTAAAAGAATTTTACCTTCTCTGGTAGAATTTTTTAATCCTTTTAAATCAACAGTCTCGCCATTCACTATAAAGTCTACATGGCCTATATCTTGTTGTTTGCCTGTTTTTTTTATCTTCAAATCAGCACAAAGGCATGAATGATGATACCTCTCTACAGACTCATCCATGAGTTTTTGGCTATGAGCCACATGACTGGAACCTGATAAGCTTTTAGCTCTATTCGAAATCATAAGACAAAAGTACTTTGATGCTAAAATTAAGTTTAGCAACGAATAAAAACCCCCAAGCCCAAACGGGGAGGGGGTGTCTAGGAGTTAAATCTAGAATTAATCCTGAGACTTCTGCTTGGCTTTCCCAACATTTAATGCGGCCCAATCAATGAGTGCATAAATTTTGGCCCAAAGTGTTCCTTTTTTGGGAGTTGGGGTAGCAGCAGCTACCGCAGAAGCGAAAGCTATAAAAGCTGTTACAACACCAAACCAAGGGTTATCTTCAACTAGTTTAAGGAGTATTTCCATAATATATAATAAATGGTTGTTATTTATAATTACACCTAATCGGGGTGAGGAAGAATTGTTTTTTTATCTTTAGAGTAATACATTGTCTCCAATTCGTTTATGTATTTGTCATTACACACTCCTTTATTAGCTTTAACCCACCTATCGTAAGAATTTTTTACAGTTTTCTCGGCTACAGAGGAACCCTTCCAATCTCCCACTTTAGTTTCTGAAGAACTGTCTAATTTATATATTTTAAAGAATTGTCTGTATATTTTTAAATGCTCTATTTCTATATCGGCAAGTTTATTATATTTTTCTACTGGAGACCAATGAGGAACGGCTATCACTTTATTGTCTATTTTCCCATCATCCTTGAAGCCGAGCATCCCTAAAATTCTACAACTCACAAGAGTCCCCCTCTCAATAGGGTCATGATTAAAAACTAAAACATCAAGGGGATCTTCATCTAAAGCGATGGTTTGAGGAATGAATCCATAATTAATAGGGTACTGTAAAGAAGATACTAAACAGCGAGTTAATTCAAAAACGTTAAGCTCTTCATTGTATTCATACTTGGTATTTGTCCCTTTAGGTATCTCTATAATACAATTAACATGTTTATAATTGTCTTCGGTAGCACGAATATCGTTTACTAAGTTCATCTGCCTTGTCCTCTATACCTTTTTTTATAGAATTTAGAGGCTTTACTAGTAGAACTTTTGTTTTTAGAGTGAACCCCTTTTTTCGTTTTCTTTCTTTCGTAAACGTATTTGGATATCCTCATTAGAATAATCCTCCATATAAATCTTTTTGCTGTTTTTCATATCTCTTCTTCAAAAGATCCTCTTCAGACATTTTAGCGTCTAAGTATGTAAGTTGGCTGGAGTTTTCTAATTTAAAAATTTCTGCTACTTTGCCGCTCACTTTTGAAAAATCCGAAGAGGGTAATTTTATTGTTTCTGGAGCTATCTCAGCCAACTCTTCCGATATCCTCAGGATCTCGGATCTGCGCGGATTTAGTTTAGTAGACATTCTATGCCTAAATTTCTCCACTTCCATGAAGAAGTTTAAGTAATTTAAGTCTTGGACTTCCTTCGCACCAATTTTAGAATCATAAATAAATGTTTGATGGACTTCGTACCTCCCCTCTTCTTCTATATCCAGAAAAGCTTCAATAGGATGTGCATGTTTCCTCCCCACAATATAATTAAAAATATCTTCTTTTAGAACTTTAATTTTTTTCTCAAGATGCATATGCTGTATAATAAAAACGATACGCTTTTCTTCAAGTGGTTTTAAGAAATTCTTATTCGGCTCCTAATTTTGGAAACGTGACGCTTTTTCTCTAGAACAGAGCCTCCTTCCCGACTCCCCGCTCCATTTGTATTACCCTCAATAGTAACTACATAACCGCTTGAGTCTATGTCTTTTACAGCCAATCCAATATGAGAAAATGTAAACACAACAATATCTCCAGCTTTAATATCTTCATTGGTAGGCTTGCGTAATTCCACATTATTTACTCTCTCTTGTTTAGCCCAGTTTTCAAAATCCCAAGCGCCAGCCGTTCTAGGGCGTTTAAATGCTACTTCCTCCCCCTCTATACACTCTCTAACTAACCAGCAAATAAAAGCCGCACACCAAGGCCAACCTTTATTTGAATCAAGCCAAGTCGCCGCTTTATATTGATCTACCCTAGGGCCACAATTAGTCCCGTCGACTTCGGCAACACCAATTTCTTTTCTGGCCAATGTGACCATTTTTGCCGCTATATCTTCGCCGTTCATTACATCTTTTTTTGTAGAAAGTTCTGACACTATAGCGTTCCAAGTAACTGGCCCATCTTCACCATCGGCAGAAACACCCAGTAGTTTCTGAACAGCTTTAACTACTTCTTTTTTTCCTTTAAATTTCATTTTAATGACATTTTTTACTAAATGAAGCACAAATAGACATGACAGCACATAGGGCTAAGAGAGTATATATAAAATCAGAAAAGGTTTCTATCTTCTTATTTAACACTTTTGCTTGTTCTTCATTATAATACATTTTCGTATCCATTATATTATTAATTGCTTCAATGGTGGGGTCAGTCATTTGGTACATTTCTGGAATAGTGGCTCTTATTTGATCTATATCGCCTGATTCACCCCATGTTATTAACTTATCCACATAATCTTTTATCTTCTCTTCCTGTTCAAAAACAAAATCTGCATATTTCTCCTCATCAGGAGTGATGTCTTTTTTATAACCCTTTAAATACTCATCTTTATTTAAACTTTCTTCTTTTAAGATTGCCACCATCTCTTCGGGGGTAATTATACCATGAGATACTTGTATAACCGAGTTTACGATAATAACTCCATACCAATCAAAACACATCCCAATCTCCATGATAGATGATTCAGATTGACGGGCATTTTCCTTGAGGGTGGTTTGTATATCTTTATTTAGCTCGAATCCTTTTAATCCGAACACTAAACAAATAGCAGATAAACAATAAACTATAAATTTCGGTCTCATTTTTTTATAAAGTCTTCTGGGTTCTTCTCAAATCTCTTTCCTAATCTTACTATACCGCCGATCACTTCAGGACTTACTACTCCGATGATTCCATAAGCAATAGCTTTAGTTAGGGAGGACACATCGGTTTGTTCTAAGACGAACCATGCTATCCCTGAGGCTATTGCGGCTGTTAAAATTCTTTTAAATTGTTGTTTAACGGATAAACCGCTCTCGCCCGATAGGAGTCGAGCAAACATTGCGGCGGCCCCCACAAGCGGGACGAGCCATCCTCCGTTGAGAAACTCTTTCAAAATAGACTTTTCGGGTTCCATATAACTATTAGTTACACGAAAAAAGCCCCCCTTACGGGAGGCTTTTAAAGTTTATTTAATTTTCTTTTAGATTAAAAATCAAATTTGAGACCTGCTCCAATGATCCATTCGTCCTCGACACTAAAGGAAGAGCCGTCAAAATCATTGTTATTGTATGAAAGCTTAGCGGAGATTCCCAACTGATCACTTAATTTGTAACCAGCTTTGACTCCAGCTTCGATAGAGCTATATTCATCAGCAAGGTTTACAGTGGCGAAAGGAGTAACAGTAAGTCCATCTACTGGCACTTCAATTCCACGAGATATTCCAATCTCAACTCCGAACCAATCATTCTCAGTTTCATGCCAAACAGCGGCATCGACATCAACTAAAGAGTTGCTGTATTTGACACCAGCGGCAATCTCTTCACGATCACCGAAAGAAGAATCGGTTCCTGCGAAACTAAGAGCTGCTCCAAGCTTCTGACCTAAAAGATTAATCTCACGACTGTAAGTAACAGCGAAATCCTGCTCGAAATCGCCATCAACATCATTAAGATCTACCCCAAAAGACAGATTTCCATCAGAAAGGGGAGCGCCTAAAATTAGAGAATATCCGAAAGAATCTTCTCTAGTAGCCAAACCTCTGTCTGTTGTGAAGTTACTAACTGATACGCCAGCACTTACATCCACATTGTCTGCAAGTGTTGTAGCGTATGAATCTGCGCCGCTATAAGCGACACCCAACGCGGTCAAAAGACCAAGTATTAGTTTTGTCATGTGATTATATTATGAACGTTTTGTAATCTTTTTCAAGATCATTTTTATCTTTTACACTAATTTTATTTATTTGAAGAATAAATTTCTCTTTCTAACCTTCTATAACGAGTGTCTGAGTGCCAAATTTCATCTTTTTGGGGCATATACAGTCCATCAAGAGTTTGTATCGTCTTCCCTTTTTCCAATCTTAGAGTAGAAGGCTGATAAATGTTCAAATTCCCTGCGTTCGGTAGTGAGGTGGTCGCGCAAGAGGTCAGCCCTGTCAGCGCTATGGCTATCCCCGCGAATCCTAAGTTTTTCAATTTCTTGAACAAGCGCTTGTTCCCTATCTTTAAATTCTTTGTGTAAGTCATAATAAAATTTTTTATTTTTTAAGTTTAAATAAAGCTCTATGGATTTTAAAACTGATTTAATTAACTGGAACATTTTTTAACGCTGAATTGTTAAATATTTGGGTCTCTTGCCCATTTTCATCTACTGACATTACAACTCCATTAATAGTTCGAGCGCAATCTATAGCCCATTTAAGAGACCCCTCCAAGCAAGAATTGTAGGCATGGTGGAATTCTCCTTTTTTTGTATATACTTTGTATTTTTTATTTTGTTTCATCTGCGGGAATAAATTTAAGGGATACTTTCCCAACTTTGCTTTCATTGTCCGACAAAAAGCCCTGCACTGTTACATAATGAGGATTAAACTCTAAGCTTTTCTCATCCAATAAATATTTTATATCATTGAAAAAAATCTCCCTTAACGCTTGAGAATTAGGAGAATCAAAAGTCTTCCCTAGAAACCCCACTTCTCCAACTAAATGATCCATAGCTTTGTTAGTCGCTATAACTTTAAATTTTACTTTCATCTTTTTTATGTTGCACCAAATAATACTGTTTTGTTCGTCATTAAAAATGATAGCGGTTTTATCATATCTTTCAATCCATTTTTTGTAAGAAGATACTTTAAATTTCCTTCTAATTTCACTTTTAAAATATTTTTTATTATTTATAATAGAGGCTTCCTTGAAAACTTCATGTACGCCTTCTATTAAAACCTTGGGATTAAAGTTTTTTCTAAATCCAAAGATGAACTCAACGTCCACAAAATTAGCATAAGACTTTAAAAACAATACCACAACTTTTTTTTGATCTTTAACCGCTAGAAAAATTTGGCACGAATTTACTAAATCTTCAAAATTTTTCCTAATCTTAGCTCGTTTTAGCCTAAATGAAGGTATTTTGTGATAATCATACGGTTTAGATTCCACACAGAATGTAAAAAAATCTTCCCAAAGTTCTTCTGGGTTGTCTTTAACTTGTGTAATTTTCACTTCTTTTAGTTATTATAATAGGACTAGTGTAAATTTAAACATGGCAGAAGAAGGAAAAAATAAAGTAGCAGAAAGCTTATTGGACTTACAACCCACTGCTATTTTAGAATTATTTAGGATATTCCCTGATAAAGTCAATAAACCTACTTTGTTTCTAGGGTTTCACGGAGGGAGCATCTTTAATAAATCAATAACGTGGCAAGGAGTGCAGTACCTTCCTTTAGCAATGGAAAGCGAGGGTTTTGATATTTTTGGAGATGGTAAATTAGCAAGACCTAAACTTAAAGTTTTAAACAAAGATTATATTATAACTAATTTCTTGCAGAATTACAATGACCTTGTAAATGCTAAAATTGTTAGAAAAAGGGTTTCTATAAAATATATAGACGATACCAATTTTGATGGGCCTAACCCTTTTGGAATAGCCGACCCAAAAGCTGAATTGACGGATGAAACATGGCTTGTGGGACGAAAAACCCAAGAGTCTAAAGTGTTCGTAGAATTAGAATTAGCTTCTCCTTTAGACTTAGAGAGTTTCGATGTTAATTATAGAGAGGTTGTATCTAAGTTTTGTTATTGGAAATATAGGGGAGAAGGATGCAGATATGCGGGGTTACCTGTAGAAAAAGCTGACGAAAGTCCTTTTGTAGACTCCGCTGGATCGGTAGTAGTCCCCAGCTATAATGCTCCTACAGGCGCAGGAGGAGAAATTTCTCCCGTGACTTTCTTTAATGACCCGTCAGCAGAATGGGCTACCAATAAATCATATTCAAAAGGAGATATTATTTACGTGAAAAATAATAATATCTTAATTAGGCCATTTGGGGGAACACCTAATCAAGATGGAGTTCCATTGCAGACAGTCTATGTTTGTGTACAAGCAAATAACGGTCAAAATCCAGAGGGTAATCCTAGTTATTGGCAAAAAGATGCATGTAGCAAAAAACTTTCTGCATGCCAAAGAAGATTTAATTCTGCCGAATCTATTTCTTACCAAAAAGCGGAAACCATTAACTCAGGTTTTAATTTTGTGAAATTTAGCGGCCTAAAGTCGGCTACTAGTTCCGTAGCTAATAATTCGGGCTTGTTCCATACTCATGATACTGCTGTAACTGGCTCATTAGCAGGGGCATGGAGTATAGTGGGATGGGTGAATATAAATAGTATGTCTCCATTAGGCGCAGGAGTATTTAGTACTTCATCTAGAGATGCAGCCCAATGGCCTAACACTAGATTTTTAAATATAAATAGTGACCTAAAGCTAAATGGGGTCAACTCTCAAGGAGATCCCTCTTACGGGGTTTCGGCTAATTTTGTAGGGCCAGATTTAAAAGCAAACGGAATTGGTAATGATTATAATTCCGTGAACTTACACCAACAACAAACAACCGAAGCTTTAAACGGCGAAGATGGGAGGCAATGGTTTCAATATGCTATAATTAACGATACAGGAACAGCAAGCGCTATTAACAGTAGCGCCAGCTCTGTAAAAATTTATGTAAACGGGGTAGAAAACGCTCAATCAAAGCTTTGGGGGCGTACTACAGAAACCCTTCTGGGCAACTTCGCAAACGAAGCGCAAAGAGGGGCTATAACATTTGATTCTACCAAGGCTATCCCTCAAACTTTTATGTTAGGAGCAGTAGAACACAGGTTGGGGAGGCAAGGTTATGAAAACGATGCCGCCGCTCATGTCTCCACAATGAACGGGGGAATAGGCCCGTGGGCCGTGTGGGACCGTCCTTTATCTGAGCCAGAAATAGATTTTTTATATAAGGAAATCACTACGCCTTACAATTCAACTACCTCCAATGGAAGTTTAACCCATGTTCCGCGAACCTATTATGAATGCACTGGCCTCTTTTCTGGTATAACTGGTCAAAATTTAACCGCATGGTGGGATGGAAGCATTGAACATATTGCCAGTAATATTACAGGAATGATCGATCTCCACGAGGGAGGGCATTATTTAACAGGTAGTGGAACTTACGCTCAAGGATCTCAAACTTTTATAGATGCTCCATTCCAAAATATCACAAACCCCACTCCTTTATACGCAAGGTTTGGTGGATTCCCAGGGACTGATGGATTTAATTATGGCAGAAACAATACATATTAAAGGAGCGAAAAAGGCTTTAACTAGCATAAAAGAAATTGCTCATAAAAATTTAAAGCGCGAGATTTGTGGGTTTTTAGGTTTTGATCACCATAAAAAAGAATATTTAGTACAAACAGAAGAGAACGTTTCAGAAGACCCGTCTAACTTTTTTTTAATAAACCCTCTAAGCTATCTTTTATTTAAAGATAAGCATCAAATGATAGGAGTTTTTCACAGCCACATTCTGGGAGATGAAAAGCCATCTGAATTTGACGTAAAAATGTCTGAAAACTGCTGCCAACCTTTTATTATTTATAGTTTAAATAGTAAAAAAATAAATATTTATACGCCTAAAAGTAGCGAAGTAGATGTAACTATATTAAACAGGATCAAGGCCGCCGTATGACAACTATTAGATTACATGGAATTTTAGCTAAGGAATACACTGACATCTTCACAATGAAGATAGGAAAGCCTAGCTCCGTCTTTTCCGCTATCGACTCTAATCGCAGGGGTTTTCTAAAAAGGGTAATAGAATTACAAAAACAAGGTTTTATTTATGATGTTATAGTAAATAAAACAAGAATTACGGACGGCTACAAAATGGATGGGATCAAAGATCCCGAAACCATCGACCTCGTGCCTATTATAGTTGGTAGCGGCGGGGTTTTAAGCTTTATTTTTGGGGGAACTCTTTTAGGGAGTATGGCGGGTTCTTTAGCGTTAGCGGGAATCTCCTATGCCCTTTCTCCTAAACCCGACACTCAAGATCAAAGGGTAGAAGCGACAGCCACCGCTTCTAAAAGCTCTTTTGTTTTTGGAGGGGTAGTTAATACAGCTTCCCAAGGAACCCCTGTCCCCATTGGTTATGGGAGATTGAAAGTAGGGTCAAAGGTTATACAGGCTACCGTTAAATCATTTCCGCAAAACCAAGAAACTCAAAGCGCTCTTACCGCTAATCCTTTTTTAGTTGAAGAAGAAGGATACGAAACCCCCAACGCAATTCTTACTAGTAGGGTTCCAGTTAACGAAATAGATTAATGAACCATATACTAAAAAAGAAAGCTATTGCGGGAGGTGGCAAGAGACAAGAACAAAAACCTCCTGTTTATAAACCTCCAGCAATGGGGGATTTGCAATACGGGGCTTCTTATAGCTATGCAGAAACTTTAGATTTAATAAGTGATGGACCCATTGAAGGTTTAGTCAATCAAAATGGAACTCTAGTCTTCGACGGTTTGAAAATGCTTCAGGGTGTATATTTAAATGACACTCCTGTAGCAGTAACTGATGGAGCAGATATGACTACATCGAGATCATCTGTTTCTGAAAATGAGGAAAACCAACTCGAATCAAATCCTATTTCAATCAACTCTAACGGAGCTACAAGTTGTAAAAACTTTTTTGCAAGCTTACAAGATGCTCTGGACTCCTACAATCCAGACGGAAGAGTCACATCTTTAAAATACAACAATAACCAACAAAGCGTTTGGAACACTGAACCTGAAATGGCTCCCAGTGTCAATATGTTGTATTATAGACAAAAAACAAAAGACAAAGGTGGAGATAGCACTACTCCAAAAATAAAAGATAGGAAAATAGCTGTTTACGCTAGAGCTTACATAGAAGATTTTTTCTTTTGGTTGAATACAACTAGGAACCCCGACAGTGCTGGAACAAGTCCTGCATATGCTGGTTATAGGAAAATAAGAGATAAATGGTCTGGAAACAACAACCCTCGACCAACTGCTGCAATGTACTGGACAGATAGCAATGAGGGGAACACAAATTGGGCGAACAGAAACAAAAGCTCTAAGTTCTTTTGCGGCCTACAATATATTAATGTTTTACACGGTCACAAAGCTTTACCTTGGACAAGAATTAGAGCTAATGATTTTATTCAAGAGGATTTAAATTCAATTTTGCGTTTATATACTGAAAACAACGCAGAGAGAGCTAATGTAGATATAGATGGTATTGCTTCTTCAAATAAGTTCCAAAGAGATTTGGCTTCAAAAGCTCTATCAAAGTTAGGTTGGAATGGCGGCAGTGTAAAAGATTTACTCAGAAAATTTTTAAAAAAAGGAGTTTCTGTTGAATCTGGACAACCTGAGTTTTTTGTTATTATAAAGCCAGAATTGGCTGCTGGCTTAAGTGGTAACATTGTTCAGGGGCAAAATTCTTTGATCCCATATCAATCTACACTATACGGCACTACAACATATTGGAATATATCATATAATTTAAAAAACCATGGGGCCAAAATTATTGATTGTACTTGTCCTGAGATAACAAGCGATGGAACTTTGACTGGCAATATGTTTGGTTTTGTATTAATAGCTTTCCCAGCTATTTATCAAGCTGAAAATTTAAGATTAAAAAGTGGGGCAGTCTGGGGTATAGAAAGAACATTGTCTATTGATAGCGCTATAAAAGACGCTTTAAAAGATTTAAGCGGATTAAAGTACGCTAGACAAGCCATAAAATTAGGAACAAGTAATGATTATCAATTCGACGAATTAAAATTTAACTTTTCTAATGTCTTGTCGGAATTTAGAAACGGAGACGAAGAACAAAACCCTTTTTCTTATTTTAATAGGATATTTATAGACCAACAATACGGCGGCCCTTTATATGGACCATTTTCCACTACTAATAACAAAGCTCCTCAAAAAATAAAAGAGGACCGAAATATGTTGAGTAGGGCTAGTCTTTTGAATGGGGACGAATCTACACAATTTAACTTAACAGTCGAAAAAGGACTGCCTTTAGATGAGGGAAGTGAAGATATTAGAAGCTCAGGAACTAAACTAAGAAATTATAGCGAATGGGCTAATAATTCTTTAAAAAATTGGGACGAAAAAGCTATTCCTATTACTCATACGATTCTTAACCCTAATGTTGAGTCTGCTTTTATAACTTTAAACATTTCCTCGTTGAAGGACACCCTCACTAAAAATGTTAGTAACGTAAGATCGGGTAAAGAAAACACAAAATTAGAAATCGGAAGTGTTTTCCCATCTGTTTTAAATATAAGGGTCGAAACAGGGCTGGTGGGTAATAATGGGGAAAATAACGTCACAAAATCATATGACTTTAGGATAGTAGCTTTAATTGAAGGCCAAACTCTGATCGACATCGGTAACCCCGATTATCAAGGAAGTAGCAAGGATTATGTTATAGCCTTAGATCAAGAACGATCACGAGTTTTAAATAAGCCTTTTGATTTGCCTTCTCTCCCTAATCAAAAAGTACAAACATTAACCAGCGACGGGGAAAGGGGAATTGAATCATCGGCTGTAGATTCTTTGCAGAAAAGATTTATTAGGGTTACCAAATTATCTCATGAAACAAATTCAGTTTTATTAAGTAAGGATATAGCTCTCCAAAAAGTAACGGAAATTATACCCGTTAACCTACCTTATCCTTTTTCTGCTGTTGTAGGAACAAAATTAGATTCTCGATCTTTCGGATCAATCCCCACAAGAAGCTACGATTGCAAACTTAAAAAAGTAAAAGTCCCCAGCAATTACTTTCCCACTAAAGTAGGAGGGATAGATAAAAGATATTACAAAACAACTTCGGATTTCACTAACACTCTAGACAGAGAGAAGCTTGTTTATGAGGGGGATTGGGATGGAACTTTCCATGAAGAATTAAAATGGACTGATAACCCAGCTTGGATTTTATATGATCTATTAACCAGTACCCGTTATGGGATGGGGCAACATATAGATGAAGCAATAATAAATAAATGGCAACTTTACAAAATAGGAAGATTTTGTGATGCAGTTAGTGAAGAGGGGTATTTTGAAGGAGTTACTGATGGAAGAGGGGGAAAAGAACCTAGATTTTCTTGCAACGTAGTATTTGAGCAAGGAGAAAAAATATTTGATGCCATTAATACAATCGCTTCGATATTTAGAGGGAAAGTATTTTTTGGTAATTCAGAAATAAACTTCGTAGATGATAGGCCGCGATCTACAGTTAATTTATTCACTAATGAGAGTGTAAAAGATGGATCTTTTCACTATTCCAATAATAGAAGGGATGAGCAATACAATACTATCGAAGTCGCCTATAAGGATAGGTTTGATAACTTCTTCCCTAAAATCGAAGTTATTGAAGACGAAGAAGACATTAAACAAAGGGGCGTTTTCAAAAAAAGAATAGAGGCCATAGGTATAACATCTCGCGCTATGGCGAGAAGAGTAGGGCAACATGAGATTTTTTCTAAAATCAAAGAAAACCAGCAAGTTGCATTTACCGCAGGGCTTGAAAGCTTACTTTGCCAGCCTGGAGATTTAATACTTATAGAAGATGAATTAAAAACATTAAAAAGTAATTTCGGGAAAGTTTTATCTGTTAGTCCAGACGATGAAACAATTAGATTAAGTAACACTTTTGAAAGCTCTGATATGAATGGAGTTTTAACTGTTTACCAACCTACAGGAAGAGACACTATACAAGATGTCGACGATTTAAGCCTCATAAACAGGCAAAGATATTACGATTTTACCGTTACTGGAACTTCCAACTCCTCATTTAACTCATATTATACAGGTTTTTACGCTTTCTCTGGATACACAGCAGGATATGATAATGCCTCTGGTCTAGTAAGTGGAGATAATAGATTCCAAGAGTACGCCTTATATACTGGAACAGGTGTTAATTATCTTTTTTATAATGCTACAGATGTAGGTTGGACTTTTGGAAGTGGTAATTCTTTAGGTCTTAATTCTGGAGACTGGATAACAGTAAGCACGGGTAACCAGACTCTTGGACAAGTGAATACAGGATTTATAATCCCAGTAGATGTAGATCAAGCTAATAATAGAGCCGCTAGTGGAGGAGTTAATTTTTCTGGAGCGATAACTGGTTTGACTGTACCGACTAAGGGAGTTGTTAACAATGAAATATCAGTTGTTTCTCCAAATCAATTAACCAATTTAACTGTAACGGGAGTTACTATAAGTAACCCAGCAGAATTAGAAGCCTCAGGATTTACCCCTTATGGAACTGTTATTTCAGGAGTTGATAAACCTGAACTATTGCCATTTATCAAACTTGGCAGCCCTGCTAAATTTGAAATCAAAGATGCTAGCCCTTTTGTTTATAAAGTCCTTTCTCTTCAGGAACAGGCTCCTAATGAATATTTGGTTAATGCCTCTAAATACGACACTGGCAAATTTAATTTAATAGAAAATGATATCAGCATCGAACCTTTAGCTAACACATTTAGCTATGAGGTTGCTCAAACAATAAATGAGACTAACTACACGACTTTAAGTCCGCCCGTTTTAGCAGAGGTGACCACAGGAAATCCTAACTTTACTAACCAAACTTTTTCTATCACTGGAAGATGGAGCGCTATTAGTAATTCTACGGGATATAACTCCATTTTGACGTACCCAAATGGCCAAACGTCGACACAAATAACAACAACCACAGGGACAAGCTTTACAGGTATTGATAGTGTTGGTGTTTTTAATTATAGAGTAAACGCTTTGGGAAATAAAGGGGGGGACGGCGGGAATGCTTATTTCGATTCATCATATGACCAATCGGGCATCTTTGTAGTGTACGAAGAACTCTTAACTTTTAATAAATCTTTTATAGATAAAATAACAATTTTATAAAATGAGTTTTTCTCCAATACACTTATCACCAACGGGAGCAGAAATATATTATTCTGGAGCTTACGCTGATGCAACAGGGGCCACAGGAGCAGGAGGAGAATACGCTAGTATTGCATCTAGCCAAGGATGGAATACTGTAACTTTTAAAAATGCAGCTACGAGAGTAGGTATCGGAAGCGCTCTTCCAACTGGTAGCGATATAACAACCAGCGTAAATTATTCTTTAGCTCCCGCTGTTATTATCGGAGGAGCAACCCCAATAGGAGATGTAAGAGGAGAAGGGACAGGTTATATCCCCCAAGATGGCTCATCAACAGTCGTTCCTTTAAAGCCAAATGAATTATACAGCGGGGCTTTATATGCTGTTTACAGCGTCGCGGGGATGGAGAAATTAACCGCCAAGGTAGGAGTCGGAACGGTTAGTTTTTCAAATTATTATCAAGGGAATTTCACGACTCGCGATAATTATAATTTTGATACGACTTTAACTGTCGACACTGGAAACTTAAATGCAACAGGTTTCGGAAGTGGAGTCTATCCTATAGGGGAAAACGTTACTCTTCAAACTAGCTTAATCGATAGAATTGGAAATTCTTTAAACACTGTTTCATCTATAGATGAAGACTCTTTTGTTAAAGGAATAAACATAAGCGTCTTAAACGAAGATAGAAGTGTTGCTTTCGCCGATTACAAAACAGCTTATAAGAACCCATCTTTCAGTTTTAGCAAACAAGAAAACATTGACATTTTTGGTTCATTTACTGAAAATTTTGGAATAAGATTTTCTGTCGAAAACCAAGACGGAGAAACTCATGATACAGACTTCCTTCTTTATGGAAACCGTTTATCTATAAATAAAATTTATGTTTCAGCCTCAGGAGGAACATACTTAGATGAAAACCCCGATAATGATTTCGGCCCATCTACCGATGATATAACAGCTTCAGCCGATAAACTTGGAGCAGTTGTAGGTTTCAGCCATCGTTTGATTAATACCTCAGGCACAACAGGGGCAATAAATTTCAACCTATCTTTTGACCAAGACCCCAGTTTCACTAATTATGATAATTTATTAGTTTTTGCTAATACGGGATCTTCAACTTTTGACACCACTACTCAAAATTTACTTGGAACTTTTCCATTATCTCAGTTGCAGACTCAAAATATAAGAGTTTATCCTGACGATGGAGTTGTCGAAGGAACGGCTCACTTTTTTAAATTTGTCGCTAGTAGTAAAGTTGGTTTTTACAATGAACTATTTACAGTTGGACCTTATACAATACAACCAGTAGAGCTAGGCACAGATCCAATCCTTTATAACGTTGGAGAACAAGAAATAGTATCAGGTAACTTAAGTATTCTGGGCGAAGGCGCTGGTGGACTCTATGCGTTAGGGGCATCGGGAAGTGGAGATGGTCAAAGAATAACAGGCCCAGGAGGTAAACCTTATTTATTATCTGGTGACCCAACAGCCGAAACACAAAACTTGCAACAAGTTACCGATGTTGGAAACACTACTACCAACTCTATTATTTCTAGCGGCCCTTATGTTTCAGGAAAAAGTGGGTTATTTAATTATTTAGGAATAGGAACCACAATTCCATTTGACCCTTTTGGCGGTATCGAAGTAAAAAGGAAAAATTCCCCAACTACTGCGCCTCCTTTTTCTGCTAGCACTACATACGGAAATGTGGGCATCGGAGTTACTGCTGGCACACCAGAAGCAGGAGATCCATATGTGTTTAGAGTCAAAGCTAAACAGATAGGGCTAGAAAATGACACTAAAATTATAGTAGGCAGCGGTGCAACCAAAGGGGTAGGAATCGGAACCAGCGTTGTTCCTACTGGCAACAGTTTTGAAGTCGTAGGAGTTGGAACTACAGTTCCTTCTTTCACGGTGGGATCGGGAAGCGGAACCGCTGGTGTAGGTATTGGAACGACGTATGCCCCCGCTGATAAAACTTTTGAAGTTGTCGGTTTAGGAACTACGTCTTCTTCCATCGTTGTCGGTATTGGATCAACGGCGACCGCAACGGTCGGCATAGGAACAAGCGCTGCGCCTACTGGAAAGAATACTTTTGAAGTCGTAGGCATCGGCACAACCACGCCATCACTTGTCGTTGGTACGGGAAGTGGGACCGCTGGTGTAGGCATTGGAACTACAGAAGCTCCGACAAGTAATACTTTTGAAGTTGTAGGCATTGGCTCTACTAATCCATCCATATCTGTTAAAGCAGGTATAGGAACAACAGCGGGTTATGTTGGAATAGGATCTTCCAATCCGAGTTTCCCGTTGGACGCTTCGACAATAGAAAAGGCTAACATAGCTGCGGCAAATAGTTACATTTAT
>Ga0114934_10001344_pt1 | contig 15991 bp, 35 predicted proteins | sample 4SBtaG_2_FD_99695 | JGI IMG/M metagenome (GOLD analysis project Ga0114934, IMG submission 99695) | Deep subsurface microbial communities from Kolumbo volcano to uncover new lineages of life (NeLLi) - 4SBTROV10_white metaG | ecosystem: Environmental > Aquatic > Marine > Volcanic ... | reverse complement strand
TCATAGTAATGTAATACTATTTCTTGCATTTCAGGAATATCTATACCCCTAGGCTCTGCTATACCTTTTTCTTCTAATTTTTCAAGGATTAAATCCTCTGTTAATAGTTTTTTACTCATTTTATTAATTATTAAATAGTTTAGTTCCAAATCTCCAATCAGTACTATCCCATAAGTGATAATCTACATCTCCATACACAGTTAAATCTCTCATATCTGCAATGCTTAATTCACTATAGAAATGCTTAGTATCTAATTTATTATAAATATCTGTGATACTATAATCATATTTATTTCTATTATTCTCAAGAGCTTGTGCTACTTCAGGTTTTAATTGTTCTAGTAATGTTGTCATTTGTTTATTTTTATTATCATTCTTTGTTCGTATTAATGTTCGGTTTATTTCCCCGTCTTCTATCATTTCATGATATTTTTTCACTGAATCACTCATTTTATTAATTTTAAGTTAAGTTCTTTAGCCACATAGTTAATATGTTTTTGAGTTGTTACACTCCACCAACCGTGTTGCTTTAATTCATTTCCTTCTATTGAAGCTACATTTGTGTGATAAGAATAAACCTCATCACCAACTAATAATAAGTTTTCTTTGTACTTATCTAGCTTTCTTACGTATAAATTTTTAAATATATCTTTCATTTTATTTCCAGTTTCTTTTATAATATTCTAACATATAATTCATTCTTGCCATACCTGACCATATTTTAGTTCTAGCTATACCCATATATTTTCTAGTGTATAATTTACCTTCTTGATCAAGGAACATTTGCCTTTGCTCTTGCTTATATGTTTTATTTAATTGATATGGTGAATGAGTATCATTCTGTTTTCTTACATATCCTGATTTAAAGCAAGCTAATCTTAATGGTTTCTTACTATATTTAGTCTTCACTGGGAATTCAAATTCTCGTGTACCATTTTTAGCTTGTCTTTGCGTAGTTACTTCTCGAATATTATACTCGATTAGTAAACGTCTTGCGTAAGCATCTTCTAATGCTTGCTTTTCTTGTCTCCAATTCATAATTTATAATTTAGTAACTAGAAGAGGAATCGAACCTCAATACCCGTCAGTAGTAACCTTCCTCTTTCCATTTGGTAGTGCTCTGGTTTCCATACCTAGTTATCCAGTGAGTAGTCGAGTCACCATGGGCAATTCCCTGGTTCTGTCGCTACCTCACGAGTGCTAGCAATTCAATTACGTGATAATGCTCTAAGGAATACTCCCGCTAAGTCTTACATATCCTATTAACCTACTCGTCTAGCTTATTTCTTTCCGTAGATGATTCTTTCTAAATCATCTTGTTTATAACATCTTTTCTCTGGATAGTTTAAGTATCTAGTCTCCATATCTCTGGCTTTTAAGATACTTTCATTCCATGTTCTTTGGTCTATTTTGTAAAATGTAAAGAATACACCACAAAAGAAACTAAGTCCTGTTAGAATAAATCCATAGAATAATCGTTCTATTCTTGAATCCATGTTAATCCTTTATAATTAAACCACTTATCTATTCCAAATGTCTCTTTAGTATCATTATAGATATATCCAAATCTTGGAGGTAATTCTCCTAAATTATATCCTTTATACTTAACATCATTTAATTTAAGTGTTGTTTTACTTGTAAATTTAATTCTATTCATTTATATTATCTTTTAATATTTCTAATGCTTGATTTGCAACGTAAGTAGTAAGTTCTATAAACTCATCACCTTCTACCTCATCTAAATCTGTTTTAGTTAGTCCCCAAGAGATCATTTCAAACACCTTAGGTTCTAGTTCTTTAGCTATTTCACTAGCAATTCTATTTAATTCTTTAGTTTTACTCATAATTTATTATTTTCTACGCCATGATTTATGAACTAATGCAGATAATGATGGCGAAACTATCTGTAATTCTTGTATTTGTTTGTTCGCTATAATAGGAATATAGCTGTGTTTTTCTACAGTTGAGCATTCTACACAGGTTTTATAACCTAATTGTAATCTACCTGATGGAATTATATTTCTACACTTACATTTCATATTTATTCTCCAAGTTCAATACTATAATCTTTTTCATATAAAATATCTTCAATAGATCTATAGTCATACCATTCAGAGTCAAACCATCTATTTTCCCATCTATCTAAGATTGTTTGTTTACCATTTTCATTTCCTATTATAAATCCTGTGCCTATTAGACCTAGAGTTATAAGAATTTTATTTAATTTATATTTTTTCATATTATATTTTATTATATTATCAATTTTAGTTCGTATTATGTTTCGATACTAACTCTTTCTTTAGATGATGTTTAAGCTTTCTAAATATCTTAGTTCCATAAACATTCTCATCTACGCAAATCCAAGTGTCTTTTGGTGGATTAGTTGAAAGAAATTGTTCATAAGAATCATATTTCTTTACATAATCATGATGGATTACTCCCCATGAATCCTTAATTTCACATTGACGAAAACATACTTGTTTATCTTTTGTTGCTTCCTGCGCTCCTAATAGAGCTAAAGTTATTATTAATTTATTCATTTTATTTAATTTTAATCACCTGTATAATTATCCCACCTAGTTTTACTAGCGTAGTATTCTGCAGTGGATTTATCTTGTAATTCTGCTAATTCTTTATAGTAATCTGCATTAATCATCTTATCATCTCGCCATAATTCAACATTTTCTCTATGAGGAGATGAATAAGTTTCATTTTTTATCTTACATCTAAACCATTTCTTGTCAGGAAAACAAGGATTTATATATTCTATTATTCTACTCATTTTATTTATTTTTATTATTTACAAATTTCATTAATTCTTCAAATGATAAATCTCCTTCAAGATACATCACCCAGTAATCTAACTTGTCATATTTTATCTCTACAAGTTCATTATTTATCCACTTTATCATATTTTAAAATTTATCTATTAAGTTAATACATTTATCTATTTCTTCATCACTAAAAATATATACATTTTCATATAAATATTCGTCAAGTGATAACTTTTCGTCTTTAAGTTGATATTTCTCATCTAATTTTTCCATGAGTTCTATCGCTTGTTCGTGCAAGTCTTTCATTATTTATAATTTAGTTTATTTAATATTAGTTAATATGAAGAGAATCGAACTCTTCCTGGTTCCAAAATATTAATTTAGAGTTAGTTGTTTACTGTACTTCGACAACTTCTCTCACTACAACTGGTACATTAGTTGAACTCGTGTATGAGTTATACTTTACAAAACATGGAAGTGTATTCAATTTATCTTTCATAATTTCATATACTTCATCATGATTATAAGATACTTTCTTACCATTTTTGAATTCAACATTTATAGTTGTGTTTTTACCTATTAGAGACTTTCTTACAACAAATCTCTTTAAATTTAAGTTTGACATAGTTTTTAATTTTAAGTTATTATTATTTATTTATATTTAAGTTATTAGTTATTAACTGTTTACATTATTATTATCATTACTTATTCGTATTAACATTCGATTTTTAATAAGTGTATAATTGTTTATTAATTGACAAGTTGTCATATGTATAAGACAAAGTGTCATGATGTGACATATTGTCATATATTATATTAATGAGTAATTAATGTAATGTTTATTAAGTAATTTAATTATATTTATATTAAAGTAATTATTTAATATTAGTATTTTATTATTAATTATTTTAATATTAATGTGATTATTAGTTAATAAATTAGTAGTTAATTTAATTTGATATTTATTTAATTGTATTATCATATTCTTATTTATATTATTATCAATTCAAGTTCGTATTGAGTATCGATTATTAAATATGTATAGATCCATAGGAAAAAGCTAAAAGTTACTAGGAAAAATGTTAAAAAACTGATAAAAACGCAAAAAAAAGCTGTTTTTCCTGGGGAAATGGGAAAAAAAAGGAAGGGGGTACGCTATTGCTCTCTATACGTAAGGTACCGGTACATTTATATTTGAGGTACCTCCTCCCCCTTAATGATAATATACTACGTATATTATCTAGATAGGAGTAATATATATACTATATACCCTATATATACCTTATAAGGGAGAAATAATTTGTAAATTTCTTTTTTTATGTGTAAATATATATAATATGGAAACACAAGAATTTATGGGTCGTGGACAACTAGTCCCTAGGTTAATAGCTCAAGTAGGGAGTAAGAACTTTGCTATGACTCTACTTAAACAACGTGGAGATATGGACGCTGATGGTAATTTAACAGCAGCTGGTCAAGAAAGAAACAGTATGACAGCAGAAGAAAGAGCATTAGATCGTGATAACGATGGTAGACCCAGAACATACAATCCATTAACTAACTCAACAAAATTATTATAGCATGGCAATAATATCATCATATCCCACGGTAGTACCTACAGCTGACGATTTACTTATAGGGACAAAAGTAACAAATACTGGTACAGTAATAAATCCTACAAAGACATTTAGAGCAGGAGAAGTAGTAGACGCAAGTTTAGGTTACAAATCCTACGTAGCACTATTAACACAAACAGGCACAAATGCTCCAGTAGCCACATTACTTAAAAATAATACAGGTGCTACGTTTACTTGGGCTAGAACCGGTGGTGGTACATATACAATAACAGCTAACATTAATACCTTTACATCTAATAAAACTATAGTATTTTTTAATTTAGGAGAATACACGTTTGCTTCTCAACAACCTTGGGTAAGAACTAGTGACACAGTAATAACATTACCACTAGGTGGTGATGGAAGAATAACCAATGGATCATTTGAAATAAGAATATACTCATAACATGGCAATAATTTATACTTATCCTAAAGCTAAGTCTCTTGAAGCTAATGATAGATTCATTATTAGTAAAATGGATCAAGAAGGAAATCCCACCAAAGTTGTAAGCGCGCAAGACTTAGCAACTTTTATAGGACCATTAACCGTTTCAGGGGTTTCAGGCACAGGTACAACTAATAAAGTTACAAAATGGACAGATGGTCCAAATAGTGTATTAGGAGATTCTTCAATTACTGATACTGGTCTTGTAGGTGGTGTAGAAGTAGAACCTGCTCCCGGAATAAAATGGACTTTTGCTCCAGGTAGTACATTCTCTTTTAATAATGGTGGCGCTCCTTCAAATACATTTGAATTTAAAACTGCAAATGATGGATATTATGACCCTAATTTTAGATTTACTGGTACTTTAGCAGTAGATAGATCAAGTCAAGCAATAGGAGCTTCATTAGATGTAGGTGCTTCTGGAAACCCTATACCAGCAGCTTGGTTTCGAAATGGTGTAGTTATTTCTAATAACCCAAGCGGTGTACAAGTTGACAATACATCGGTAGTAATTGGAGCTGGTAACAACGATATTGTTTCAGGAGCTGATAATTGCTTAACAGTTGGTAATAATAATCAAATATTAAGTAATTCTGATCATTCTGTGGCTTTTGGTTTAGGTAATACAATATCTAATAGTGCAGCAGCATCGTTAGTTGTTGGTCAAGGAAATGTTTTAGATGGAACAGGTTTAGGGGCTGGAACAACAGCGAGATCATTTATATTAGGATTAAACAATACTTTAACTGGATCTTTTGCTAGTTTTATTGCTGGTGGTTCTAATACTGTTACAACGGAGCAAAACGCAATGGTATTAGGGTATGATAATACTTTAAATGGAGTAGATAATGTATATGCTATTGGAGAAAATAACACTTTAGCCGACGCAACTGCTAACGGTGTGTTTATGATTGGGAATGGAATTACGGGTCAAGATGGTAATATGGTGGTGGGTTATAGAAATGATACAGCAGGTTATCCAGCTACAGATTATGCTTTAGGACTAGGTAACACTAAATTAGTATTAAGTGTTGGATCAGTTACTAATAGTAATGCTATAATAATAACAGAAGGTGGTGTTAATAGAGGCGGTGGTACAGCTCAAGAACCAAGAATAGTTATGCCTAGTATTATTAACTTTAATTTTACCGGAGATGTAGACGCTGCTAACAATGGAATTCCAATTGGAGGTATTTATCACAATAGTGGAGAATTAAGAATAAGAATAGCTTAATTTTTATTTATGTAAAAATTTAATTAAATGAGTAATAATAAACTAGTAACCCGATATTCTAAGGATAGAAGTTATTTAGTAAAATATAATCAAAGTAATTGGGATACAAAATGTAAATTATATTTTGAAAAATCTGATATCAATGTAGATGAATTTTATGGAGATGTTTTATATGTAGGTATGGGAAACGCATGGGGACCAAGAAATCAATCTTCTAATGTAAAAACTACTACTATTATAGAAAAATTTCCTGATATTATAGAAAAATATAATATTCCAGATAAAAACTGGAATATAATCTTAGATGATGCTTACACGGTAGATTTAAACGATACTAAATACGATATAATATTTATAGATATTTTTGCATGGTTTATTGAAAAAGAAGAATTTTTGAATTTATATAGCAAATACAGTCAACATTTACAAAAAAATGGAACTATTCATTATATAAAAACACTTCCAGTTAAAGAAAACGGAAGAGTTATAGCAAAAACGTTAAAAAACATCTCTTTAGAAAAAATAATCAAAGAAATTAACAAATACAACAAAACAAAATAAAATGGCAAGATTTTTAGAAATAGATAATTTAGGCACAGCAGGAGGATCATATGGTGCGGGATTTTATTTAATTAATATAGATAAAATCACAGCAATACATCCTGAGAGTACCACGCAGGTTTGGATCAATTATGCAAACAGTAGCGCGCTTAACGTAGGGACAACTCAATATATTCAAATGGATTTTGATCCAGCTAATACATATAGTAATTTAAATGATTCGATGACAGCTTGGGTAGTAAATGCTATTGAAACTACTAGTAATAGTTTAAACGCAGTAGTGCGTTTAAAAGATTTTCTTCCTGAAGGAGTAACAATAACAGGCATACAAATAGCCTCATAAAAAAAGATATTATGAAATACTTAAAACTTAGAACAACTGGAAACTTAGATTTTATACCTGTAGGATGGAATTTAGATAATATGATAATGATGTACTCTACAACAAGTAATATAAGAAACGTGCAAGCAATACCTGGTGATTCTGACACAAACATCGTTAATACATATGAAGCTGAATTAAGCAACGTAACTATAAAAGGTAATCCTTCTATTACTACCTGGGCAATTAATCAAATAAGTAGAGCTATTAATGCTAATCCAAACGCAAATGTTATACCATGTGTAGGAAGTGATGCTGTAACTGGAGAACCAGTATTATGGGAAGATTATACCTTTAACAATTAATATACCCTGCTCGGGTAGAGCAATAAACCAAATATAAACTTAAAACCAAATATTATGACGTTTTATTATCAGACTAAAACGTGGAATAGTCAACCACACATTTCAGAAGAAACCATTAACCTTTGGAAACATCTCGCAGAAAAGAAAAACTGGAGAATAACCCAACTACCTAACGGTTTTTATCAAACTGAATACCAAGATCCAAATGAAGATACTTGGCACGACGTAACCCGAAGAGTAACTATGGAAGGAGCAGAGAGCGCTATTGATGGATCAGTAGAGCATTATGCTAAGAAAGTAGATTTCTTAAAAGGACCAAAAGTCGTAAAAACTTTTGAATAAATTAAATTAAATTAAATTAAATTAAATATTATGATTTTAAAAAATCTTAACTTTGGCGCAACAGCCAGAGACAAGGTTCTTAAAGGTATAGAAAAACTCACAAATGCTGTTAGCTCCACATTAGGGGCTAGCGGTAAATGTGTGATTTTAGAAGACGCACAAGGAAAACCTATTATTACTAAAGATGGTGTAACTGTAGCAGATTCAATATTCTTAAAAGATCCTGTAGAACACATTGGTGCAACACTTATAAAAGAAGCTGCACGTAAAACAGTAAAGGAAGCTGGAGATGGAACAACTACAGCTACTATTTTAGCACATGCAATATTAAAAGAAGCATATCCTAAATTAGATAAGAAAAATAGCAGGGAGATAAAAGAAGGAATTTTATCAGGAGTTAAAAAAGTAATAGAATATTTAGGTAATAACTCTGTTCCTGTAAAAGATAAAATAAAAGAAATTGCTACTATTTCTACAAATAACGATGCTAAATTAGGAGAATTAATAGCTGAAGCATTTACAGCAGTAGGAAAAACAGGAGTGGTTATTATGGAACCTTCCTCAGTGGGTGAAACCGAAATAGAAATAGTAGAAGGTGTAGAATATGATAAAGGACTATTAAATCAAAATTTTATAAATAATAAAGAACATAGCACGTGTGAATTAGAAAAACCTCTAGTGTTAATAGTAGATTCTAAAATTGATTCTATAAGACAAATACAAAACGTATTAGAACATGTTATAAAAACCAACAGAGCTTTATTAATTGTAGGAGATGTAGAAGCGCCGGTTTTATCTGCGTTAGTAATGAATAAACTTAAAGGTAACATTAAAGTAAATGTTATTGATCCACCAGCTTTTGGATTAAGACGTAAAGAATTGCTAGAAGATTTATCTTTATTAACTAATGCTCAAATAATAAATGAAGATTTAGGAGATGATTTAAATGCTATTGAAATAGATTACTTAGGAGAGTGTATAAAAACCACTACTACTCAAGATCAAACCATAATGAGAGTAGAAGAACCTAATGAAGAAATCAAAAAAATTATAGCTAATATAAAAGAAAAATTAACTACAAAACTAAAACCTCATCAGGTTATAGGTTATGAGCAAAGATTAGCCAGGTTATCAGCTAAAGTTGCCATAGTTAGAGTAGGGGCTAATTCAGATATTGAATTAAAAGAAAAACAAGATAGAGTAGAAGATGCTATATGTGCTACAAAAGCTGCAATAAAAGAAGGTATAGTTGCTGGTGGTGGTATTGCTTTATTAAACGCGGCGTCAAGTATTGAAGAACAAAATATAGGAGAAAAAATATTATTATCTTCTATAGTATATCCTTATAAAATTATACTTGAAAACGCGGGAATTCAACCCACAACTCAAGCAAAACCTGGGTTTGGAATTAATGTAGTTACAGGAAATATGGTACATATGATAAATGATGGCATTATAGATCCGTTATTAGTAACTAAAAGCGCTTTAATTAACGCGGCTTCTGTAGCAACTACTATTTTATCTACTGATTGTGTAATTAATAATGTAAGAGATTATGAAAGCAATAGGTAGAAATTTAATTATTGAAAAAATAGAAGAAGTAGTTACTAAATCTCAAGGAGGTTTGCTATTAAATAAAAACGATAGAAGTGATATTAGATATATTGAAGCTAATGTTATATCAGTTGGAGAAAGTGTAGTAGGATTAAAAGAAAATGATAAAATATTTTATGATAGGCATGCTGGGCATTTTATAGAAATAGAAAATAAAACTTATCATGTTATTAAGGACCAAGATGTGGTCGTTGTTTTATGAAAAAGCTAGAAGCAAGTGATCTTAAAGATTTAAATTTGTTAAAACATTACCGTGTAATACGCAAATGGGCTTGTAAAAACAACGACTTAACTGATGCTGAGTTAGAATTAATAATATATTTAGATTGTATAGATTTATTTACAAAAAAAGATTTTGAAGCTGGAGTGTATACATATAGCTGGAATAATAGACGATGGAGTAAATTAATACAAAATGATTGGATAAAAGTGTGGAGACATAGAAATAGAACTACACAAAAATATAATATATATAAAATTTCATTTAAAGGAAAACAATTAATAAGTAGAATTTATAGAATTATGCTAGGGTTAGATGATATTCCGATGAGTGAAAGAAGAAATAAATTAATTGCTGGAAATTCATATACAGATAAAGTTATGTACAAGGCAATGTACAATGTTAACAAGGATAAAAATAGATAAAATGTCTGAATTTGCAAATAGAAGTGATAATTGGTTAAAACAAAAAATTAGTGGTTTACAGAACCTACAACAAGCACCTATGGGTATAGGGCTTGGGAATAATTTTAATTTTAGAAATAAATATCAAGACGAATTAAATAGAAGAGCAAATGCTAGTGGTGGAGGTGCTAATAGTTTACAACAGCACCTAGAACAAGATCATGGTCAAGGAAGAGATACTGTAGACTTAAATGAAGGACTTAAAACACTTCAAGACGAAGCTATTTTAAATCCTACAGAAACAACAATGGGAGGAAATATTCAACCTGGAGCCTATAATTTAACAGGGTTTTCCGAAGGAACAATAGATGCTTCTAATCAGATGTTTAATACGCCTGAAGAAAGAAATAAAATAATTTAAAAAATTCATTATGCACAACAAAAAATATGATCCAGGAATGGAAAAATTAAAACCAGGAACTAAAGTTGGTATAGTTGGAGAATCTCATATATGGGATGGCCCACTAGATCAAGTTGGAAGACCTCATGGACCAGGATCAAGCACTGGACCTAACGGTATGTCTGTATTAAAAGCAGATTGCGTTTATAAATCAGGTCCTATAACTCAAGTAGCAAAAGGAAGATAACAAAATAAAAAAAAATAAAATGGCAATATATAATGGAGCAATAAAAGTAAGACCGTGTGAGTGGGTTAATATTCCTCAACCTGGGATATTAGTAGATTTTTTCCCAGACGCAACATGGTTTTATGACGATACTAAATTCCCAGGAATTTTTGATATACCAGATAGTATAAGGGATACCTGTATAGAAGCTAATGTTGGTGGTGGTGATGTAATATACGCTACTGATACAGCAACTGGCGCAGACTATATTTGGGAAATTGAAGAATTCATTCCCAACTCACACACAATCGTTCCTGCGATTATAACTATAAAACCTCATAATTGTCCACCACTTCCACCAGGAGGGGTAATATCTGGAGCTGATTTGGATTTAAAAATATACAGAGGTAATTATAGTCCTACTAACGGAACTTTAGAAACTCTAACGGGTTATACTGGAGCAGGTAACAGTGAGGGATATAGTTTGTATAGTCAAGGTGGTGGTGGAATAATTAAATTATTAACTGTTAACAATGATTTAATAGATTTACCAGTAGAATCTACAGCTAGTATTATAGATTTACAAGTAGTAAAAGTTTTAGAGATAAATGCGGGCGGAGGTCCAGGAACTGGTCCAGATGTATGGGCTTTGAGAGTACAATAATAAATAAACAACAACAATAACAACAAATAATCATGGGATATAAATTACCAGACGCTTTTAGTCCTTTACGTAAAGATTGGATAAGAGGTGCAATAAAAAGACCAGGCGCATTTAGAAAAAAAGCTGAAGCTCACGATATGAGCACTAAAGCTTTTGCTAATGAAGTAATTGCCAATAAAGACGATTACAGCACTCTAACCGGACAACAAGCAGAGCTTGCACACACATTGATGGGAATGAACATGAACTCCCCTTTAAACAAACATGATGAGATACAAGCTGAAATAGACGCTGCAAAAGCAAAATGGGATAAAGAAAAACCAGAGGGAGACTTCTATGAGACATATGCTCATCTTTATGAAGCTAAAACTAAAGCTGAAGCAGCTCACAAATCTAGTCCATTAGATAATAGGTTTTCTGATGCTATTCAAGATAAATCTTTATTAGAAGAAGCTCCTGCTACAGTAGAAAGCGCTAGTAAAGCTGTAAGTGATTTTGGTAGTAAAGTAGAAGAAACAAAAACTAAGAGAGAAAACACAAAAAATGAAACAGAGCCTAAGTCTAAAAAAGACGCGCGAATAAGCAAAACTAAAGAAAAAATTAGTAGAGCTAAAAAAGATGCTTCTAGAACTAATGCTGAAGGAGGAACTAAAGAAAGTCAAGCTACAGCTAGAGCAAAAGCTAAAAGACTTGAAAAAAGAGCTAAACGTCAAGCTGGAAGAGCAGAAAGAAAAGAAATTAGAAAATCTAATAAGTTACGTGAAAACAAAAGGCAAGCGATAATTAAAAGTCGTAGAAAACAAAAAGAATCATAAATTTAAAAACACATAAAATGGGACAAGGACATAAAATAGATCCAAGAACACAAGGACATCACGCGGTAAATTCATGGGAAGAAGAAGATGTAAAGAGAGGTAGAAAATTAATGGCAGAAGGCCATAAAGGACATGCTGAAGCATTATTTGATGATGCGCATGGTAGTTATAACTGGGACGGTCATAATTCTACTGGACCTGAAATGAGATCACCAGCAAATTTAAAATTTGGAGGATGGAGAGATTCAAGAGAATTAACAGACATGCCAATAATGGATCATGGAGCAGCTACTCCACTTCATAACCAAGGATATGTAGCTAGAGAAGATGAATCTTTAGGGATGAGAACTGGAGCAGAAAAAAATTTCTCACAATCTTTTAAAGCACGTAGAGACGATGCTTATGGAAAATGGGGTAAGAGAGATGAAGAACATCACGGCAACAATCATATAAATAAATAAAAATGCCTTACAAACAGCGTTTTGGCAAACATAACGCATCTCCATTATCATATGGTATGAGTTCTAGTCGATATAAACCAAAGGGTGGATATGGTGTAGGTAGTTCTAAACCTAAAGAAACACCTATAACACCTAAGGTAAACACTGGTATAGATGCAGAAACGGATGTTATATCACAAAATAATAATATAGCTAATCTTGAACTAGCTAGTGTTCCTAAAAAACGAGGTTTCTTAGATTGGGCTCAAGATGGGTTAACAGCAGCTGGTATGATACCTGGTTTTGGTGCAATACCAGATTTGATAAATACAGTAGTTTCTGGCGGTAGAGCAGCTCATGCAGCTGCTACAGGTGATAAAAAAGCACTTAAGGAACATTTAGGATACGCTGCGTTAAATCTAGCAGCAGCAGTCCCAGTAGCTGGACAAGCAGCGGGAGCTACTAAATTAGCTATGAGTGCAAATAAAATACAAAAAGCAGTTAAAAAGGTTGTTCCTGATTTAGCGGAAGTTAGTATTAAAGCTGGAAAAACTCAAAAATATGGAGTAAAAGGTATTAAAGGTGTAAAATCCGGTAATGATGAACTAGAAATAGCTCAACAAGAAAAACACAAACAAAAAGTTGGAGACATGCTGAGAGATTCTGATTATGCTGGAGACGGAGGAGATGTGGAAAAAAATAAAAATCTTGTTTAAAATGGCATTTAAACTAAAACCACCTTATAAAATATTAACCACACCTATTTATGAAAGAGAATTAGAACCAGGTGTAATGGGTAAAGGAAATAAAAATGGTACTATTCTTATTGGTGATAATGTACCGACAGAAATGCATTCAGATGTTATAAATCATGAAGAAGTTCATATAGATCAAATAAAAAGAGGAGATTTATGGTATGATAACAAAAATGTATATTGGAAAGGAAAATGTTACCCAAGATCTAAAATGAAAGAAGGAGATAAAAATTTACCATGGGAAAAGGAGGCTTATAAAAACTCTTAATAAATTAAATATAATGAAATCTAAAAAAATTAAAGGAACTAAATCTATACAATCAAAAGGCTTAGGAGATACAATTGAAAAAATAACTAAAGCTACAGGAATTCACAAAGTAGTAACAAATGTATCACAATTAATAAATAGAGATTGTGGGTGTAATAAGCGAAAGGAAAAATTAAATAAAAAATTTCCTTATAAAACTCCTAATGATGAAATTAATATAGATGATATGATTAAACATCAATTAGAAACAGATTTAGCTATTTTAAAAGGAAGTAAAATAATGTATGGCAAAGATAAAAAAGAAATTTAAAGAAACAACAATTGGTCAATTATTAATGGGCGCAGCTTCAGTAATTAACCCTACATTAGGAAATGTCTTGCAAGGAGTAACCTCGCCAAAAGAAGCTATTGAAGCTATAACTAAAGCTGATGCTCCTTCAGAAGACAAAATTAAATTACAACAATTAATATATGACCAACAAAATAAAGAAATAGAATCTATAACTTCTAGATGGGAGGCAGATTCGATGTCAGACTCATGGCTTTCCAAAAATGTACGTCCGTTAGTATTAGTGTGGTGTATATGTATATTTTCATTAGCAGGTATTTTAGATAGTGTTGAAACAGTACCTTTTCACATAAATGCTACATGGAATGATACTTTCGAGAAAGTTATGATGGCCGTCGTTTTAGCCTATTTCGGCGGACGTACGACTGAAAAGGCAACAAGTATATACAAAAATAAATAAAACAAAAACAAAAACAAAAATTATGGCAAGTAGATATGTAAAAATACCTGTATATCAAGTATTAAACAAAAACAACTCTAGCGGTGAAGAAACTTATCCAGTTCAAAGTACTATAATGAAGACTTTAAGAGTTCCTCAAGAGTATTTAATGACAATGACCGGATCTGGTTACATGAAATACACAGTTGAGGGTGAAGTTGAAGAAATTGAAGGGTTACAAAAAATTACTCATACTCAGTTAGATGGGACTTTAGGAGAAGATCAAAATCAAAATGGAATGTGGTTTCAAATTCCTTTAAACACAGAGAAAAATACTTTTCACACTACAGGAAGTGATGCTAGTTCTTATAATACAGAAAATCATAGTGTAGCATTATGGTTAAGAGTTTCTCAAGAAGTAGTATATGAAGATCCAACAGACGGTACAACAACAGCTTATATAATGCCTCAAGCAGTAAATTGGGGAATTGGACAAGGTTGTCAACAAGATGTAATAACAGACAGAGAGACTTTAGAACCAAATAATCCAGAGAAAATGACTTCCCAAACTGGAAATATAGATGCGGAAGGAACTGTAAATTATCTTCAAAATAAAATTATAGAATGTTTAGCAGCAAATCCAGGCGCTCAAGAAACTTTATTAGATTTTGGAACTGTAGATAACAGTAATACTATAAATGGAAAATTAGTTGGAAAAACAGAGCCAGCAGGAGGAGGAACATTTAATAGTTATCCAACAAATACTGGTCCTGATGGAATAGTAGGAGATGCGGTTCGTGGTAAATGTCGTTTACTAGTAACATGCGCAGCTGTTACTAATTCATTTGAGAATCCACAAAGAAATCCAGGGACGGATCTATCGGATCCATCCAGTTATGATCCAGCTGAAGCATTAGGAGAAGTATGGGGAGCTACAGTGCAGTATGCTACCACGGGTGACATTAATGATAATGCAGGAGCAGGAAAAGGAAGAGCACCACAGACATTGTACTTAAATGCGTATGGATCAACAAATCCAGGAACAATATCATATACTTTAGGTATTGGTAATGTAAATATAGCGTCAATAGCAGCTTCAGTATGTGAATTTTATAGTAAATCTTCAGGTAAGAAACCAGGTGGTGGCGAAAGTATGGCATAAATCAATAACATAATATAAAAAATAACAATTAAAAACAAAAAAAATGGCAGTAGATAAAGCATTAAATTATTTGAAATGCACAGGTTATCAAATTAGAAGTAGACGGTATGACTCAGTTGCAACTTCAATAGTACCAGGTGTAAAACCAGATATACCACAAATAAATTATTTAGTTTGTGAAGAACAAGTAAGAGAAATTAATATAAATAAAGACGACATTATCCATGTATTTGGATATAATGCAGCAAGAGAGAATACAGCAGGGGTTCCACCAGAAGTATTCTGGAAAGTAAGTAATAGAATAGGATTGGTATTAAAAAATCAAGATATAATAGAGCTACAGATAGTAGGTAGAGCACCTTATGTAGAAGTAGATGGACCAGACGCTGGTAAAGGAGAGGGTTTAACAGTAGCATCAACTAATAATTATAATAGACAAGGACTTCATGTTTATACTGAACCTTTCGTTGGAATAGATTATTCAACTTTTGCTAAAGGTGGGGGTGGAACAAGCAACCTATCCACTAATTTAGATTGGAATGGTTTTTATGAAATGGATGATAAATGGCCAACAGATGGCTGTAGTGCGTCCCCAGCTAGTAGAGATCAAACTCAATAGAGAAGAAACGCAATAAT
>Ga0114934_10001343_pt1 | contig 15992 bp, 17 predicted proteins | sample 4SBtaG_2_FD_99695 | JGI IMG/M metagenome (GOLD analysis project Ga0114934, IMG submission 99695) | Deep subsurface microbial communities from Kolumbo volcano to uncover new lineages of life (NeLLi) - 4SBTROV10_white metaG | ecosystem: Environmental > Aquatic > Marine > Volcanic ... | reverse complement strand
TTATGTTACTATTAGCACTATGAATATTTGTTAACAATGGCATAATATTAAATACCTATCCAATCTTATTTTTACAGGATGAACTCTATTCTCTTTTTCCCTACAGTAAATTAACGCTATCAATGTGTAAATAAAACTTGATTCTATTATTATTTGGTACTAAAATATAATCAGTATCAAATAATAGAAACGAGTGATAATAATGAAGTTAGATACAAATAATCATTTAGTATTACTGTTGCATTATCATCTCGTATTAGTTATAAAATACAGAAGAGAAGTAGTGAACTCGTTTTGCTAAAGCAAAATATCGGGACTTCAGGTGGAGACTTTACTCCACCTGAAGCAAAAAGCTTGAATCTCCCAGTTATAGAAGTGGGAGTCTTATAGAATTGATAAATGCTACTGTTTCAAAATCTCCAAGTGGAAAATATTTTGTATCTATGTATCCCTCATCAAAAACATGTAGTGAATGAGGGCATGTTATGGAAAATATGCCAATGCAAATAAGAGAATGGGAATGTCCAAAATGCGATAGCATTTATGATAGGAATATAAATGCTAGTAAAAATATATTAAGACAAGGATTATTAGATATAGCATAAAAAAGAACCGTAAGTCTTGTGGGGATAGTCTGTGGAGAAAGCAGATTACGAAATCTGTGAAGCAGGAAAAGTTCTTGGATATACCAAGAAGCTCCTACTTTAGCGTGAGCAATTGGAGGGAGAGTTCACAGCGAGATAAAATAGAATAAAGCTTATGTATGGGATATTTATTAAAGGGGTTGAATATATGAAAGTTTTAGTACTTTATTTTAGTGGAACAGGAAATACGCACTATGTGGCTGAGTACATTAGTAAACATTTATCTTCTAAGAAAAAGTACAAAGTTACTCTTTGTGCAATTGAAAAATGTAATAAGCAAGAAATATCTAATTATGACATACTTTTTATTGGATTTCCAGTTTATGCAGGAAATATGCCTGTTTTTATGCAAGAATATATAAAAGACATTCCGTTGACTACAACTAGAGCTGTTTATTTATTCTGTACTAAGGGAGCATTCTCAGGCAATGCGATAGCTAATGCAGCTAAGTTGATTCAAAAAAATGGATATATTACAATGGGGTATGCTGAAGAATGGATGCCTGGTTCAGATGGACTTGCATTTTTAAACAAAGATTCTAAAGCTATTGAAAAAATGACAACTAAAGATTTTAACAAATTGGATGCAATAGATGGAATGTTAAGTAATATTGATGAAATATTTAAAAAACCTAATAAATTAGAAAAATATAAAATAAAAATTCCAGTTAAAATAAGTGGTCTAGTTGTAGGGGGTATATTTAAAATCATATACAAACCTATGGAAAGAAAATTCAAGAACAAATTTTGGGTTAATGATTCTTGTATACAATGTGGATTATGTGAAAAAATATGTCCTTCCAATAATATAAAGTTGAATAATGGGAAGGTAAAATTTGGAGATGATTGTTACCTTTGCATGAGATGTGTTCATCAATGCCCAAAAGAAGCAATTCAAATAGGGAAAGGTACAGTAGGTAAGTTTAGATGGAAAGGACCTAATGATGATTTTAAACCCATTTAATTGATATAGTATAGTAGTAGAAAAGTTATAAGCCTTAGACCTACTAATTTTATTATAATCACCATTTAATTTCTATGGTATAGTAGAAAATCCTAAAAGAAATTGTTTTTCTTTTAGGATTTTTATAATATATTATTTATTTTTCAGATGGTCTCCATGTATCCAATACAGCTTTTCTAGCAGCAGCTTTTTCAGCTGGATTTAATCCCCAGTAGAAAGTCTTAGAAAGAGCACCTTCCCAATCACCGTAAAGTGGATTTGGTAACATAATGAATTTAGTTCCAAAATTGTCTTTGTTTTGATCAACTAAAGCGTTTCTATCTTGCATATTTTTGTGATAAGTATCGATTGGAAAATCATTTGCATTATCACCCATATAAAGTATTACATTATAATCTTTAGTAATACCATCTCTTCTTGGCTGTTTATCGCTTGTATCTGTTTTAAGACTCATATGTTCTTTATCAGCATAAGGGTAACCTAATGCTTTAAGATTATTTATTGTTGCTTCTAAACCAGTTGCTTCTTTTCTATTACTCATATAGAAAATAGCAACACCTTTGCTAGCAGCATATTTAAGAAATTCTACAGAACCTGGCATAGCTTTTGCTTTTTCAGCATTAACCCATTGTCCCCAAGTTGTTTCATTGTATGAATCATTATGTCCAATATGACCAGCATCATATGTACTATTATTTAAAATAGTTTCATCAATATCAGTTACTATTGCTAAAGGTTTATCATCACCTTTTTTATAATTAGCAATGCTTTGGTCTACAATCATTTTACCCATATTGTATGCTTGGTAACAAAGTGCACGATATTCTGCAGATGTTTGAACCCAATCCATAGCCATTACTAATTGTTCATTTAAGTCCTTTTGAGAATAAGCAGGCTCTAAGTTTAATACATCGCCAGCATAAATTAAATCAGGATTTTGGATATTGTTATATTTAACAATATCTTTCCAATCAATTCCACATTTTGCACCAATTTTAGCTAATGTGTCGCCTTTTTGTACAGTATAGGTATTTAATGCAAATGCAACATTACTTGTACCAAGAAGTACGAATGATAATACAGAAGCTAGTACAACTTTAGAAGCCCTTTTGAAAAAATTTTTTTTCATTGATTTTACCTCCTTGTGGTATGTTATTCATGGTTTATATTCTACGAGTATTTTATATTCTACATTTATAGTAAAAATCCTTTTAAATAATATGAGTAAAAATTTTCTTAAATAATATTGATGAATATTTGAAATTATCAGACTAATTCTTCATCAGTATTTTTTTCGTAATATATTTCTTTGTCAAATTCTTTTTCTGATTTAGAAATAAGTCTTGTACAAACAGCATCACCTGTTATACTTACAACTGTTCTAGTCATATCTAACAGTCTGTCTATAACCATTATTAAAGCTATACCTTCTATTGGAAGGCCAACAGCTTGAAGAACCATAGAAAGAGTTATTAAACCAACGCCTGGTACACCTGCAGTACCAATAGAGGCAAGTGTTGCTGTTAATATTACAGTTAAGAAAGATTGCAAAGTTAGATGAATTCTATAAACTTGAGCAATAAATATTACTGCTATCTCTTGCATTATGGCGGTACCATCCATATTTATCAATTGTTTTGCTCTAGCGAAACGAGTTCACTATTTCAGCTATTTGTTTTGCTACTTTATCACCACCAATTTTACATTTATTTGGTTTATCACCATTTTTAACAATGTTTTCGGCATATTCATTACAATTTTTATAACCACATGCACCACAATTAAAATGGGGCAGTATACTGTCAATTTCAATAATAGTTTTTCTAAATATGTCTGTATTTTCCTTACTATTCATAATATCATCTCTTTTTACGATTTTGGATGTAATGTATCCAATTACAAAAATTGAAGGTATAGTTAATAATGTTCTAGTTGTCATAAAACTAACTCCTAAGAATTTTGACTCAACAAATAACATAGGTACTTTAATTACTGCCCATGTACTTATTAATAAAACAATATTTAAAATACTTGCTCCTTTATTAACTAGAGAAAAAGCAATAGGAAAAGCTGCATATATTGGACCTGCAGAAATAGAACCAAATATCATTGACAATATGTTTCCTTTAAATCCAGAATTTTTTCCAAAATATTTTATTATTGTTTCTCTTGGAACCCACACAGTAATAAGACCAGAAATAACAAATACAGCAGGAAGTACTTGGAGCATATCTTTTAGATAACCTACAGTTGTATTAATAGAGTTCATAAAAATAGTTTTACTGTGTAGCAATGTTGCAGTATATAATATTATAGTAATAATTTGTATTTTGTATTTTTTTATTGTTTTTATATTCATTTTAATATTACCCCCATTCCTAATGCGATAGCAACAGCTAAAGTTATGCTGAGAGCGTTTCTTACCAAAGTAAATTTCTTACCAAAATACTTGATTTCTATAGGCATAGTTGCAAAGCCTACCATTGTTAGTGTACTAATAAATGCTGCTGTTGCAACTAAATTAGCTCCACTTTTTAACAATGATCCAGCTAATGGAAGAGCAACAAATGCAGGTATAATTGTTATAGCACCTATGCCAGCAGCAAATAAAATACTTAATAATTGATTGGAATTTCCTAGTAAGCTTTTTATTATAGAGTTTGGAACCCAAGATAAAAATAATGCTACTAATGCCATTAAAGCAAAAACTTCTACAAAAGTGCTTTGAAATAACTTTTTAGCTAAATTTAAACTTTCAACGGTTTTTTGTTTATTTTTTATTAAAGACAAAATAAAGAAAATTGCTGTAACAACTAATAATATTATTGTGCTCAATTTTTATCCCCCTTTTGAATGTTTGATGTTATTATAGTATAATTTAATTTGAATTTTTGCAGTTACCTCGGTAACTAATTTTAAATTTTGGGAGAATTTTTATGAATATAGAGGAGTACATAGAATTATTAAAAACGGGAAATTTATTTAAGGATTTTTCGTATAAAGAAATGATTATGTTATTTAATGAAAGAAATAATTATATAAAAAATTATAGTAAAAAGAACATAATTTACTTTGAAAATGAAAAATGTACATCTTTTGATATAATATTAAATGGTAGAATAGTAATTCAAAAAATAGATAAGAACGGAAATGTATTAACTATTGCTGAATTTTATTCTGGTGCTACTATTGGTGGAAACCTTTTATTTTCAAACGATAGTACATATCCAATGAACATATTAGCAAAAACAGATGTGACCATTTTACATATTAAAAAAGAATTTGTTTTGGAACTATGCCAAAACAATAAAGTTTTTTTAACTGAATTTTTAAAATGTATATCGGATAAAGCATTGATATTAACACAAAAAATCAAAGCCATATCGAAAAAATCAATTAGAGAATCAATAATAGATTTTTTGAACTTAGAATATTATTATCAAAAGAAAAACAGAATAGAATTATATATTTCAAAAAAAGAGTTAGCTGAAAGGCTAGGAGTTCAAAGGACTTCTCTATCTAGAGAATTAAATAAAATGAAAAAAGATGGACTTATTATATATGATAAAAACTCAATAACAATAGTAGATTCAGGAATAATTAAAAAAAATAAAATTTTCTTTGACATTAATAAAAAAGTATGATATACTCGTTGAGTAGTAAAAAATAAGTAAAGATAATTTTGGAGGTTTTTTTTAATGAAAACAGGAATAGTAAAATGGTTTAACAGTGAAAAAGGTTTTGGATTCATATCAGTTGAAGGAGAAGATGATGTATTTGTACATTTTTCTGCTATCCAAGGAGAAGGATTTAAAACTTTAGAAGAAGGTCAAAAAGTTCAATTTGATGTTGAAAGAGGCGCTAGAGGTCCTCAAGCTAGTAACGTAGTTAGAATATAATAATTTTTAATATCTATAGATTATTTAACAGACAATGTTTTAGTTTGCTTGTTATTTAACTATTCTTATCAAAATGATTGTTTTTATATTTGGTTACAAGGACTAATTAAAATTAAAAATTGTTGAAATTTTTATAGCAGGAGTATTGTTCTCTTGCTATTTTTTATCGACTTTATAAGACTCCCACTTTTATAAGTGGGAGTCTTAAACTTTTTGATTCAAGTGAAGTAGAGTCTCCACTTGAAGTTCTGATGTTTTGTTTTAGCAAAATGAGTTAAACTAATATGCTTATTAGTTTAAACTGCTTTCTAGAACTTTTTTTTTATATCAGTATTTAATGATTTGTTTTCTTTAGAAATATTTTTATGAAAATTCACGATATACTTGTCCAATTCTTGACTGGTTCTAAGGATTTCGCCAGAACATAATTTTTTGCTATCATCTTCAATTAAGCAATTCAATTTATTTCTTAATTCTTCTATAATTAAGTAATTCATGGTCAACCACCTATCTTGTTATAACTCGCCAACATTTTACATTATAGTATTTATATATTTAAAATGCAATAATAATAAACAAATTTGTAAATAAAAAATTTATTGATAAAAATACATAAATGATTAAACCACAATAAGCTATATATCAATTTCAAATATACAATATATAGTATTTATGAAATTGATTCTTATGTATATATAGTTATGAGTTTCTATTAAAAATACTTTTTGAGGTATAATTATAAATATGATATAATACATATGATGTAAATTTATCTAATTATGTAATATAAATGTTGATACAAAAAATAGATGATATGGAGATAAAAATATGAGAGCAGAATTAAAGTTTAAATTACACAAACCCTTAATTATTCCACTCCAATACAATCATATCGTTCAAGCAATGATATTTAAATGGATTAATGACGAAAGCTATCGAAAGTTTATTCACGATACTGGATATAAATACAACAACAGAGTATTTAAGATGTATACTTTCTCAAGATTACAAGGAAAATATAGTATTAATAAAGAAAACAGTACTATAACTTTTGAAGATGAAATGAAACTTCTCATATCTACAGTTGATAGGAAGTTTTTGATGTATATTGTCGATGGCATAATAAGAAATAAAGAAATAAATATTATAGGCAATAAAATTGAACTTGGAGAAGTATTATGTTATGAAAAAAACATAAAATCAGGGGCTAATATATTTACTAAATCGCCTATTACTGTATATAGCACTTTTGAAAATGAGTTAAGTAAAAAGACATACTATTATAGTCCTTATGAAAACGATTTTTCAGAGTTAATAAGAAAAAATTTGATAAAAAAATATAATGCACTATTTAATAAAAATCCAGAAAATGATGAATTTATCATTATTCCATCACAAAGAAAGAAACCTAAAAAGAGTGTGATAACTTATAAAGGAACTATAATAAAAGCATGGAATGGTGAGTTTATTATTAAAGGTTCTAATGAACTTATTTCTATGGCATATGATGCTGGGCTCGGTTCTAAAAATGGACAAGGCTTTGGATGTATTGAATTGTGCGATAATTACAAATTAAGGTAATATGACAGAATACCCAATTATTATTGGAGTAACTTTTGTTTTAATAATTATATTAAAATACATTGAACGTATATTGAAAGGAGGGACAAGCTTGCAGGAAGGAATTATTCAAATAGGTAATGCTATACTAAAAGATGGTAATTTACTTGATAATTTGGTTCAAGAGATTTTACCTATTGTAAAAAACAAGCAAAGATATGTTCTTAAAATGAATTTTATTACGGATGAAAAAAGATTAATAATAGATGCAAAAGAAGAGATGAATGAAAAAACAGCGTATAAGTATTTATATATAGGTTCGGCATCGGGTTCGAATTCTCCACAATGGTATGCTTCATCAACAACAGAAGCATATCACATTACAGAAACTCTTCCGAATCTAAGAAAAATTGATTTAGGAGAAAAACTGAACACTAAGATAAAAAATATTGTTGATGAATATTATGTGGATCTTGGTGAAGACATCAAAAGCAATAAGAATAGATATATACTGGATTTAAAAAAGTTTAATATTAGTGATGAAGATGTAACAAATATATATGATATTGTAAAAAAGGAAGAAGAGGAAAAATATCAGAAAGGTATTCAAGATAAAAAAAATACTAATAAGAATATAAAAAAAATAATAAAAAATACTTATGTTGAGTTATTTAATGAATATGTTAAGAAAGAACTTAAAGTTAATCCTAAACAGATAGGGTTGTATACATTGCTTATTGATAGTAAACCATTGAGTGAGGAAGAAGAATACAGACAAGCCATAATTAAAGAGAATGAGAAAAATAATAAAAAAAAGAAAACAAGCAATAAGAAAAATTTAATTATTGAGTATTGCAGTGTGTGTGGTTCATCAAAAAATGTTACACATAAAATAAAGACTAAAATAAAATTCTATACAACTAATCTTATAACTTTTGCGAGTGAACTGGATAAAAACAATGGCTATAAAAAGAATATGCTTATGTGCCAAGACTGTATAGAAAAAATTATTGTAGCGGAGAAATATATTATTAACAATTTAAATACTACGCTTTCAGGATTTTCAGTATATATTATACCTCATTTCATAATAGGACAGCCGATGAGCAAAGAAGAATTAGATGATTGCTCCCATAAAATAAATAAGTCATTTAACATGGTAGTGAATTATGACAGTATAGACCAACTAAAAAGTGAAATTGATAATGCATTAATTGCCAATGATAGATATGATGAATCATATTATTTATTAAACTTTATTTTTTATAAGAATGTCAATGTGGGCACAAAAGTTCAGAGATTGATAAAGGATGTTAGTCCATCTATATTCGCAAAAATAGCAGAAGCGTTATATAAAGTGCATAAAACATCACAAGAACTTATGGGTGAAAATTATAAAAGAAATATTACACTTGGAAAGTTGTATAGCATAGTTCCAGTAAGAAAAGATGAAAAGGGAAGGGCACAGCAATATAAAAGATTATTACAATTTTATGACAATATTTTTACAGGAAAGAGAATGTATAAGAAAAACTTAATTGAAAGTATACTTGATACTATTAAAATACAATACTTTGAAGAGGAAAGCTATAATGTTTCAAGTGGACAAATTCATAATACAATAATGGATGGTAATTTTTACATCAAATTTTTAAATTATTTAGGAAACATAAAGGAGGGGATTGGTATGGATTATGATTTATTAAATCTTGATGAACACATTAAAAGTTATATAAATGAAATGAAGTATAGTGAAGAACAAACGGCATTGTTCCTACTTGGATATTTAGTTGGTGAAATAGGGAATTCTCAGAGAAAAAGAAGTTCAGAAGGTAAAAAACCTATACTTAATAAATTGAATTTTGGAGGGATAGATAAGGGCAAGCTTATAAGGCTTATTGGAGACGTGTTTAATAAGCTTCAGCAAGAAAAAATATTGAAATATAATGAGATAGTATTTAGTGAGTGTAAGAGACTTATCGATAAAAATTTAAATGATTGGAATATGAATAAGCATGAAAATCTTTTCTATATATTATCCGGATATGGATATGCTTCAACAAGACCAATTTATAATAAAAAGAGTGGAGGAGATAATGATGAAAAATAGCGAAATTTTATACCTTTATGATGCCAAGATTACTAATCCAAATGGTGATCCAGATGAGGAAAATAGACCACGTATGGACTATGAAAGAGACATTAATCTTGTTTCAGATTTAAGAATTAAAAGATATATTAGAGACTATCTTATGGATAGAAATTATAGTTTATTTGTCCAAAAGATAGATAATAAGTCAGTAACAGCGAAACAGAGAATTGAAAAATTAAAAAAACAGGATGTAAAATTAATTTTGAATGAACTTATAGATGTTAGGATGTTTGGAGCTACAATACCAATAAAAAGCAATACTATGACTTTTATTGGACCTATTCAGTTTAATTGGGGATATTCTCTTAATAAAGTAGAATTACTAGAGTCAAGTATAACTTCTCATTTTGCTTCGGATGAAAAATATAAACAAGGAGCAATCGGCAAAGATTACAGAGTTAAGTATTCCTTTATAGCGTTTTCAGGTGTTATAAGTGGTAAGAGAGCAGAACATACTCAATTAAGTTATGAAGATGTTGAATTGTTTGATAGTGCAATGAGACACGCTATCACAGAACAAGTAACTAGAAGTAAGATTGGACAATATCCTAGACTTTACATGAGAATTCAATACAAAGATAATGAGACAATTTTAGGAGATATGAGAAGTAAGATAAGTTTAAATGCTGAAAATGAAAGCATAAGACACATAAATGAGTGCTCGCTTGAAATAGGTAAGCTTGTGGAATTTTTAAATGAGTATAGTAATAGAATAGAAAAGATATTCTATTACTATGATGATGCACTTAAACTTACTGTTGATGGTAAACAAGATAAGTTTAAAAATATTTTTTCATTTATTGATATAGAAGAAGTAGAGTAGGGTGAAGCTTATGCAAATACTTATTTTTGATGTATGGGGTATGTTTGCACATTTCAGAAAATATTACACCAATTCATCTTCATTGACATATTCAGTTCCCCCAAGAACAACTATTGCAGGAATGGTAGCATCAATGCTTGGATATGATAGAGATAGCTATTATGAAGTCTTTAATAGAGACAATATGAATATAGCAGTAAAGAAACTTACAGCAAATAGAAGAATCATACAGTCTTTAAATTATATAAAAGCTGACAGCGTAGGTAAACTTTTTAATCCAGAAAATCACACTCAAATTCCATTTGAAGTGTTAACGGATGATTGTGGAGTTGGATATAGAATATATTTGCATCATAATGATGACGATATTTTTAATGATATTGTTAGAAGAATAAAAGAAAAAAGGTTTGTATATGCACCATATTTAGGGGCAGCACCTTTTAATTGTAGCATAAATTATGTTGAGTTAGTTGAGAATGCGAACAAAATAATATCGTATGAACAAATAGATATTTCTACGGTTATAAATACTGAGTATATAGTTCCAAATACCATTGATGTATTTAGTGAAATAGTTTTCATAAGGGAGAAAATGCCTTCAGATTTTAATAGTGATAGGACTATAAAATCAACAGATTCATATATATTTGATAATTTGTGCAGAAAAGTAACATTAAAATTAAATAGAGAGTTTTACAATATAAAATATAGAGATATTGAAGAAAATATAGTATTTATGTAGAGAGGTGGCAGATTTGAAATTTTATTCGCATATCAATCCTTATAAATTAATATTTACACATGCAAATGAAGTAGATTTATTTGCAAAAGAAGTACTAGGGGAAGAGTATGATGAGGAAAATAAAATTTTAAGCTGTTGCCATGATTTTGGGAAGTATACAACCTATTTTCAAGACTATCTTATAGGAAAAGATAAAAGCAAAAACAGAAATAATAGTCATAGTTTTATATCTGCTATCTTTGCTTCATACATTGCTTTGGACAAATTTGGGGAGGACAATATTCTTCCCCTTATTATTTTTAATTGTATACTTCATCATCATGGAAGCTTAAAAAACGCTTCAATAGATTTACCTAAAAGTTTAAAAGGAATAACGATAAAAGATTCAGCTTTCTTAATAGATAAAATAGATACTTGTAAAAAACAAATAGAAAACATCAAGAAGAATAGAAATGCTATATATGAAGATTACAATAATTTTGGATATGGAGATTATTTTAATAATTTTATAGATGAAGTTCCAATTGAAAATATACTTAAGAAACTTAAAAAGATAGACTATAAATTTGCTAAAAAATCGGAAGAATCTGGAACTTATTTTAAACACCAGTTGCTATATTCTATTCTTATTGCTGGAGACAAGCTTAGTGCTTCAAATACTATAAGACCTGTTGAATTAAGAGAATCATATAAAAAACTAAATAACAATAAAAATAAAAAATTTAGAGGGATTAAAGGTAGAATAAATGAGATACGATGTGAAATATTCAATAATATTCAGCAGTCACTTGAGAAAAATTATAAACAAACTAAACTATTTTCAATAACATCACCAACAGGAACAGGGAAAACATATTCAGGATTTTTTGCTGCACTTAAGCTCAGAGAATTATTAGGTGATGATAGAAAAATAATATATTCATTACCATTTACATCTATAATAAATCAGAATTATGAAGCTATATATGATCTTTTTCATGATACCAAAGATTTTAAAAGCAAAAGCAGTCAATATATTATTAAGCATCATAGTATGGCTGATGTTGAATATAGCAGTGAAAATGAAAATTATGAAATAATGCAAGCCGAGCTTTTGCTAGAAAATTGGAACAGTGGTATTGTGGTAACAACATTTGTGCAGCTTCTTCAAACGTTGATTGGAAATAAGAACAGAATGCTCAAAAAATTTAATGCAATAAAAGGTTCTATAATTCTACTGGATGAAGTTCAAGCTATTGATATGAAATATTTTTCATTGGTTGATAATATATTGGAGTCTGCTGCACAATATTTGGATTGCAGAATAATTATGATGACTGCAACAAGGCCTCTTATACTTCAAGATGCTTATGAACTTTTAGAAAATAATAGGACATATTTTAAATGTTTTTCAAGAACAAAGTTGATACCTAAACTTAATCCAATATCGATTGAAGAATTTACAGAACAATTTGTAGAAAATATAGAAGAAAAATCATATCTTATAATTTGTAATACTATAAATCAATCATTAAATATATATAAGAATCTTTCAAATTTAGATAGAGAGGTGTATTATCTTTCTACGAATTTACTTCCCATTCATAGAAATGAAAGAATAGATATAATACGTGAAAAATTAAAAAAAGGTGAAAAACCTATACTTGTATCTACTCAAGTTGTTGAAGCTGGAGTTGATTTTGATTTCGATACTGTAATAAGGGATATTGCTCCTCTTGATAGTATTATTCAAGCGGCTGGTAGGTGTAACAGGAATAACAGGAAAGATTCAGATGGTGAGGTTTTTATATATTCTATGATTGATGAAAACGAAAGGTATTATGGTAACTATGTGTATGGCTTAACGAGTATATCTATAACAAAAGAAATCTTAACTGAGTATGATATAATACACGAAAGTGAATATATGGATTTAACAGAAAAGTATTTTATTGGGGTTAATAAAAACATAAACAGTGATGCATCTAGTAAATTTATTAATTCAGTAAATAAACTGCTTTTTAATAAGGCTGATAAAGTAGAAAATGAGAATTATACGTTGGATAATTTTTCACTAATAAAAGATAATTACAATTATATTGATGTATTTTTTAGATATGATGATAAAGCAGAATGTGTATTTAATCTGTTTATGGATGCACTGAGTGAGAGTGATAAAAATAGAAGAAATGAAAAATTGCTTTTGATAAAGAATGAAGTTAGAAATTATATACTATCATTACCAGCTAAATTTAGGGAAAGATTTGATATAGATAAAAATACAGTTGTTATTAATTTACCAATGGAGGGGTGTAATGATTTTTATGATTATAATACAGGATTTATTAGAAGTGAACAGGATGATTTCTTGATTATTTAGATTTTAGAAGGTGATTGTAATGGAAGTTAACGGTACTCTTGTATGGTATTACAACATATGTCAAAGAGAAGTTTGGCTTATGTATAGAAATATATTGCCCGATCAACATGATGAAAATATCGATTTAGGCAGATTCATACATGAAAGAACCTATAAAAGGAATGAGAAAGAAATAAGTTTTGGCAATGTGAAATTCGATGTGCTGCTTAAAACTAAAGATGAAATTACAATAGGAGAAACAAAAAAATCATCAAAATATGCAGATGCTTCAAAATGGCAACTTTTGTATTACTTATGGTTGCTTAAAAATGCAGGTGTAAAAGCTAAAGGCGTTTTGTTATATCCAGAAGAACGTAAAAGAACAGAAGTTATATTGGATAGTGGAAATGAGAGTAAGTTGCTTGAAATGTGCAAAAAAATTGAAAAAATATGTTTAAGTACAACACCTGCAAAAGCAAAGAAAATACCATATTGCAAGAACTGTGCGTATAAGGAATATTGTTTTTCATAGAAATTGTGGCAATGTAACCACTGTTGTTTGCTTCGGTGGTAGTTGATAAGTGCATAAGCCAAAAGAAATATTGACAAATAAAAAATAATGCTTGTCTTGGTGCTATTTGACAAAGATAAGGGGATGATTGAGTGAAAAAAGATATTTATATTTTTAATGATGGTGAGATTAAGAGAAAAGATAATACAATTTATTTTATAAGTAATGGCAATAAGAAATATATGCCTATTGAGCAAATAAATAGTCTCTGGGTCTTTGGAGAAGTTACATTGAATAAGAGATTTTTAGATATAGCCACTAAAAAAGAGATATGCATACATTTTTTTAATTATTATGGATATTATATGGGAACATATTATCCGAGAGAGCATTTAAATTCGGGATTTGTTATATTGAAACAGGCAGAAAATTATATTAATTTTGATAGAAGAATTAAAATAGCCAAATCAATACTTGAAGCAGCGGTGCAGAATATTCTTGTTGTTTTAAAGTACTACAAAAGTAGAAATGTTGATGTAGAAGAACAAATTAAAGATATTGAGTCGAAATTAAGTGAGCTATTAAATTCAAATTTAATTGAGGAAATAATGGCATATGAAGGAAGTATAAGAGAAGAATATTATACTTGTAACAGTATAATAGGTAATCCAGAGTTTAAATTTATGAAAAGAAGTAGAAGGCCTCCACTTGATAAAATTAATGCACTAATAAGTTTTGGAAATTCATTAATGTATACTACTGTTCTTGGAGAAATATATCAAACGCAATTAGATCCTCGAATAGGATATCTTCATTCAACCAATTCGAGAAGATTTTCACTTAATTTAGATATTGCTGAGGTATTTAAGCCAATAATAATTGATAGAGTTATTTTTTCGCTTCTTAATAAAAGGATACTAACTGAAGGCGATTTTTCTAAAGAAATGCAAGGCATAATATTATCTGAGAATGGAAAGAAAAAATTTCTTCAAGAGTATAATACTAAGCTCTTATCTACTATTAAGCATCCAAAGCTGAATTCACATGTCAGTTATAAAAGACTTATAAGAATGGAGATATATAAACTCCAAAAATTCATTACAGAAAATGAAGAATATAAAGGTTTTGTTGCAAGGTGGTAGAATATGTTTGCTATTTTAGTATATGATTTTGGAGAAAAAAGAGTAGGAAAAGCATTGAAAAAATGTAGAAAGTACATGACATGGGTGCAAAATTCGGTTTTTGAAGGTGAAATTACAGAAGGTAATCTAAAAAAATTAAAAATGGAATTGAGAGAGATAATGGTACCAACTGAAGATTCAGTAATTATATATAGATTTAGAACTACTAGATATTCAAGGAGAGAAGTAATGGGATTATCTAAAAATTCAGATGATATATTTATTTAGTTGCTTAAAAATATAAATTTTACAATTTAAGTGTCAAGTGATGTTTTTGTCGTCGACCTCCAGTAGTGCAAAAAATACTGGGGATCGACGAAAGTATTTTTTGAGGAATATCAATACTTTTGATGAAGTACCATTTCAAATAGCAATATTTACAAAAATCGAAAATGCTGATATAATCAATGGTGAAAAGGTTTTTAGAATACCTATGAGGAATTGAAACAGGCAAGGGCACCCGTGGCTTTAGTCATGGGATGAATGTTTTTAGAATACCTATGAGGAATTGAAACATTAAAAGAAAAGAGCAATATAGAAAATGGGTAATAGTTTTTAGAATACCTATGAGGAATTGAAACTTACTATATGGAATGGAATAGTAGCGTTTTTTACTCCGTTTTTAGAATACCTATGAGGAATTGAAACTCGAAAGAGGGGACTAAGACCTCAAAGACATTTAAGGTTTTTAGAATACCTATGAGGAATTGAAACTACATCCTATATATAGTCCAGATTATGGTTGTGAAAGTTTTTAGAATACCTATGAGGAATTGAAACTACAGAATCAGTCAACAACGTAATTAAGAAGATTGAAGTTTTTAGAATACCTATGAGGAATTGAAACATAGAATGTAATATTTCACAATGGACGACTACAGGTGTTTTTAGAATACCTATGAGGAATTGAAACTTTAGAAAAATCGCAATAGAAGAAAATGATTTAAAGTTTTTAGAATACCTATGAGGAATTGAAACATAAAATGAAAGATGAAAATACAGAATTGGCAAAAAGTTTTTAGAATACCTATGAGGAATTGAAACACGAGGTCAAATTTTCAATAATTTCCACATACAACAGGTTTTTAGAATACCTATGAGGAATTGAAACATAGAGAGGTGTAGAATAATATGAGAATAAAGATTAAGTTTTTAGAATACCTATGAGGAATTGAAAC
>Ga0114934_10001342_pt1 | contig 15994 bp, 19 predicted proteins | sample 4SBtaG_2_FD_99695 | JGI IMG/M metagenome (GOLD analysis project Ga0114934, IMG submission 99695) | Deep subsurface microbial communities from Kolumbo volcano to uncover new lineages of life (NeLLi) - 4SBTROV10_white metaG | ecosystem: Environmental > Aquatic > Marine > Volcanic ... | reverse complement strand
TGCGCTCCGCGCACCGAGCCTAGCAAGTTCGCATGCAATAAACTTTGTAGAATTTTACTTACAGTAGGGGCGGGAACCCGCGTTGATAAAGCAAGATCATTGGCTGTCAACCGAGTATCTTTTACATCACCCTCAAGCTTTGCTAGCTCAGTCATCAAAAGGATTCCATAATCTGTGACCCGCGTAAGTCGAAGCATATCCACCTGTTCCAAAAGCACTATTACACCCACCAACATGCAATAGCGTTAATGCGGAGCATTGTAATCCAGATTAAATAAGCTTCAACCCTTGTATCTTCAAGGTTTTAAATGCTAGGTGAATGGAGATAAACGAGCAACTACTAAAATTTCCACTTATTGACCCTATAATAAAATTAAAAAGCACACCATACTGCCTGTGTGAGCAATTTTTCCGCGCATAGTCTGGTTCAATAAGTGGCAAGCTAAATAGCTGTAAAAGTTATAGACTTATTTCGCCAATAATTCGTCAATACGTGAAAATAATTCGTTTGAGCGTTTTCGCGTAAGCTTTTTATTGATCCAATGACGATTGTTAAAAACTTGTGCTATTGTACGAATTTCTAAACGTGTCTTCACTGCTTCTTTAGATTTCTCTCGTAACACACGTGTAACATAGCGATAACGAACCTGCTGTGGTCCACCTACACCCAAAGTGCCCAACAATGAATTAACACTCGGATTATTAACACCTCTTCGCACCCAGTCCGTAGTAACCGTTCCACTAGCAGAATCAACACTCTGCACAGGGAGATTCAAAGCAGTCATACCATCAACCACGGCCGAAAAAACCGTCTCTACAGAGGCATCATAAAGACGCGCATCAAGCGCAACTTTCTTCCCAACTACCAATTTTTTATAACGCTCCGGCATAGAGTCTTTTACTGCAATCGCACCAGCATCCGGAACTTCTACTTCACCACGTAAGCTTGGTGGCACATCCAAAGGAGGGCGAGATTCTGCGGATGCCTGCTTAGCATGACCTGTGCTCGCACCTTCATCGACACTCCAAAAAAGTTTAGGCATTCCTGATGAACAAGCTGCTAACAACATGACCGCAACAAGGGATAAAGCTTTGGAAAAATAAGTAATTGATTTCATAACGCGGGATTCAAGCGGAGACAAGCCCCAAGGTCAAAGATAATTTTACATCAAATCTAAATTTAAGCTTTAATTATACATTCAAAAGCGCATGCTTTCGATAGACCATTGGAAAAAAAAGATGTCTGCCTATACTGGCGACATGCGTTTAATTATGTTGGATACAGAAACTACGGGGCTATCGCCACAAGGCGGTGATCGCATGGTGGAAATTGGCGCTATTGAGGTGAGTCAGCGTTGTATTCAACCCGAACGTAAGTTTCACCAATATATCAATCCAGGTCGCTCTATTCCTGATGTCGTCGTACGTATTCATGGCATTGATGATGCCAAAGTGAAAGATGAGCCAAGCTTTGCTGAGATTGCCCCTGAATTCCTAAAGTTTATTGAAGGCGCAACCCTAGTTATCCACAACGCCCCTTTTGATTTAGCATTTATCATGCATGAATTGGCAGATGCAGGACTAAGCAATATCGGTGATTTTCCAGTGATTGATACCCTTCTCATGGCACGCAAACGTTTCCCACATCAACGCAACACATTGGATGCATTATGTGACAGACATGGCATTGAACGCGGACACCGAACCCTGCATGGGGCACTATTGGATGCCGAATTACTGGCTGAAATGTATTTGGCGATGACAGGTGGCAATCAATTCTCACTGAGCATGGATGTTGAAAGTCAGCCTGCATCAAGCATTATACAGCTTCCAGAAACACAGCGCGCCCACAATGAAAAAATGGAAACAACAAAAATTCTACAACGTGAAGCAATAAGCATCTCCGAAGTTGATAAACAATCCCACCAAGCCATGATGGAACGCATTCATCAAGAAAGTGCCGGAAAAGAGCTTTGGACATGCAATGAAAGCAACAGGAGTTCTATACCATGATGTTACCATCCCCTATCATGATGATTTGTGCTGGAAACATGTGCCGCAGCCCCTTTGCTGAACATTATATGCGCCAAAAATTTGAACAGGCAGGTATAGAGGCTGAATGCTTCAGTCGCGGTCTTTTAGCCATGCCTGGACGTAAGGTTCCCAGTACAGCTTTACAAGTTGGCTTAGAGTTTGGCATCGACATGCAAAACCATGTTTCACAGACCTTGCTGGCTCCCGATGTTGACCGAGCCGCCATGATTATGGTTATGGATATGGCGCAACGTCAGCATTTAAGCAAAATGCGCCCCGCCAGTATTGGCAAAATATTTTTACTCTCTCAACCCAATGGCGGCAAAAAAATACCTGACCCTATGGGTAAAGATGAAGATCACTTCCGTAAAATTTATGAAGAAATTACAATCAATATTGATGCTTGGCTCAAACGCTTTGGCATTCACCAAAAAACTTAAGGAGCCCATGTGAGTTCGCTCGTCCGTTTCTATTTTTCTTTAACACCGCGCCTACAGGCATTTATCATGTTGCGCGATGGACTACAATGCCTCGAACATGCTCGAAAGCAGAATAATCCATACAGTTGGCTACAAGCCGCAACAGATATTCAGACCTCATTGCTTGGTGATCATGGGCGCAAGCCCGCCACCCCTGAACTTCTGGCGTTATTAAAATCTATGCGTGAACATCTGCATGATCTGGCACAGGAGCACCCCGATTTTAGTAACCAAATCACAAAAGCTTGCGAGGCTATTACCGAGCATGAGCAAACATTACGTCAATGCATGCCCACTGTATTGTCATTCTTGAATCAAGATGGAATACTTAATGCTTGGGCAAACGCCAACAAAAAACAAGATTTCTTGGCTCATAAACTTAACTTCCCGCAAATATTACCCATATTCTGGCAATCATTAAACCTACAGGATTCATTTAGCGAATCATTGCAAGAGTTGTGTGCTATCGTCACCCATATTGATGCTATGCTCAATGATTTTGTGCCGTGGTCAGATAAAATTGCTGAAGAAGGACGCGCCCAAATAATGCCACCGCGTAGTGAGCAACATGGTTTATTAATTATCGGACTTGATTCCAAATGGGTAGGGCAAAGTATTACCCCTGATTTTTCCGGCAACCGTTTGGCTATCCGCATACGCTTCCAAGCGTGGAAAGCTGCGGAACCTCAAGCAGTTGTTGAAGAGGATATTCCCTATCGCATGATGTTGGTGCCAATTATATGAAACAAAAATTCTCATGCCCTAACTGCAAGAGCCAAGTAACACGACAAGATAAATATTTTCCATTTTGCTGTGAACGTTGTCGAGCCATTGATTTAGGACGTTGGGCAGATGGCAGCTATAGCATTGCAGGTGACCCAGTTCCAAATCATGAAGATGATGAAGGTCATAGCATTCACTGATGACCGAGCCTAAACAGAACTATCATAAACAAGGTTATATATGGGTAAGCTTTGCCTTAGCCCTACCTGTTTTTTTATGGCCCACTTTTTTACTATTCGGTTTTACACCTGCTTTTGGCGTTAGCATTGAACAAAACTGGGTTATTGCTGCTTGTTCCCTACTTATGGCAGCCAGCGTTGCCGATTCAATCTTATCCTACCGTCACCATATCTCTCACGTTATTGCTAGCGCGATATGGATTATCGTCGCAAGTTCTGTGATTTCATTTGTCATTCGTAATCCTGATTCGGCTTGGTTGATAGCAACGTTATTTGCCTTACGGTCACTCCATACGCTTCACCCCTTATGGAAAACTGAATCTGAACCCCAGCAATGGTGGCACTGGATTGCTTGGGGACGCGATACCAGCACGGCTTTGGTTATATTTCTATGGTTAAGTCACTGGCCTCAATAAACCAATACCAATAGTTAATCGCTGATTAAAGGTTTCATCTTGAGCTAAGTGGATATAAATATATTACGTATGATATACAGCTAGAATATAAAAAGGATGGTTTGATATTTACCCATCATGGGCTACGGTATGCATATATGAAGAAGGTATCTGTGCAGTAGAGAGCACGGGTACAATGCAAACTAAACAACACATAATAATCACATCCAGTCGATATTCGAACTCAATCATAAACCTATTTAATGCCTGCTCCCTAAATCCATAAACACGGCTGCTTTGTAAATATTAAGCGTTTACCACGCGACGCGATGATGGTGTTGGGCGCTCTTCTGGACGAATGCCAAGTTTTGCAAACAATGCTTTATCCTGATCGGCTTCTGTGTTGCCTGTGGTAAGAAGCTTTTCACCATAAAAAATTGAATTTGCGCCAGCTAGAAAACACAATGATTGCATTTCTTCCGACATCACTTCACGACCCGCAGACAACCGAACATGCGAGCTTGGCATGGTAATACGCGCCACAGCAATGGTACGAATAAAATCAAAATTATCCAAATCTTCAAGATCTTGCATCGGTGTGCCTTCCACCTTTACCAACATATTAATCGGCACAGATTCAGGATGAGGGTTCATGCGTGCCAATTGTGCAATCATACCCGCACGATTTTTAACGGCTTCACCCATCCCGACAATACCGCCACAACACACACTCATGCCTTCTGCACGCACATTCTTTAATGTATCCAAGCGATCTTCATAGGTGCGTGTAGAAATGATTTCTTTATAATATTCAGGGTCTGTATCTAAATTATGGTTATAATAATCCAAGCCTGCATCTTTCAATTTTTTAGCTTGTTCTTCATCCAACATGCCAAGCGTGGCACATGCTTCCATATCCATCGCTTTAACTTCACGAATCATGTCGAGCACCAAATCAAAGGCTCGACCTTTGGGTTCACGCCAAGCTGCGCCCATACAAAAGCGTGATGCGCCCTTCTCTTTGGCTGCACGCGCAGCCTTCATCACTTCTTCTTTTTTCATCAATAGTTCGGATTCAACATCGGTATTATAACGTGAGGATTGCGGGCAATACTTGCAATCTTCGGGGCATCCACCTGTTTTAATAGATAATAAGGTTGAAAGCTGAACTTCATTGGCATCGAAATTTGCTCGGTGTGCTTGTTGCGCACGAAACATCAAATCATTGAAGGGTAAATCAAACAATGCTGTGATTTCTTCTACAGTCCAATCATAACGCATACGCAACTCCGTCAACCAAGATTCTGCGAAAGGTAAACGGTTCGGACTCGATAGGAAAGCGCTGATTAACGCCATTTGTTGACATTTGTCATCTTGAGCGAAGTCGAAAGATCTTTGTTTTCAAGATATTACGAAATAGATCTCTCCGCTTCGATCGAGATGACACCTTGCATCAGCACTTCTACAGGCAAAAGCGTTAAGGAACCTCTGGTTTATATTCAAGTTGACTTAAATGTTTGCGTATCCTCAAAGCACTATTCAAACTCATCGAAAGCCCATGTAAACCAAGGTTCAAAAACGTTTCCGTCCACTCTGGGTTTGCAGCCAGTTCCCCACAAACCATCACTGGAATTTCAGCCTTATGAGCAGCATGGGCAGTCTTCCGAATCAATGACAAAATGGCAGGATGGTTAGGGCTGTAAATACCACATACATCTTCATCAGCACGGTCTGCTGCCAAGGTATATTGAATAAGGTCGTTGGTTCCAATGGAGAAAAAATCTGACACTGCTGCCAAATCATCAGCAATCATTACTGCCGCTGGCACCTCAATCATACAACCAACGGACACCGTATTCTTTTGAATTTCCAACTCATCACAGCATGCATCCACCATCTCACGTACGGCTATCATTTCCGAGGAATTTGTTACCATAGGCACCAAAATATTCACTTCCCCATATTCAGAAGCCCGTAAAATAGCTCGCACTTGCGCCCTTAACACAGATGGCCACTGCAATAACATGCGCACGCCACGCAGCCCCATCGCAGGGTTCTCACCATTATAATGATAGCCTGATAATTGCTGAAACAAGGCTGGTTTATCACCACCAACATCCAATAAGCGAAAGGTCACAGCAACGCCATGCATGCCTTTCACAATTTCAGCATACTGTTGATATTGGCGTGTTTCATCAGGTGGCATGGCATCTTGCATAAAAATAAATTCCGTGCGGAACAGACCTACACCCTCAACACCCAATTCTACAGCCAATGCTATCTCTTCACGAAACTCAAGGTTCGCCATAATGTCCATGCGATGACCATTGGCACTTTTTGAGGGCTGTTTAGCAAATACTTTTAAATCATGACGTGCCAAATCCATCGCCGTAATAAACCGTTGGTATTGAGCGATTTCTTTCGCACTTGGATGAAGAATCCAATGCCCTTGCTCTGCATCAAGCAGCAACACATCACCATCATGCACTTGGCCTAGCAAATCACTGGCTCCCAATAGGGCGGGCAAGCCAATGCCTCTGGCAACAATAATAGCATGTGCATTTATACCACCCTGCTCACAAATAATTCCCGCAGCACCTTGACGCCATAACAAAACAATGTTTGAAGGACTTAAATCATCCGCAACAATAATAGTAGGATCATCAGACTGCATGCTGTCAGAGCCAAATACTTGCCCCATCAAATGACACATAATGCGTTGCCCAACTTGCTCTACATCACTCTTTCTACTACGTAAATATTCATCCTCAATACAGTCAAAAACAGTGATAATCTCATCCATTTGGCGACGCAGTGCCCACTCAGCATTGATTTTTTCATTCTCAATCAGATTCAGTGCTTTATCCACCAGCTCAGGATCCAGCAATAACATCCTGTGTGCTTCCAAAATTAAAACAGGGTCTTGGTGCTCCAAACCAAGTAAATGTGTATGTTCTGCATCCAACTCTTGCAATGCTGATTGCACCGCTGCAGCCAATCTTAACTGCTCCTCTTGAAGTTCTTCCGTAGATAAATGCCTCTCAGAAATAGCTGCCTGACCAGCGACAAGCTTTTGCACCTTACCAATCACCACCCCACTACTACTGGCAATTGCCGTGCCTTCGAGACGTTGGGAATTCACTATTCCTCCTCTCCGAAACGATTATTGACTAAAGCCTCAATAGCATCCAAAGCCTGCAGTTCATCTTCACCCACCGCTCTTAATGTTAAAGAAGTGCCTTTCCCAGCCGCCAACATCATAATACCCATAATACTTTTACCATTCACTTCAATATTATCTTTAATCAACGTAATTTCACTGGCAAAGCGACTTGCCTCAGAAACAAAACGCGCCGATGCGCGTGCATGCAAACCGAGTTTATTTTGAATATGTAACAGACGCTCAGCCATGAACTTGATCCCCCTCAGCGGGCGAACAATGATTGCGGCTAGAGGCCATAAAATCCGATGCCAAACACATATATTGCTGCCCAGAGGCAACAACATCGTGTGCCAGCATGCTCAAACTCATATGCTTTTTTTGACACGTTATACGGTCAGATGCTGCCTTAATCAGCGCAGGTAAATTAAAACCTGAAATCACTTCGCACTCACCCTCTTTTAAACATGTCAAAGCAACATTACATGGGGTTCCACCAAACATATCTGCAAAGATTAAAGTTCCATAACCTGTATCACACTGCTTCACGATATGGGCAATTTTCTCTCGTAAAGCTTGAGAATCACTCGATTCAAGCACATCCATCGCGACCATCAAAGGTTGCTCGCCCAGTACATGTTCAACAGCCAATTTCATTTCACTAGCAATACGTGCATGTCCAATTAAAACAATTCCAATCATGACAACCCCTTCTTACAAAAAAACACTCAACCTTTTTTTGCTACACGATCCAATTCTCGATGCCTTACCATCGGCACTGCAAACTCTTGCTGCGCCATCCATGCAGCCAAACGTTCAACCATATAGACCGAACGGTGGCGACCACCACTACAGCCTATTGCCAACGTAAAATATTGTTTACGCTCACGTTTTAACTTTGGCCATACAAATAACAACCACTGACGCAATTTTTCCTCAGCCTCTGCCACTTCAGGATAGCCATCAAAAAACTCACGCACCGCTTCATCCTGACCAGTCTGTCGCGCCAATAAAGGTTGATAATGCGGGTTGGGTAAAAAACGCAAATCAATCACCATATCGGCCTCACTGGGAAGACCTCGCTGATAACTAAAAGACATCAACAAACATGATAAATCATGATCCGCCACACGCACACTTCGACCACGCCAAAATGTCTCCACCAAGTCTGCTAATTCATAGGGATTTAAGGCACTACTATCCAAGACCAAATCAGCCATATCTTTTAATGGACCTAAAGCTTCGCGCTCTGCTGCCAACACAGACTCTAAACTGGCATCTTCTACTTGTTGTGAACTAAAGGGGTGTTTGCGGCGCAATGTGGAAAAACGTCGTTGCAACACCTCGCTTGAGGCATCCATAAACAGCATACTCCACTCACCTTGCTTACGCACCGTTGTTAACATATCAATCAAACTATCAGGTTCCATACTACTACGAATATCCATACATACAGCAGCATGCTCATGTTGCACATGTTCCATCCATGTCGGCAACATGGCTGCGGGCAAATTATCTGTGCAAAAAAAACCCAAATCTTCCAAAGCATGTAATGCCGTACTTTTACCCGCTCCCGATAAACCACTAATCATCAATAACATATTTATTTACCAGTGCTCGGTGTTTCACCACCATGTCGAATACGCTCCTCCAAGGAGGATATGAAATCTTGGTTGCTGTTAATACCCCGCTGTTTTAAAAGTTGATTACGTGTCGCAATTTCAATAATAACAGCCAGTGAGCGTCCTGGGCGAATGGGAATGCGCACATGTGGCAAATCCACTTCATGAATCCGAATCGTATCGTCTTTGGACATCGCACGGTCATCTTCTTTCAAGTTTTCCCAAGCAATCAACTCAATCACCAAGCCAACACGCTTAGTATCTGTAATCGCCGCCGCCCCATACAAATCACGAATATTCACCACGCCCAAGCCACGCAGTTCCATGTGATAACGCAATGTCTCTGGGCTATGCCCTACCAAAATACCAGGACTTGAACGTACCACTTCAACCATATCATCAGCAATCAAGCGATGGCCTCGCGAAATCAACTCCAAACCAATTTCACTTTTACCAACCCCACTCGCTCCTGTTAATAATACACCCAAGCCATAAACATCCATGTAAACACCATGCTGCCATGCTCTTGGAGCCAAACGTTTTGATAAAAATAGCAGCATATCAGTCATAAATGTTGATGATGCCAATTCTGAAACGAACAATGGTGTTTGCGTGCGTTCCGCAGCCTCTCGAATCATAGTAGGTGGCTCAATGCCGCGCGTAATCACAACACCTGCAAGGTTTAAATCAAATACAGCATCAACAGCTTTTTTTTGCACAATGGGTGGCTTGGTTGCAAGATAATGCAACTCTGTTTGCCCAATCACCTGTAAACGATAATCATTCAGATTCTCTAAAAATCCAGCAAAAGCCAAAGACGGCTTTTGCATACGCGGATGGTCAATATATCGATGTAAACCTTGTTCGCCCGTAATCAAACGCATCTGCATAGCTTCGCCCTGTTCGGCAAAGATTTCACCCAGCGTAATACGAGGTGTTTTACTCATTTAAATAAATTAAAACTCATAGCAACTGTACCCCAGCAAATAAATCACTCATGGCTTGTATATCATCAATCGCCATAATGGATTCACGAAATTCAGGTTTCTGTAGTAAGCGCGCCAGTTTTGCCAATAATTCTAAATGCTGCCCTTCTTCATCATCGGGCACCAATAACATCACGACAATATAAACAGGCTGACCGTCAATGGCATCAAAATCAATGCCCTCTGGGTGCCTAGCCATGGCAATGACGGGTTCAGGCAAATCAGACATACGGCTATGAGGTATGGCTACCCCATGACCGATGCCTGTACTTCCCAAATGCTCTCGTGCCATAATGAGTTCCAGTATCTGATCGGGATCCAACGCTGGCAAAAGCCCTGCTATTTCCGCAATCAGTGCTCGCTTACTACATGCCGTAGAAGCAAGCAAAATATGCTCAACTGGAATCATTACCTTAGTATTCATGGGTTATGCAGCTTCTGGAACAATCCAATTTAATGAACCGTCTGAACGGCGGTATAAAGCATTCAGCGTATCTGTATCCGCATTGGTAAACATCAATACTGTCTTATTTTCCGCCAACTCCATTTGCATCACAGCTTCATCCACAGTCATCATATGCGCCTGAATACTCTCATGATTCACAACTTCTGGCATTTGTGTTTCAGCCAACTCTTCCTGCCCTTGACCCATATCAATCACACGGTGAGACACCTTAATTTCTCGACCTTTTCGCTGACCATGGCTGGACATATGTTTACGCAATTTTGCGCGATAACGTTTCAATTGACGATTCAATTTATCCATTACACCATCAATGGATGCATACATATCATCTGTTTCATGCGAGCCATGAATATTAATGCCATTGGCTTGCATATTCACTTCGCAACGTTGGCGAATCTTTTCAACCGACAAAACAACATGAACATCCACAACATGATCAAAGGAATGCTTCAGATGTTGCAACTTTTCATCCACATAAGTCTTCAAAGGATCCGTGAGCTCGACATGTCGTCCTGTAATGGATACTTGCATATTTGTTACCTCCGTCCTTGCGATGTACGTGCTAAAGAAGCACGCTTTCTTTGGCTGCTTGATGGCAACCCAAGTTGTTCACGATACTTGGCTACGGTGCGTCTGGCAATCTCAATTCCTTCTGCCATTAATCTATCCGCAATAGCCTGATCCGAAATTGGCTTCCCTGCTGGCTCTGATTGAATCAATGTTTTGACCCGTTGCTGTACGCGGTGCACCGAAATCATGCCTCCACCACGCATCGGTAAACCCGATGAGAAGAAACGCCGCATCTCAATAAGCCCTAATGGCGTATGTGCATATTTGCCGTTGGTTACGCGAGAAATCGTTGATTCATGCAAATCAACCTGCTCAGCAACATCTTGTAATGTAAGCGGCTTTAAACCAAGAACCCCATGTTCCAAGAAAGCTTTCTGGCATTGAGCAAGGCAAATTCCGACTTTCATTAGCGTCTCACTACGTTGATCCAGGGCATACATTAACCACTTAGCTTCCTGTGCCGCAGCCGTCATAAACTCCTGGTCTTTACCACTCCATTGATGCCCGCTCCACTGCTCATTCATGCGCACGCCACGCCAGCCAGATTTAGGCACTTCCACTTCAATTTCACCACTATTCAAACGGCGAAATATAATTTCGGGACGCACATAAATATTCGGTTCACCACGCAAACCATGCCCTGGAAAAGGATCCAGATGCCGCATGCACTGACGCGCTTGTAATAAGTCTTCCACGGTACAATCAGTTTTATTCGCCAAGCTAACATCATCTTCCAGTAAATCTTCCGAGAAATGCAGCAATAATCGTCGCGCAATTCTTGATGCTTGATCATCACCCGCCAGTTGCAACATCAAACATTCAGTTAAATCCCGTGAACCAATACCAACAGGTTCCAACTCTTGAACCACCTGCTCCAACACATCAATAATTTGAGCCGCTGTTGCATCTACTTCTTTGGCAAGCTCGCTAGGGTCAGAGCGGAAATACCCATCATCATCCAGTGAATCAATCAAGGCATGGGCAATCTTGCGCTCCTGATCCTGCATGGGCTGGCAATTAATTTGTTCATGTAAAGATTCACCAAGATTCAACTCTTCATGCCATTGTTGATCGCTATCCGATAAGCCTTCTCCGCTTGGAGCCGCATACGATGATTCCCAGCGCCCATCATCCTTCTGCCATTCTTGCTCATCTGTGCGTGTCTCCGATGCCGCAGCAGCATTCTTTTCCGCCGCCAAATCTTGCACTTGCATATTCGGGTCAATTTCCAACAATGGATTGCTTTCCAAGCAATCTTCAAGATACGTTTCAAGCTCCATCGAACTCATTGCCAAGACTTTTAGGCTTTGTGTTAATTGTGGTGTAAGGGCAAGGCGCTGCCCTAACTTTTGGGATAATTTTGTGCCTATCGGAGCGCCTGCCACTACGACAAAACCTCATTCACTTGGCATAATAAAAAGATGTTAGCGTTAGCAATAAAATAAATCATCTGCATCATGAGTTATAGCCTTTTTTTAACGTGTCAGCAAGGTATATTTTATGCGTTGAAATATGCAATCAGCTATTTTCGTTATTTTGAAAAGGTTTCAACATCTCCGCCAATTCACCATTGGCATGCATTTCATTCACAATATCACAACCACCCACAAACTCGCCCTTAATATAAAGCTGCGGAATAGTTGGCCAATCAGCATAATCTTTAATGCCCTGACGCACTGACGCATCCAACAATACATTCACCGCTGCATATGGCACATTATAAGAGGCAACAATACTAGTAACCTGTTGCGAAAATCCGCACTGTGGCATTTGAGGTGTACCTTTCATAAACAACACCACATCATTGCCTTTTACAACACCGTCAATTTGATCCAAAACTGTATGACTCATGCTAACTCCTTTCTAACTATTCAGTATATCTAAAAAACACCCTGTAACTATTCAACGCGTGTTTTTAATGCCAGCGCATGCACTGCAGCGCGCATATTGTCGCCTAAAGCTGCATACACCATCTTATGCTGTGCAATACGCGTCTTGCCTGCAAAGCTGGCGGATACCACTTCCATCTCAAAGTGATCATTACCTGAATAACACGAAACATGCACTTCCGCATCAGGCATAGATTCAAGAACCAAGGCTTTTAATGTGTCCGGATGGATTGTTTCAGTCATATCATTAAAACCTACGCCTTCATATAATATGGTGGGCTCACTAGGACTCGAACCTAGAACCAACCGGTTATGAGCCGGTTGCGCTAACCAATTGCGCCATGAGCCCACATTGGGAGCGCGCAAGCTAGTCAGGCAAACCATACATGGCAATGTATGAACAATCGTTCTACCATCCGCCCATGAACCCAACCACTTTTTCCGAACTAAACTTACCCGAAACTTTACAAAAAGGCATTAATGAACTTGGCTACACAGAGCTTACGCCTGTTCAACAAATCGCTTTGCCTATGGCATTAAAAGGCAAGGATGTTGCAGGGCAAGGGCGAACGGGTACGGGAAAAACTGCAACATTTTTGATTACCATCTTCAATCATTTATTGTCCAAAGCACCCAAACAAGGACGAACGGGGCAACATCCTCGCGCCGTAGTCATTGCGCCGACCCGTGAATTGGTCATTCAAATTGGTGATGATGCCAAAAAACTCGGCAAACATACCGACCTAAACATTCATACGGTATATGGCGGTGTGGATTATGAAAAACAACGCAAAGCTTTTGAAGATGGTGTTGATATATTGATTGGTACACCGGGTCGCTTGATTGATTATCTTAAAAAGAACTGTTATCGCCTCAACCGCACCGAAATCATGGTACTGGATGAAGCCGACCGCATGTTTGACCTTGGTTTTATCAAAGATATTCGTTTTATGTTGCGCCGCTTACCCAAATATAATGAGCGCCAATCACTTTTATTCTCCGCCACATTATCTCATCGTGTCATGGAATTGGCATACGAGCATATGAATAACCCTGAAAAACTGCGTGCTGAAGAAGGCGAGCTTACCGCATCAGGCATCACCGAATCACTTTATCACACCGCTATGGAAGATAAAGTTCCTCTGCTTATTCATTTGCTGCGCCAAGATAATGTTGAGCGCGGTATTATTTTTATCAATGAAAAGCGTGATGGCGAACGTGTCGCCCGCCAGTTGGCAAAATATGGTTTTAAGGTCGGCATTCTATCAGGCGATGTGCGCCAGAAAAAACGCATGCGAATTTTAGAAGATTTCTCACAAGCCAAATTGCATTTATTGGTCGCCACTGATGTTGCCAGCCGAGGCATTCATATTGATGGTGTTACACATGTGTTTAACTACGATTTGCCCGATGATGCAGAAAATTATGTACATCGCATTGGGCGTACTGCCCGCGCAGGAAGTACAGGCACAGCCATATCATTTGCTTGTGAACGATTCTGTTTTGGACTTCCAGATATTGAAACCTATATCAAACGCAGTATTCCTGTCGTAGGTATCCCTGAAGCAGCCTTAGATATTGGCAAACCAACACACCCACAGGCCACCGCTGAAGGGCTAAAAAGCGAAGATAGAGCAATGCAACATGCCAAAAAACCGAACAACGGGAACAGATCGCGCCGTCCACAACGGCGTAGAGCCTAAAAACCTAAGGGAAAAAGCTCCTTAAAGAAATCGCCTCACCTTGGGCTAGGGAAAATCATATGAATACATTTATGCCATCTATACTTCTTAGCATATTCCTACTCACAGCCTGTGCCACAAACCCTGTAACAGGTGAGCGCGAGCTTAGCTTGGTTTCCGAAAAACAAGAACTTGCCATTGGTGCGCAGCAATATACTCCTATGCGCCAATCTCAAGGTGGCGATTACAATGTTGACCCTGCCCTTACAGCTTATGTGAGTGAAATAGGTCAGCGCCTTGCTAAGGTGAGCGATCGCAAGCTTCCTTATGAATTTAAAGTGCTAAATAACAGCATCCCCAATGCGTGGGCATTGCCTGGTGGCAAGATTGTGATTAATCGCGGACTACTCACAGAACTACACAGTGAAGCCGAACTTGCTGCTGTATTAGGTCATGAGATTGTACATGCTGCGGCTAGACATTCTGCACATAACATGTCGCGCGGTATGCTATTGCAAGCTGCTGTGGTCGGTGCAACGCTAGCTACACAACAAAAAGGCTATGCCAATGCTGCGCAGTTAGGCAGTAATATTGGTGCCAAATTACTTAGCCAACGCTTTAGTCGTGATGCTGAGCGCCAAGCTGATTATTATGGCATGTTGTATATGTCGCGTGCTGGTTACAACCCACAAGCAGCCGTTTCGTTGCAACAAACATTTGTCAAACTCTCACAAGGACACCGCCAAGACTGGCTACAAGGCATGTTTGCTAGTCATCCGCCTTCCCCTGAGCGCGTTCGAAATAATCTAGCACGTTTGCAAGAATTGCCAGCCAGTGGCGAAATGGGAATACAACGCTTTCTCAGCAAAACAGCACATTTAAGAAAATCTAAACCTGCTTATGATGCTTATGACAATGCCCAAAAATCTTTAAAAAAGGGTGATGTAAAACGTGCGCAACATTTGGTAAAGCGCGCTATTCGTTTGGAACCCAAAGAAGCACATTTTTATGCTTTCCTCGGTGATTTGCAGAAAAAAAGTCACCGTAATACACAAGCACTAAAATCGTACAACCATGCGACATCATTAAACCCCAATTTTTTCTATTATTATTTGCAACGCGGCAAGCTTGAGCAACAAATCCGTAAAAACCAAAATGCAGAAGCAGACTTTAAACGTAGTGTTACATTATTACCTACAGCAGATGCCTATTATGGTTTGGGAAGTATTGCCCGCAAAGCCAATCGCATGAACGAGGCAAAACAATATTTTGCCAAAGTTGCACAAAGCCCTACTCCGCTAGGAAAAACTGCTTATGGAGATTTGGTGGACTTAGATTTACCTACCAATCCAAACAAATATTTAGCATTAAAACTTGGCAGCTTACCCGATGGCAGAGCTGCCATACAAATCCAGAATCCAACACCGCGAGCCATTCAGAATATCATGCTTACTGTCCGTTTCATCAATACCAATGGGCAAGCACAACAAGTAAATAAACGTGTACATGGACGATTAGAAGCTGGTAAAAGTGCCGTACTACCACTCGGTTTTGGCGCACTCACTCAACAACAATTGTCGGGTTTAAAGGTATCGGTTGCCCGTGCCAACGTTGCCGTTCAATAATTTTTTTTGCAATCAGTTCCAGTTGCACTTACAAGTTGAGTTCAGGAAACACCATGGTCAAACAAAAAACATTAAAATGGGCGTACAATCACTAAGATTACAGCACCAAACAGTCCAAACACAG
>Ga0114934_10001340_pt1 | contig 16004 bp, 12 predicted proteins | sample 4SBtaG_2_FD_99695 | JGI IMG/M metagenome (GOLD analysis project Ga0114934, IMG submission 99695) | Deep subsurface microbial communities from Kolumbo volcano to uncover new lineages of life (NeLLi) - 4SBTROV10_white metaG | ecosystem: Environmental > Aquatic > Marine > Volcanic ... | reverse complement strand
ATGGAGTAAAAAAACCTTCTTTATTAGATTTGGTAAATTCTAGTGGAGAAAAAGTGGGTGATGCTATTAATCAAATGTTTGGACAACAAACAGCTAATAAAGATGGAGTAAAAAAACCTTCTTTATTAGATTTGGTAAATTCTAGTGGAGAAAAAGTAGGTGATACTATTAATCAAATGTTTGGAAATATGGATTTAGGAAATAACAGCAGAGATGGGTATCAAGCTGATGTTTCACCTTTAGGGTCTATGCTATCTGGGAGTGTTAAAAAAGGTCAAGATATTGCTAAAATATTTACTTCTAAAAGTTTTAAAGATTCACAAGCAGCTAATAATCCTTATAATAATATTAATAAAAATAAAAACTTACCTATTTTGGATACTTTAGCATCAAAAGAAAAAATAATAAAGAAAGATTTTAAAGGTGATAGTTTAAAACAAAAAACAAATATTACAGATATAAAAGCCATAACAGAAAAAGCAAAAAAAGATAATGATATTAATATTAATAATATTACTAAAATGATGGCCAATAAAACAAAGATACAACCGGAAATGAAAAAAGAGCAAAATGGTAGTAATATAATAGTAAATCAACCTCAAGAAAGAGCTATGCCAACAGTAACATTACGTGATACAAAATTTAATAATGATATGTTATCTTTAGTTGGCGGTATAATATAAATAATTAGAAAGGAGAAAAATATGATATACCCAATTAATATATTTACTTTAGACCCATCAGGTGAGGTTAGACCATTTATAATATTTATAGCAAAAGAACCACAATTTAATGTAGCTAAAGTGATGCCACATGCAGCTGCAATGGATTCAGATATAGTAGTTGGTGGCTTCGTTTTACCTTTTACTAATGGCGGATTAGTTGATGCTGTTACGCATGACTTTGGACCTGTAAAAAATCCATTAATGGGCATGGCTATTGACGAGGTTGAAAGTTCATTAGGAAAAATGGCAGATGTGGGTAGAATGGCCACAGGGATGACCGCTGACCCACACATGACAAATATTTATCAAGGTACAGCACCAAGAACATGGTCAGGAACATGGCAAATTATTCCGCAAAGTACAGCAGAATCTTTGGCTGTGGCTGGTATAATTTGGAGTATAAAAAAATGGGGTTCACCTAAAAAACTAAATGTTGGTTTTATGAAACAACCACATAATTGGAAGATTATTTTTGGTAACCCAGCAATTGAAGCTTCAATGAAGTTTAATACAATGGCTTTACAAAGTTATTCAATAAATTATTTTGCTCAAGGTTACGCTTCAACATATAGTGATGGTATGCCAAAGCATATAGAATTAACATTAACATTTTCTGAATTTGGTATTAAATATAGAAGCGATTGGGGAGGTTAATTATGGATTTAATGGTAAATAAATATTTAAATTTTGATAATATAGAATTTAATGGAAAAATAGTTAAAAATACCAGTTCTATTAATAGACTTCCAAAATTAAGTGATTTAAATATTCCATCTAGTTTATTTTATGAGCTTAAATTAGAAGATAACAGATTATTAGAAGCTGTTTCTTTTGACTTATATGAAAGTACAGATTATTGGGATATATTAATGCTAATTAATGGTATGACTGTATTCAATTCTTTACCTTTAAGTTATGATACAGTTTTAAATAAAGCACAAGATAGATATAATGAATGGCTAAAATTCATAGGTAATAATAGAGGTTATGAATCTTATGAAATAGAACAAAAGTATAATGAAATTTTAAAAGAAGAAAATGAAAAAAATGAAAAATATAGGTATATAAAATATGTAAATTCTAGTGATATGCCTTATTTTGAAACACAATTAAAAGCATTTATTGATAAAACAAACATAGATGAAAATTTAATAAAAGGATAAATATGAGTTACTTTTTAGGTCAGCAAGCCAATGCTTTAAAAAATTTTGATATTACCATAGATGGTATAAAATTAACAATTTCCCAAATTAAATCTGTTAAAATAAAATGGAACATTAATAATTTTAAAATTAGTGGTGAAATTATATATTCTGATATTGGTAATATAATAGAAAATTTACCAATTAGAGGTGAAAATGAAGTAATTTTATCTATGAAAGATTTTGATGATAAAATAAGTACACAAATAATGAAAGTTATTGATGTTGAATATACAATGAGTTCAAGCGGTATTCCTACTGTAAAACTAGTTTTACTTGACCCAATTTCAATTGCTGCTATTCAGATGTATAATGAAATGTCTTGGAAAAAAGAAAGTGCTGACAAAATAATAGACCATGAAGAGACGTTAAAACCTTTATTAGTTGGTAAAAATAAAGATTTTGGTTCTCCAAATGAAAAGCATGAAAATTTTGTTATACCATTAAATGTTTCTTTTAATGTAGTTGCTCATTGGTTAGCAAGACATAATAATATGATGTTTTTTCAAAATAGAACTGATTTTATTTTTCAACCTTTAAATAAATTATTTAGTAAAGGTAAAAAAGGTGATAAGTTTAGGTATAAAACAGTTAATACAGCATATAGAAGACGTATATATGAATATAATGTTAATATGGGAAAATTATTAGAAACAAACTTATTTCAGCCAGACGCAAAAGTAGCTTCTTTTGACATAGGTAATAAACATAGTAAATGGACTAATGAAACATTTAAAGATGCATTAGAAGAGGTATCAAGTAAAGGTTCTATTGATCCAAAATTAACGTCAACAACAAATAAACATTTTTATAAAAGTGATTACTTAATAAAAGACGTTGTAGATTTTATGTGGCAAAAAAATTCATATAGAGGTTTGGAATTAGAAATATTAGTTCCAGGTCAATTTGATACGAACATAGGTGATATAGTAGAGTTAGATATTGTTAATTATAATAAACATACTCAACCAGAAGCAAATATTAACGGGGAATGGTTAATACAAGAAATAGTTGATGTTATTAGACCACCTGATTTTTTACAAAGAATAACGTTAGCAAGAAATAAATTTAGTTCATAGGATAAAATATGTTATTAGAAAATATAGACCATATACAAGGGTTAGAAAGTAAAAATATTTTTTATAGAGCTGTTGTTGAAGATAATGATGACAGTGGTGAAAAATACGGTACACTAGGTAGATGCAGAGTAAGAATTTTAGGGATACACCCAGAAAATGGAATGAGAACAGGTAAAAATATTGGTGTACCAATAGAAGAATTACCTTGGGCTGAACTAATGGTTAGTACAGGCTTTCACGGTGGGATGTCAGGAATAGGTATTAGTGCTGTTCCAGTAAAAGGAACGTGGGTTTGGGTTTTTTTTGATGGTGGTGATTGGAATAGACCTATAATTGTTGGCATTATAGCTGGTATTTCAAATAAACAAGGCCCTGGCCCAGATACAAAAACTAGTGGTTTTAACGATCCTGATAAAGTATATCCGATTGAAAAAAGAATTGGAGAACCAGACCAAAATAGACTAGCCGCTAATAGAAAATTTGCAGAAACACCAATTAAAAAAATTAGAGATAATAATATAGATAAAGGTATACCTACAGCTACTGGTACAACTTGGGATGAATATAAAGAACTAACCTCTAAGGCAAAATATCCAAATAATACTGTTTTTGAAACTGCTGGACATTCATTTATTGAATATGATAGTACACCTGGCAATGAAAGAATACATTTTTTTCATAAAACAGGTACTTATTGGGAAGCACAAGATAAAGGCGATTTCCAATATAAAACTACTAGAGACCATTTTGGCATTATTGATAGAGATTATAAAAGACTAGTAAAAAGACATGAACATATTACAATACAAGGTAATAAAGAACATAAAGTTGATGGTACTGAAGATATTTTAATTGGTGATAATCATAAAGAAACTATAAAAGGAACTGTTACACAAATATATAAAGCTACAAAAGATGAAACTGTTACGGGAAAAGTAACAGAAAAATATAATGCAGGACAAACAACTAATGGTGGACCACAAATAATTATCAAAGCTGGAATAATTAAACTTAATTAATTTTATAAATAATTTAAAAGAGGTATTGGATGATTAAAGATTTATTATGTATAGAAAAACAAGAAAAACATGAAATGATAGCTTTAAAATTAAGAAGTGTTAATAATTCAATAGAAAATTTAAATGAAGTTATGGATAGTAAATTAAAATATTTAATAGATACTAATAATATCGGCACCTATGATGAACTAGCAGGAAATGTAGATGGTATTTCATTAGATATAGGCAATAAAATTGGTGGATTTGATTTATTAAAATGTTTAGATGAAGATATAGCAACTTTAGATATAGATACAATAAAATCAAAATTAGAACCATTTATTGATAATTTTGCTGCATCTTTAGCTGGATCATTTGAGAAACCAGAACATATACCATATTTTAATTTACTAGGTAAATTAGATTCTTTAATAATATCAACAGATTATAAACAATTATTAGGAGATTTTAATAAAATGTATAATTGTATTGTTGAAAATTGTGGAGAAAATAATATTGATACTATAAGTAAAAAATTAAAATTAGAAGGTTCTGCACTAAATACGAATAAAAGTGCAGAACATAATGTTTTATTGCTAAATTATAATAGGTTTACTAATAACAAAAATAAAATTAAATCAAAAATAGAACCAATAATGCTAAATAAATTGAGTTCATTAAAATTTTAGGAGTTTTAAATGAAATTTATAGATATAAATTCTAAATTATTAAAAGGTAGTAAAAATGATAGAGGTTATAAAGCAATAAATAATTCTTTAAATAATATATTAAGTATAAATAAAGGGTCTTTGCCTGGTAATCCAGAATTTGGGAGTAATTTATCTAAATATATTTTTGAATTAATAGACCCTTTAATTACCCAACTAATAAAAGAAGAAGTAATATCAGCAATTAAACGATGGGAACAAAGAATTACTGTAAATAAAATAGATGTTATAGAAGATACAGATTATAATAGAGTTTTAATAAAAATTGATTATAGTATAAAGCAAGATGACTCTATTAATGAAGAATATATATATAAAATAATAAAAAATTAGGAGTGGATTAATGTTAGAAGTGGTACCTTACGAATTTGAAGAAATAAAAAATAGTTTAAAAGCCAAAGCCTTGGATAAATTTGGTTTAACTGATGTGGCATTTGAGGGATCAAATATAAGTCAATTAATAAATTTATTAGCATATTCACAAGTGATTAATAATACTAATTTATCTTTTGGTTTAAATGAAATGTTTATTAATAGAGCGTCTGATGATAGAAATATAATAGAACATGCTCACCAAATGGGCTATATAAGTAAATGTAATGTATCATATCAATATAGAATTAAGCTAAAGTCTACTGTTACTAATTTAGTGAGTCTTGATAAATATACAGAATTTCATAGTGGTGATAAAAATTATATTTATATGGGTGAAGATATTACAGAAATATTTGGTACTTATTGTAATTATAAAATTTTAACTAATGAAAATAATAATTCTATAAAAAATACAGATAGTATCATTGAAAAAGAAAAATTATTTATTTCATCGAATGGTATTGTTTGTAAAGTAATAGATAAAGATATAGTTAATAATTCAAAAAGAGTATTTTTAGATACACTTAATAGCGGACCTATTTCTTTATACGGAGAAAAAAATAAAGTACTTATATATGATTCACAAGATGAAGAAACAGGATACAGAAATTTAAAAAGTGTTGGTGATATAGAATATATACAAAATACAGAAATTAATGGTATTAAAAAAATAAATATAAAAATAATACCAAATGGGACACAATTTCCTGTACCGAAAACAGCTAGTCATGAATCAAAAATTATACAATTAAGTAGTAATCAATTTAGTATGATAAATAATACGCCTTATACAATTACAGGTATAGAAACATTATATATTAATAATAATCTAGTAAAAAATATTGATGATATAACATTGGATGGAACAAATATATTTTTTGATGAAGTAATTACAAATTCTGATCAGAAATTAGACATAATATTAGAAAATAATGAAATTTATATTTTTACAGAAAATATTATAAAGTCTGTTTATTCAGTTAGTTTAGTTAAAAATAATATAGAAATAAATATAGAATTATCAACTACCAAGTTTTCAGATAACATATTAAAAGTACCTCAACCACAATTACAAGAAAAGGAATTTGGTTTAACTGTAATGAATAATTATATAGTACTTAAAAAAGTACCATCAGAAATAGAATTAATTACCTTAATTAATGATACTATAGCAGATGATATAAGTACTATAATTGATGGTAATAGAATATATTTAATTAATTCTGATGGTACTGATTACACAGAATTAGATGGAGAAATTATAGAAGTAACATATAAATACTATCAAGATTTATATGGGTATAGTGCAAGATTAAAGTATGATAATATATTAGATGTTAATAATAAAATTTGTAGTCTTAATTATGAATATACTAGAGATAGTTATGGTAAGCTAGTAAATAATATATTCTTTCCTGATTTTAGAGGAGAAACATTATTTAATGAATCAGATTATTCTTATAGTAATATAAATGGTTTTAACGGTTTTGAAGTACAAAGTTATGATGATGAAAATAATATTTTATCAATAGATGGTACAACAAAATATATGGGTAATAATTTATCTGATATCCTTCAACCAAATATATTTACCAGATTTTCAAAAACTTCATTATTACCAGACGGTACTTATTCATCATTTAATGATGAAGATATAGTATTTTCAATTAATTCAGTAAATGTTAAAGATGAAATTGAAATAATTGTAAAAGAAGGTATTTTAAAAAAATATTATGAAGAAACAGATGAATCTTTGAAAAATAGAGAATTAGCAATATTAAACGGATTAACATTACCAGAAAAAGTTTTAAAATATCCTGAATTGACTTTTGATATAAATGATAATATAATTAATAGTGGTTATTTTGTTATGTTAGAAGAAGATATTGAAGAAAATGGTTTAGAACTTTTTATAACAAGATCATACGGTGGAGTAATGGAAGTAGATAAATTATGGACTAAAAAAGACCAATTATTACTAGATAAAACAGTAGAAGAAAGATCATTTTTAATGATAACTAATAATAAATACCCTGAATATAAAAATATTTATATTAAATATGCTGGTGTTGGTGATGATTTTGATAATACATATAAATTTAAAATAAATAAATTATTGTCTTCTGGTAGTGCAGGTAAAATAATAGAAGGAAATGAGCTTACAACAGAAAATGAATATTTTGAAGTGGTACCATTTGACGATAATAATTATGTAAAATTATATGTTGAAGGTTTTGATAAAGAATCTATTCAATCAATAAAAGAGTCAGCTGTTTCTTTTTTTGGAACAGCAAACAGAGCAGTAACAAAAAATGATTATTTAAACATTAGTAAAGCGCAAACATATATACAAAATGCCCAAATATGGGGTGGCGAAGAAGAAGTACCAGAAAAAAAATTAGGTAAGATTTTCTTTTCATTAATACCACAATCAAGAGAAAATAAATTTATAGAACGATCTGGTTCATATTATCTAGATCATACAAATGATATTAATAACTATTTATTAGATACTCAAATTTTAATAGGTGATAATAAAGAAAGTTTATTTAATGTATTAAAAAATTATAAAATAATAACACTTGATTTGATTAATGTTAAACCAATATATATAGATTTTGATATTAATATTACAATTTCTAAGTATAAACTTGGTTCATCAAGATCTGATATTAATTTTAAAATATTTGAAGAAATAAAAGAATTTTTTGAAAAATCATTAGAAACTTTTGATACTAAATTTTTTAAAAATTCTTTGGTTAATTATATTACAAAACATCTTGATGAACAACTTGGGTTTAGTTATGATATAAATTTTAGTTTCAAGTTGCTAGAAAGCCATTTTAATGAAGTGGCCGATGGTCATGAATATACGGTATATATGGGGTTACCTTATAAAAGTATTTTTATGGAAGATACTTTTGATGATAAAGGTGTTAAAATATTTGGTATGTTTATACCAGAAAATATTGTAAATATCATTGAAGATAATTTTATAGAAAATTATGATAAACTATATTTAGCAACAGAATTAGCTACTGGGTTTAATAATTCAAATATAGAAACGCAATCAATAAATAGTAATACACCAAAAATTGTTATACCAATAATTTATGAATTAAATGGAAATAAAGAATTGATTGGTTCTTACGAAATATATAATAATGACAATATTAAAATTATTAAAATTACATTTAAAATTACTGAAGTTAATTCATTATCTATAAATGATTTATATAATAAAAAAATAATTTTAAGATCTAAAACTGGTGATATTAATTTTGCTAGAAATTCTTTTACGAGATTAAATTCTATTAGATTTAACAAATAACGGATAATGCTATGATAGATATAGAAAATATATTAGATATAATAACGCCAGAAGCTTTAAAAGATAATGATGCTATAGCATCATTATTATATTTATTTAATAATGATTTAAAAAAAAATTTACCACTATATCAGAACCCTAATAATATTTCTGACATTTCATTTATAAATGATATATTAGAAAACACCAATGATACTAAAGAACTTGCAAGATACAAAAATATTAAGAAAGAAGTAGTTAATACATATTTAAAAGAAGTTATTGATGTTTTGGAAAATGCTCAAGTTAATGAAGAAATATTAGCTAAGTTTGATGTTTTATCTAATGTCACTGGTAAAGAATATATTACAGAAGATTTAGTAAATGTTTTTATAGATAGAACAGAACGTGATTATATTCATATTGCTAAAGAAATTAATCAAAATAAAGGCACATTAAGTCATATTGAATTTATGTATCATCAATTAAATAATTTAAATATTCAAGGTTTTGAAGAAACTCCATTAATAGAAGTATCAGAACAAAAAGATGAACATGGTGAACAAGTTCCATATACTTATACTGTAAATACTAACTTTTATAAAGTTGTTTATGATAATATTATGAAACCATTAACTCATCCTGTTGGTTTCCAATATATTTACCAAAAGTTATTAAGCCAAATATTGGAAGATCATGTTTTACTTAAATTAGAATATATTAATCTGTCTCTTACACTATGTACTGGTATAGAGTTTTCTGCAGAAAATATAGATTGGATTAATAAAAAAACACAAAATAATAATAGAATAATAGAAATAAAATGGAGTACAGGAGCATTCTTTTATGAAAAATTTGATATTATTAATAATTCAATTAAATCATATTATGTAGACTCTAATGGATATAAAACAGAATATAATGATTGTAAGCTAACAGTAAAATATGATAATATTAAGTATACTTCTTCTATACAAGAAAAACTTAGTGATAGAAAAGATTCAAGAATATGTGAAAATTATCCATTAAATTATAGAATGGCTATTAATACATTTACTGTTGGTACAGAATTAACTATAAATGGATATGGTCCAGAAGAAGATTCTATATATACGGCCAAATTAGGAAATTATAATATAGGTAAAAGAGATATTTTAATAGGTCAGTTTGTTAAAGTTTACTCTTGTGATGGTTCTAGTGAAAATTTATTGATAGGTAACTTTGCAATGAGTAGACATAATAAAAAAATAGGGAAAGATTTTGATTATTATAAAAAATTAAAAATAATTTCGGAAGCTATGATAGTAAATTATGAAAATGAAAATGGTATCAAAGATAATTATTATGAAAGATCTAGTTTTTTCATAGGTAGTGATAATCATATCATTGGAGAATTAATCAAAGATAATAATTATTGTGGAACTTGTTATGAATTACCATTATATGTGGGGAATTTTGATGTTTCAAATAATCATTCGGTTGATGGTAAATTAGATAATAGTCTTTATATGGAAGAAAAAAATAAAGAAGTAATACATAATAATATTACCAAAGAAGAACACGATTATAAATATTTTGATAGAAATCGATGTGCAAATACTACATCTAATTTGGGCGAAGAAGAATTATATATAGGTTATGAAATAATAGAAACATTAGAATTTGGTGAAATTTATGCAATAGATTATAATGAAGATTTTACTTATGGTATATATGATAAAAATAATAGTTTAATACCAGATGGGAATATTGGTTCTTTATAAATAATATAAAATATAGAATAGGAGATACTATGAATCTTACAGATAAAACAGAAATAAAAGGTCATTTTAATATAAAAACTTATAAAACAGATGGCTCTGTTGATGAATATTCAGATGACAATCTTATAATGAATGATGCTAGAAGAAATATGGCTAAACTTATAGGCGGATGGGTTGGTAAACCAATTAATAAAATTGTTCTTGGTACTGCTGGTCATGATAATAATAATATATTAACACCAATTTTACCGGAAACAGGAGAATTTACTTCTAATAGAGATATGTTAATATCTGAAGAATTAAATGAATTTAGTTATTTTATTAAATGGGGCGATTTAAGTTATGTTGGTGAAAATGATGGAGCTAGTGCAAGTATATTTTCAATAGACTCTACTGATTCAAAACAAAATAGTATTAAAGTAACAATAAATGATAAAGTTGTTACTTTTGAAATTACTATTGAAGAAAATAGTGCAAATAATACTGGTATTGTAGCTTATACTGAAGCAGCATTATATGCAGGTGAAAAAATATTTAGTATGAAAACTTTCCCTGCAAAAGTAAAAGAAGATAGTGTTAAAATGGTCATAACTTGGTCTTTAATATTTTAAGGGGAATTAAATGAGCTTAGGAGAAATTACATATTATAGTAATGGAGAACGTTTTACTGACACAGTATTAAATAGACCATTACATCAAATTGAAACAAACATTGATTATCTTTTAAATGGTTTTGATATTTATGATATTGATTTAAATACACTAATAGAAAATGGAAGATATAATTTATTAGGGACTGTATTAAATGCACCTGAAGGTGCAGAGTTATCATTTATTGAAGTAATTAGTAAAGGTGAAAAAATTATACAAATAGCACAAGATGTTATTAATATGAAAACTTATGTTAGGTATGATATAAATGTTGGATGGGAATTACAGGGTGTTGGAAATGGTACAGTTTCTGCTGGTAATAATGCAACAACCTACACTTTACTAGAAAGAACAGCTACTGAAAATCAAACAATTTTTTATGAAAATTATAATCCAGGAATGTTAGAAATATATGTTGATGGAAATAGATTATTGCCTAGTGAATATAAAGCAACGGATTCTATAGCTATAATATTTTATGAGCCTTTAAATGAAGGAGATAAAGTATTATTTGTTATATACCAAAATATTAATATAGCACCAGGTAAAACTATAAATAATATAGAAGTAAAAATTACTGAAGATTACCAACAAGAATTTGTAATAGATTATACTGTTGGTTTTTTAGACATATTTTATAATGGGATAAAATTAGGAAAAAGTGATTATGCTGCTAATAATGGAAAAAATATAACATTGGCTATACCAGCAGAAAAAGGTGATTTAATTAGCTTTTACATATATGATGTTATTCAATTTTCAAACATATATACAAAAAAACAAATGGATATAGAATTATCATCAAAAAGAGATATATCAGATAGCATGTCTAGAGAAGAAATAAAAGAACTACTAAAATTAAAAAGAACTAATGATTCTTTATTAATGTCAATAATATTTGGAGGATAAAAAATGGGTTTTAAATCAACAAACATAACATTAACAGAAACTTCACAGAATCTAGTTAATTTAAAACTAAGTGAAACTACAGTGATACATTCACTTAGTTTTTATAATACTTCTATAAAAGATCAAAGAGTATCAGTTTATTACAAAAAGAATGGAACTACAGTAGAAAAAATGATTTTCGAAGTAATGATTAATGCAAAAGGTCAGTATGTATTTCCTAAAGTAATTAATGTTGAACCAGGAGATGAATTATTAGCCAAAGGCTCAACATTAATTAATGCAAGTTGTTCTTATTATTTACAACCACTTGATAATTCAGATTTATTAACATTTAATTTAAAAGGTGAATTTAAAGAGGGTCAAATATATACTAGGTTTGATGTTGTATATAAATCTGGTTCTTCATATATTTGTAAAAATAATGGTATCAGTTCTATACCACCTTCTATTGACTGGGATATTTTGGCATCGGCTGTAAATTCAGTTAGTACTATTGACGATGAAATAACTTCTGCTGATTATACTTGGTCATCAAAAAAAATAGCAGGATACTTAGTTGGTAATATTAGCGGGAATAATGAAGGTTATATTGGTGAAACTATTCAGTTAGTTATTAATAATTATGAAAGTATATCTAACTATAATGTATTAACTGTTGATGGTTCAACAACAGCTGGTAAAGCTCAAATAGAAGGCAATAAAATAAATATATTATTACCAGAAACACCTGGTAACTTTCATATTTATTTAATAAAAGATGATGTTCAGAAAGAATTTTTAGTAAACGTTAAATCTCCAGAAATTATAAAACCAGTGATTATATTACCAGAAAAAAAATATATTAATGAAATAATTGAACTTGAAACATTTACACCAAAACCAGCTAATTATTTTGATCATATTTCTACTGATTGGCAAATTTCTACTGATGAATCTTTTACTTCAACTATATTAAATGAAATTGCTAGTACTGAAAATAAAACAACTTTAAAAATACCTACTAGTTTATTAGAAGATGTAATTTATATTGTAAGAGCAAAATTTAATGCAGTTGATAAAGAAAATAATTTAAAAAGTAGTGAGTGGTCTAATATAGCAGAATTTACTTTAACAAAATCAACAGGACTTATATTAAACTATACAAATCTTAGTGCTAATAAAATTTATCAAATTACTAAAAGTTCCGAAGAAGAAATTCTTATGGCTGGTGATATTATAGAAAATAATTTAAAAAGACCTGTATATTATATGTTTAATAAATCAATAGATATTTTTGAATCTTTAAAAATATCTTATAATAGTGTTAGTGATTTAATACAAGGTACTACTTTTATAACAACAGAAGAAAAAATATTTACAACATTATATGATAATTCAAATACAAAATTATATTTAACATCTATAAGTAAAGATACATTACAATTTGATGATAAATGGCTTACATTTGATATATCATATTCAGACTTTAGAAATTACTATTCAAAACAACCAACATTAATATATAATAATGGTTATATATTAATGATTGGCTATTCTAATGATAATAAAGCTGATGGAAATTATAGGATTAGATATACTTTAGTTGATACAAACTTATTTACCATTGTTTACGATGGATATTTAGAAACAAAATTATATGATGTTCCAAATTTTAATATTGTTAGTACAGTAACTGGTTTTATTGTGTCATATACTCATACAGATATTGAAGGTATTACTTTTCCTTGTACATTTCATATTAGTTTCATTGGAGGAACTATAGAAAATCATATTGCATATAAATGGGATGATACAAATAATTATGTATCAAGTGGTACAAATTTAATTTATTATAAGCCAAATAATAAATATATTTTAGCTTTAAATACAACAGCAAATAATATTGATACTAATTATGATTATGCAACAAAATTTATTTCTTTAGATTCTAATGGAGATATTTCTAATTCTTCTAATCTATTTAGATTAGAATCTAAATTAGGAATAGATAAAGATTTTGTATTTACAAATATGTATTATACAAATGGTTATAAAAAAATTATTATTTCTGGTGATACTTATACTAATCCTAGTATAGAATTTGAAGTAGATAATTCAACAGGTTTACCAATTTATGTTGGCACAGAAAAAATATTTTCTTCTGGTGGATGGATAACTCCACCAGAAGAAAATATAGGGAATTACATAGTTAATTTTAATAATGGTATTAATGTTAAACAAACTATTAATAATAACTTAGTAACATTCGAATATTTATCAACATTTAAAATGCCTCAACCTTATATCTATGGTGGTTTATCTTATGATATTGATAAATATATATTGAAATCTATTAGTAATATTAGTAAATTTAGTAATTTATTATCAAACAATAGATCAGAAGGTTTTAATATTTTAGGTGATGGTTTAACAGTTTCTATTGAAAGTATTATAAATAATGAAAAAGAACTTATAGTTAGAAAAAATATTTAGGAGTAAAAAATGTATTATAAAGAAGGTAAAATTTTACATAAAGAAAATATTAAAAATCTTGATGGTTGGTTAGAGATTACTATGCCAAACATTGATTTTGATGAAATGTTTTATATTTTAAATATAACTGATGATGTTGATGTTAAAGATAATTCAGTTACTTGGAAAACATCTTTGGAATTACTTCCATTAAGTGTAATAAAAAAGAATTTAATAAATAAATTGTCAAAAGATATAAAAAATATTATAAAAATTAATAGTGATAATAATATTTTTTATATTAATGCCATACCAGAAACAATAAATATTTTAAATATATTTAAAGATACAAATACTTATATTATTAAGTGTATTAACGGTAAAATATATAAATTAAAAGAAAAAGAATTTAATAATATACTTTTACAATGCAAAGAATCTTTAGCTAAAAAATTAGAAAATAAATGGTTATTTGAAAGTGCTATAAATGATTGTACTGATATAAATTCTATATATGAACTTTTAGAAAAAAAGGAGAATAAAAAATGGCTAATTTAAAACCAATAAGATATTATGTAAATGGTGAAAGAGCCAATAGTGATAATTTAAATAGACCTCTTGAAGATTTAAATGATAATACTATTAATATTAATAGTAATATTAATGATTTAATTTATGGTATTAATATTTCTAATACAGATATCGATGTTATTACTGAGCAGGGAAAATATAATATTGTAGGTAATGTTGCCAATTTACCGGCAGACGCTACTGTAAAAAATGTAGTAGTTTACGCAAATGGTCTTGATGTTATACAAATAGCTTATGATACATTAAATAATCAAACATTTACTAGATATAATCTTGGTGAATGGTCTCTAAGTACAGGTGGTACTGGAGAAGCTCAAGTTATTGGTGGTTTGAATGATATAAATGATATTGAAGTTACTTCTCCAGAAAATTCACAAATATTATTTTATAATTCTGGTACAGAAAAATGGGAAAATGGTGATTTAAATATTCCTGATGGCGGTATTACATCATTATATGGTTTAACTGATATTAATATTGACAGCGCAGCAAATAATCAAGTTTTAACTTTTAGTGCTTCTTCTGGGAAATGGGAAAATAAACCTAGTATAAGAACTTTTTTAGATTTAGATGATATATCATTTAATGCTTTAAGTAATGAAGATTCTTTGGTATATGATGCTACAAATCAAGTGTGGACTAATGCTTCTTTTAACATCCCTAATGAAATCCAAGATTTAAACAATGTTAATTTTACTTCATTATCCGACGGAGAATTACTTATATTTAATTCTATCTCAGGAAAATGGGAAAATAAAACACTTAATATTCCAGATGGGGGTGCTACTACAGTAAATGGATTAACAGATGTTAGTTTGTACAGTCCTTCAGAAGGTCAAAGTTTAGTATTTAATGGTACAACTAATAAATGGGAAAATAAAAATGTTACTAGTGGAACAGGAGGTACTACTTATACTGCAGGTGATGGAATAGATATAACATCAGATGTTATATCTCATATTGATTCTAGTTCTGTAAGTAATTCAACTAATACAGGTGCTAAAGTTATACAATCATTATATTTTGATTCAATGGGACATGTTACACAAACTGCAACAAAAACATTAACACCTTCTGATATAGATGCAGCACAAAAAGATCACCTTCATAGTGGTGTTTATGCACTGACTAGTCATACACATAGTATTTCTGATATAAGTAATTTACAGGCAGAGTTAAATAATAAATCAAATCTTAACCATACACATAGTGGTTATGCTTT
>Ga0114934_10001336_pt1 | contig 16038 bp, 10 predicted proteins | sample 4SBtaG_2_FD_99695 | JGI IMG/M metagenome (GOLD analysis project Ga0114934, IMG submission 99695) | Deep subsurface microbial communities from Kolumbo volcano to uncover new lineages of life (NeLLi) - 4SBTROV10_white metaG | ecosystem: Environmental > Aquatic > Marine > Volcanic ... | reverse complement strand
AGAACAGCTGACTCTCACTGGACCAGCGGTAAAAATTCTGGTAGCGGATGACAGCAAGGTTCAGCGCGTAGTACTGAAGGGAACTTTGGAGTCTGCAGGTTATCAGGTTGTGCTCGCGGAGGATGGCCGCCAGGCCGTGGATTTATTTTCCCGGGAAAATCCGGATTTAGTCCTGCTGGACATCATTATGCCTGAAATGAGTGGTATAGAGGCGGCTGCAGGAATCAGGGCGCGAGCCGGTAATGATCGATATGTACCGATTATATTCGTAACCGGGGCGGAGACTACGCGCTACCTGGAAGAATGTACTGCTGCGGGAGGTGATGATTTTATTGCCAAGTCCGCCGAACAGGCTGTGCTGTACGCAAAGATTAAAGCAATGTTGAGAGTCGTAAGGCTCTATCAGGAGCAATACGAAAAACAACAGCAACTTGAAAACTATAAACAGTTGGCTGAACGAGAACAGCAGGTCGCTGCCTCTCTTTACGACAACTATATAAAGAAAGGATTCGTTGAATCACCGAATTTGAAATATTTACAGACTGCGAGTTCTTCATTTAATGGCGATGTTTTATTGTCCGCCAGGACTCCTTCCGGTTTGCATTATATCCTGTTGGGCGATTTTACCGGTCATGGTCTTTGCGCATCTATTGGCGTGGGCCCCACTGCTGAAGTGTTTTACGGAATGGCGAAAAAAGGATTCGGTGTTTATGAAATTATCATGGAGATCAATCGGAAACTGTTTGCCTTACTGCCAGTAGATATGTTCTTTGGCGCGTGTTTTGTCTGTATGGACGGCATAAACAACACTTTGACAGTTTCTACCGGTGGTCTGCCGGATCACTACTTGTTAAATTCATTCAGTGGTGAAATTCGAAACATTGTTTCGACTAATTTGCCACTCGGAATTGTCGACTCCAATCAGTTTGATCCAACGATTCAGCGCTTTGATGTTAACGCAGATGATCTCTTTTATACGTTTTCCGATGGTGTTATTGAAACTGAAAATATTGACGCTAAACAGTTTGGTAGTGAGGGTGTTTTGTCTTGCTTGCAAGATCCCGATTCGGCTTCTTCGACCTATTTCAATTCGATTCAAAGTGCATTGAGTAAGTTTAGCTGTGGTGTGGCTCAGCAGGATGATATCACTCTGGTTGAATTATCCTGTGATTCGAGGCTTTTGGAATCAGCTGGGAATGAATCTGGTGATTTTAGTCATGCCATTATTCCAGGCAGTTGGAAGACTAAAATGGAGTTTGATGTGTGTACCCTTCAGCAAGTGGATCCTGTTCCAATTATTTTGCATCTGGTGATGGAAATTCAGGATCTGCAAAGATACCGTGATCCAATATATATTGTTATTGCTGAGTTATTTGCCAATGCACTGGAATATGGTCTGTTGGAATTGGATGCCAGCATAAAGTCTACGCCCGATGGAATTGACAAATATTACAAATTGAAAGAACAGAAGTTGAATGCGCTGGAATCGGGTACAATATTCGTCGGCATAATACACGAGCCAATCGGTAGAGGTGGTCAATTGACTATTGGTATTGAAGATAGCGGCAAGGGATTTGACTATACAAAAAATACTGATATGAATAGCGACAAACCCGTAGACCAGGGTATAGGTCTGGTGAAAAAGATTTGTCGTTCTGTTGAATATATGGGACAGGGAAATAAAGTGAAAGCAATATACGAATGGTTGCCGGGTTAGAGAACGCATAACAGACGATTTGTGCTTAGTCGGCGCTCAATTTTCTTGCATCATTACCGATGGATCATCGTTTTTCTGTTTTGGCAAAATTGTTATTCGGCCGAGATATTTTATTGGAAAGATGATGCCGGCCGCAGGCACTATTCTGATCGACCCGCAATAAACGCAACGAAAAAACAAATCGATTCCGGTTTTTTTTACTCCAGGGTTAAAACTGTTTTCGACGGAGATACTTTTGTTCTTCAGAATGGCAACAGGATTCGTTTGCTGGGTATTAACACACCTGAAGTCGAAGGGCGCAGAAAATCAGCTGAACCGGGAGGCGAAAAAGCAAAACAATGGCTGAAAGAAAAGATCCTCGTACACAAGGTTCGTTTACAGGCTGATATCGAAAAATTTGACCACTATAAGCGACGCTTGGCTCACGTCTTCACGGAAAGCGGAGAACACATAAATCTTCGTTTGGTGGAGCTAGGTCTGGCTTCTGTCAATATTTATCCGCCCAACTTACTCTACGCTGAGCAATTTGTGTCCGCTCAACAGCAAGCGCAACAAGCAAGGCTGGGAATATGGGGTCATCCGGCGTACGCAACCAAACCGATTCGGATTTTGGAAGATCAAAGACTGAGGGGCTGGCAGCGACTGGTCGGGAGACCCATAAAAATTCGACACAGTAAAAAATTCGCACGTCTGATATTTTCGACTCAGGTTGATGTGCGTATATCTTTAAGAAATCTGGCCTTGTTTCCGAGTTTAAACAATTATCTGGGCAAGGATATCGAGGTTCGTGGTTGGCCATCGCGTAGAAAAAAGCATTATTCGATATTGGTGAGACATCCCAGCGCATTGGTTGAACTGTAAAGATCTTCTGCAGAAAACAGGATTGGTATTTAGATGTGTCCAGTGCCTTGTTTTGTTGAGAAGCAACATAAAAAAACGCTGACGCCTGGGGCGAGAGGAACTCGCTGTTAGAACAGTCTCAGCGCACAATAATGCTTCAAGAAGAAACAGGGTAGGATTGTGTCGTTTAGCGACGATACTAACTAAAACCCGCAAACGTCAGCGACCAAGTCGAAGAGGTTACAAAGTATATAAAGCATAATAGATGCCAGATTAAAAAAGTGTCAGTAAATTTATGAGGGTGTCTACTCAGTAATTATGTGGTTAGGTTGTAAAATACTGATATATAAGGGAACGTGAAAGTATCCATGCAAGCTCTAGTGCAATGTCTCCTTGTTGCAGAAGCCTAAATGATCAATATATTGCACGTTTGGAGAAATAGCCATTGATAAATTTCCATTAATAAAGCTTTAGTTGGATTTCCGGTATCGATTAAATTGGTTAAATAACTCAGGTTATTGAGTCATATGCCGCATTTGATTAAAGTGATTAGCAGGCTTAAAAATGAGTATTTACTGTAATTATTGCGTTCCCCATCTAATTAATCTGGCTTGTGGAATGAAGTCGATTCAGGAACAAAGAAAAAAAGTAGTGCCATTGGCGCATGGCAGGGTACTGGAGGTTGGAATCGGTCCCGGATTTAATCTTTCATATTACGATATTCATCGAGTTGAATTTCTATGGGGCCTGGAACCTGCGCAAAGCATGCGAAAATTGGCGCGGAAAAACATCGAAAAGTCGTCTGTTGAGCTGAAATGGATTGAGGCAACAGCGGAGCAGATTCCATTGGAAGACAGCAGTGTCGATTCGGTAGTGAGTACCTATACCTTGTGTACAGTTACAGATTTGCAAAGCGCTCTCAGTCAAATTAGGCGTGTTCTAAAACCGAATGGCCAATTGTTGTTTTGCGAACATGGAGCATCACCAGACAGCGCAGTGCGTGTTTGGCAGGAGCGGTTAAATCCGTTCTGGAAAACGATTGCAGGAGGTTGCCATTTAAATCGTGATATAGCCGGATGTATAGAAAATTCGGGTTTTGAACTCGAGATAATGGGGGCAGAATATTTGCAGGGTGCACCAAAGTTTGGGGGCTTTAATACATGGGGAGTTGCACATAATGTGCTTGGGAAAAGCTCTGCATAAACGCGGAATCTGGCTCACTTACTACAGTAAACTATTAGCCTACTGAAGAAGCTTTAATCCCGGTGGCAGGGCCTCGCCGAAAATCCGCCTGGTGTCGGACTCTTCGAGTTTTGTTACCTGTTGTAAAAGCGTAGTCCATGATTGCGGCGCTTTGGCGTTCTGCAGTTTTTCCATGACCTGGTTTCTATCGGTTGTTGCAAGATCACGTTCTCTGTCGCCACTCATTCTGCTTATCATAGTCGCCGCAAATGCAATATGCTGATGTTTTTTCCAGTCGTGTGTAAGCATTGTTTGCAGCCATTGGGTCGCTGTTTCTTTTGTAATCACATTATGGATGCTGCCATGGAACGGGACTCGTGCACCAATTCGTCCGATGGCCCACCAGCTTTGCGCAGGTTCGCCCGGTTTTTCCAGTCGTTTTAACAGCCATTCGCCAATGTTCACTTTATGCGCGATGGGCAGACGTTCCAATACACCGGATAACCGAACCATATCTTCATAACCGCGTTTTTTCATTTGTGTGGCGGTTTTGCCTTGTCGGGCTGTGACTGGGTTTATGTATTTGCAGATGCTATCGTAAATCTGAATTTGCTGGCTTTCATCCAGTCCGCCCGCGACTCGCCGCCACAAGGTCCACCATTCTGTCCAGTTTTGGGTTTCGTTTACGAATTGTGGGTTTGCAGCATATATACGCCAGAGCTGTTCGATACGCCAATCATCCAGGTCGACTCCGAATCCGGGACGTAAGCAAAACCCTGAAAAACTCAGCCAGACGCGTTCATGATTTGCTGATCGTCGCCGGTTTTTACTCCCGGATAGAAAAATAGCCAGTAATTCGCGTAATAGACTGGGATTCCATGTGGATCGGGTACCAAGCATTTTTTCAACATCGTTTCTAAGGCCTTTGATGGCTTTTGAACCAGATTGCTGTGATTTATTTCCAAATACCTGTTCAATACGTATGATGGCGTCATTGTATTTAGCCGGTAGCTTGTTGTCACTGTTTGTGCCGGATTGGGTATTACGCAGTTGGAATTGAACATCCCAGCGCTGCTTTTGGTCTTCTATAGCAACGCATTGCATCTGCAGGGTACCCAATTCGGTTAATGATGTGACCAATTGTACGCTGACCTCGCGTTTTGAAATTTCTGCATGATCATCCAGAGTCACTGCCAAAGGAGGTAGCGATGCAAATTTCTCATCAGAAATGTCAACGAGGTTACCCGGAGCATATTTATTTTCGTCAGTGGACGATACAAGATGAAACCTCACCGGTTCGCCAAGGCGAAGTAAAAATGATTGCTTGGTCAAGGTAATTTCATGATCTTCTTCACTGCCTCGCGGTAAGATACAGACCCCATGGCGGGTTTTATTCTTTTTATCCGCGACCTGAAGAAAATAGCTGCGTGCAGAACCACCTCCGATTTTAATTTGTTCCCCACGTCTTGCCATTGCGTAGGAGACAGCACCCATAGCGACAGCAAGGTCTGGTTGAGGATTGTTAAGATGGTGAATTGTTTGATTGGTCCACGATGAAACTATTTCAAGTAATCGGCTGGTAATACGTTTGCTTTGAAACAGTCCTCCGTTCAATAAAATTGCATCAGGAACGCCGTCATTGTTTGAGGAACCAAAAGCATCTTTGATTGCGTTTTTGTGACGTTGTAAAAAAACTGCTATATGTTTCGTTATTGCCGGATCAGCGACGTAAGGCAGTCCAAATTCGACAACTCCACTGCGTTTGCGATCCGGAGCATCATTGGATTGTATGCTTGGAAAAAAGCCATCCAGGACGATTTTTTCGACTTCTTCACGTTCAAGCTGAATTGTACGGGCACCGCCAACCAGGCGAGAGCCGGAACCCAGTAAGGTTATTTTTCCGCTTGCGGTTTTATTCTGGCCCAGCATCTGTTCTTTTAACAAACGACATTGTTCGATTAGTTGGTATAAATTCGCCGAAGACAGGCTGTGTCCTGTGGACGAAACTTTGCTTTCGGCCAGATGAGCCAGAGTCAGGTCAATATTGTCTCCACCAAGCATCAGGTGATCGCCCACTCCTATTCGTTCCAGCGACGGTTCATCATTTTCCATGTTTACTTTAATCAGCGTGAAATCACTGGTTCCTCCGCCAATATCACAAACCATAAGAAGTTTGATGTTTTGCAGAGAATTTTGCAGCGACTCTTTATGTCGCCACAACCAGTCATAGCAGACCGCTTGGGGTTCCTCCACTAATCGGGTGCGATTGAGCCCGGCTAATTTAGCTGCATCCAGAGTTAAACTTCTTGCGGCTTCATCGAAGGATGCGGGAATAGTAACGATGACTTCCTGATGTTCCAGAGGATGATTTTCGAAATGTGCATTCCAGGCACTGCGGACATGTGCGAGATAGCTGGCACTTGCAATGACAGGTGACACTTTGTGGACATCATTTTCTGCGCCCCAGGGCAAAATATCTGCATTTCGATCAACCGAATCATGCGATAACCAGCTTTTACAGCTGGTGATGGTTCGACCTTGACTTTTTGCACTCAGAATTCGAGCCCACTGGCCAATAATTGGCCTGCAAACTGAGTCTCCAATTTTTATTGTTTTCCAGGGCAGGTGAATATCTGATTCAGCTAATTCACCATCCGCCGGGTGATAGCGCACAGAAGGTAGTAGCGGGTGTGCTGCCACTTCACCCGGTGCGACCAGTTGCTCTATTTCAAATAGATCAATTGATCGTGATGATTTTTTATGGGTATCGGAATAAGCGACTGCAGTATGTGTCGTACCCAAATCTATTCCAACCAGAAAGCGGCTGTTTTTTGATTTGCGATTCATTGACGTTGAATTAAACCGCGGAGGATGTCAGAGCGTGATTTACAGATTTCATTATGACTTCACCGGGAACCTGCCCAGATCTTAGAGAAGGTCCACTAGCTTTTATATACAGGTTTTATTTTTTGTTGAACGACCAGAACCGTTTGCTGCCTGAATTGTCCTCAGATTGTTTTTCGGTATCTTCATTGTCCGTATCAACTGCTGATGACTCGATCTCTTCAGTCTGGCTGGCAGGCTGCTCATCTGGTGGCTCGCTTGTTTTGATTTCGTCTTCGGCTTGATTCGCGTCTTCCATAGTTGGTGTTTGAGTGTCAGTTACTTGTGGATGGTCATCACCCGCTCGGACATCAAATTCTACTTTCCAGCGGTTCTCACCATCCCTGGAAACGGCTTCAAGTTTCAAAGTGCCTACTTCAGTAATTGCTGCGCACAGCTGCACTGGAACGACTTCCCCCGAGGTTCTGTTTTCCACGGGCAGGGTAACTTCGATTTCATCGAGTTCTTCAAGGTCTTGTGGTGCCCAATGATCCAGGCGAATTCCGACTTTGTCTTCGCGGCGTACTGTAGATCCAAAGAATCGAAATCGGACTGGCTCACCAACCACCAATCCGAATTCATGCGGTGGCAATTCCTGTTCGGTGCCTTCTTCCATACCAAAGGGTGCAATACAAAGTGCTTGCAGGGGTGGCGGCATACCGGGAACAGCAGGCATTGCGCTTTCAACTCCAACATAATAGGAAGCCGCTGTTCCACCACGGATTCTAACTCCACCTCCCTGTCGAACATAGCCATAATAAGCTGCACCTCGAGCGACCGATAAATCCAGATCCGCCCCTTCAAGTAAACGGGCGGGTGGTGCCTGTTCGGTGACTAGCCAATCATTGAGAATTTCCATCAATCGGCCAGATAGAGATTCGGCTTTCAACACGCCCCCATTCAAGAGTACTGCAGTGGGATGTAAAAAAGTTGCATTGTCAGATTTTTCGTATCCGGCTATGTCGTCAATTGCTGCCAGTTGGCGCGACAGGAAAAAGCCTAAATGCCGCGAGATAGCGGCATCTTGTGCATAGGGTAAGCCAATGGTGGTCAAACCGGTTCGGGCCTGGGAAAAGGGTTGTTCGCTGGATTTCGTTTTCGGAAGAAATCCTTCAACCAGAACGCTATCCACTTCATCGCGGGTCAGTTCGCTGCGTATGCTGCCGCCCACAAGTGATGAACCGCGGCTCGGTACGACCAATGGTACTTCGGTTACAGATGAATCCAGAAATATGGTTTCTTTAGCGTCACGACAGCCATGCATGAGCGCTTGTATTTGCCAGGGTTCCAGAACCTTTCCCTCGGATTCGAGTTTGACTTTTACCGTATAGGCGAGCGCTAAATCCATATTGTCACCACCGAGCAGGATGTGATCGCCTACTGCAATTCGATTCAATTCCAGTTGCCCTTCTTGCTGTGTGACTGCGATTAAAGACAGATCGGTTGTTCCGCCGCCAACATCGACCACCAGAATGATATCCCCTAAATTAACCTGATCACGCCAGTTATCGCCGCTTTGTTGGATCCAGCTATACAGTGCGGATTGCGGTTCTTCCAACAAAATGGCTTGCCCAATGCCTACTGTGCGAGCTGCTTCTGCGGTTAGTTCCCGGGCAGCAGGGTCAAATGAAGCCGGGACTGTAATGGTGACATCCTGCTCTTCCAACGGTTCGTCCGGATGGCTATGATCCCAGGCGTTCTTCAAATGTTCCAGGTAATAGATCGAGGCCTGTAAAGGTGATACCCGATCAATCTCTTCGGGCGCTTCGACAGGTAATATTTTACTGCGACAGTCCACACCCGAATGACATAACCAACTCTTGGCGCTGGAAACCAGTCGGATGGGCGTTTTGCTACCTAATTTTCGCGCCAGTTCTCCGACGGTGGTCTCGGGCTCATCTGTCCAGGGTAAAACCATATCGTTTTCTGCCAGTTCATCTTCGTGAGCCTGGTAGAGAAAAGAGGGTAGTTGGTTTTTTTCGTCTACGACACCTGGAGAGGTTAATTGAGGAATTGACATGACCTGTTGAGCGACATCCTCATCTTCGCTCAGTGTCAGGTCGACACTGGAGAGGACGCAGTGCGTTGTTCCAAGATCAATACCGACTGAATACCGGGCTGTATTGTTACTGTAGGTATCGATCACAATTCAACCTCCGCTGCAGCAACGATATTTATATTATGGCCCTCTGCAAGTTTAGGTAGTTTAGTATTCGTCACTTCCCACCCACGATGGACTAAAGTGCCTTTAAAGGGCGCTTTGCCGACAATATTTCCGGTTAACCGCAGTGCAGCCGGATCGAAACCAGCTTTTATAGTTACCCGGCTGTTTTCGTTTTCCTTGCGCACCGGGGCGAGATCAAAATGGTTGTGCAATACTTTGTGACAGCCTTCGTGAACGATGCGCGCTGCGGCGCCAATATCAGCGTCAGAAAATGATTTGATGTTTTCTTCAATAAAGTCGATAAATCGAGCTTCCTGTTGAAGCAGTCCTAATAGTTGCAATGCGGCATCCGGAGTCGCCTCTTTTAGAATGACGGGTGCCGGTTCAGGTTTGCTTTCTTTTGCATCCGCTAAGACTTGCGGGTGCGTGGATTGTTGTGTCTCGTTGGCTTTGGCAAGGATACTGTCCGCAGATGGTTTGGATTTTCTGATCAGTCTCAGGACGATGACGCACAATAATATGACCAGTAGTATGAGTTCAATAAATGCTAGACCGGCGAAGGTCAGATGCAAAACATCGAGGGTGGTTGGCAAACTTGATAAGTCGAATTTCATAGATAGTGCCTCAGAAAAAATGTACCCATCGAGAATCTGATAATGACCTGATAGGCTAAAAATAAAGTTAGAAAAACTAATAGTCAGCCTGCGGCTTGAGTTGTCGCGGAGCTTGTACGGTTGCTTTCATGTCGCTTACATTATTGACAGCTCATGTCGAAAATTGAGTCCTTAAACTATTTGGTTGCTGCCTGTTGTTGCTTCATGGCTTCCGCATACATCATCATTTGTAATACCTTTCGTGCAGCCTGATGACGTTTTCTGAGAATAAAGCGATCAGTAACTTCAATGGGTACTTTTTCCGCAATGAGTGCTTCGCCAATGGGTTTTAATTTGGCTTCGCATTGTTTTAATACCCAGTTTGCAGCGTTTCTGGGATCCACCCCGGGCGCCTTGAATGCAGTGATTTTTGTGTCCAGACACTGGTAATATTTACGAGAATTGACTTTAATGCTGTTTATAGTTGTCTCTGACAGTGTTGACGTTGACCATTGATTATCGGCATGTACCTGGAGACTAAGGGTTAGACAAAAGACTAGGGTGAAAATGGATGTTAAGCGGTGCATTATATTCTCTCAAGCAATATGATCCACAATTTTACGCGATCTAGGAGGAATAAAAAACCGATAAGATTGGGGTGGCTACCCTCAGATGGGAATCGTTGCTATGATTCTTGTGTGTGACGATTTATGGATAATAGGCCGCTAGGGGACATACGAAAATGCACAGACTCTGTTGCCGTTACCCTTGTACTCGAGCCAGGGAAAACTGGTTATTTTCGACAGGGCGATGCCACGCCCGTGGTTATCCATGGCGCGTTGTGGCATCATTTCCATAAACGGTTCCCAATCAAAACCCTTGCCTTGGTCGTCGATAATGACTTGTATGCCTTGACGGTTACGTTGAATTTTAATTTCCGCATATTTATGCATATTTTTATTGAGTTTGAGTCGACGATTCACTTCCTTTTCCCAAATCCCTTTTGAATTAAGCTGAGTTTTTTCATCATAGCTGATTTCCAGGTTACCATGCTCGACAGCATTGATCATCAATTCTGATAGTCCCAACACCACACTGGCTGGCTCGTCAAAAGCGGGTGCAAGAAAGGTTGACAAGCCTCGAACCTCTACAAGATTCTGAAACCGAAAACTGGCTGATTTCAGCAATCCGAAGTTTTTGTTTGTGGTTTTAATCTGCTCCTGTAGTTCTACATAGCGAACACGATCATGAACCGCTGTATCAACAATGGCTCGCAGCATTTCTGGCAGGAGCGGTTTAGTGAGATAGTAATAGGCTCCCGCCTGCATACCGTCTACTATGTCCTGAGTAGCAGATCTAGCAGTCTGCAGGATGACAGGACAGTGTTGAAGAACAGGGTGTTTTTTGATCCGTCCCAATACCTCCATACCATCCATATTAGGCATTTCCCGGTCCAATAGGATGACATCAAAATCCATTGGATTTGATGCCAACATCGCCCAGGCACTTGCTCCGTCCTGAGCTGTGCTGAGATGGTAATTGTAGTCCTCTAAACACGTGGTAATAATTTCTCGATTATAGGAAACATCATCGACTATCAGAATATGGGGGATCGATTTATTCATGGTAATTTTAAATTCCGATTCTTCTAAAATTTGTATCTGAGCTTTGCGGTAATCACCGACTACCCGGTCGCGCTTCTGATTGCCTCAATAAGCAGGTCAGTCGAATTGAGTATGTACTTGATTTTATTTTTGATAAAATTTTCACACGAAACAGACTATAGTAAACTTAGCAGCGTTATTCATAAATACAAGCGTATATATCGATTAGAACGATAAAGTGGGAATAAATCCATCGAGAAAACATAAAAAAGTTGCGTCTCTCGCGTATATCTATCCTGATTTTCCGCTTTTTGCTTAAATTTGTTGTGAACACTGTGTTGCAATTTGAATGATGTTAGATTTTAATTCCCTATCCATTTAGCGCGTTGAGCAAATGATGCAAGATCTGCAAGCCTATTCCAGAACGAGATTTTTCCTGGGTTATCTGATTTTAACCCTGACCTTTTTTGTAACCGGATTTCTGGGTTTGAAACTGGCAGTGGAACCCGGCTATGCGACCGCTATCTGGCCGCCTTCAGGCATTTCTCTGGCCGCTATCCTGATTCTGGGTTATAGACTGTGGCCTGCTGTGTTCGCCGGCAGCCTTCTGACAAATTTATGGAAGATCTATTCCACTGCGGGAGTGACTACTCCGCAAGATTTTATGATCAGTTCGTATATCGGCATGGGAACTGCTTTGCAGGCCTGTTTTGGTGCCTGGTTGATACATAAAATCATTGAATTCCCTAATTCTCTGGTTTCCAGTCGGACAATAATCCTGTGTCTGCTGCTGGGTGGCCCGGTTGCTTCACTGGTTAACTCCAGTTTGAGTGTCAGTTTTCTGGTGGTCACAGGCCAGATCGATTCAGGGATGGCACTGGTTAACTGGATGACGTGGTGGGTAGGTGATTCGATCGGTGTTTTGATCTTCACGCCGTTGGTGCTGATATTTTTTGGTCAGCCTGCAAAGGTTTGGCGCAGTCGGATATTGACTACGGCCTTACCGATAATATTTGTGTTTCTGGTGGTGGTTACATTTTCTTATCATATACAGGATGCGGAAAAAATAAAACAGAAACTGAATTATTCAAAGCAGGTCTTGCTGCTGGGTGGAACATTAAACGTTGGATTTGATAACCTGATTCATATACTTCATTCGGTAGAAATATTTTTTTTAACCGCGGAAAATATGGATAGAAATTCCTTTCAGAATTTTACGCGTCATTTGATTGACGCTAATCCTTATATTCAGGCCCTGGAATGGAGTCCGGTGGTGATGGATTCTGATCGTTTAAGCTATGAAGCATCGGTCAGGAGCGAAGGATTTAGCGGCTTCACCATCACCGAGCGGGACTTACGGGGAAGACTGGTTATCGCTGCTACCAGGGACTATTATATTCCTGTCGATTACATTGAGCCATCGAGCGGAAATGAGGCGGCATTCGGCTTTGATCTGGCATCAAACCCGACACGTAAAAATGCACTGAACATGGCAAGCAGTCACGCAAAAGCGATTGCGACAGAGCGAATAAAACTGGTTCAGGACACGGTCGGTCAATATGGGATTCTGGTATTTCTTCCTGTTTTTAAGTCAAAGGATTCGACTCAAAGTTCCAGTCAGAATAATGATAGGAAAATTCGCGGGTATATTCTCAGTGTATTCTATATAGCCGATGTGATTAAAACCCTGTTGCCGGATTTCGATAATGATAACTTCAGGATATGGCTGATTGATGAAACATCAACAGAACCCGCTTTGCTGTTTACCAATAATCAGACCCGTCATTTCGATGTTACGTTGCCCAATGAAAGTGTAATTTCACCAGGCCCATATGCGGCATCAGTTGAGATTTCCTTTGCAAGCCGGCAGTGGAAGTTATGGATGGAACCAACGACCGCTTATTCCATCAGCAATCAATCCTGGTTCCCCTATTATGCGCTTTCCGGAGGATTGTTATTTACCGGAATATTAATTGGATTATTGTTGGTGTTGACGGGTCGCAATTTTATGTTTGAAGAAGACGTCTTTAATAAGACTTCAGAACTGGTCGATACCAATAATAAGCTCGAAGCGGAGATCACGGAACGCAAACAGATTGAAGAACGATTATTGCAATCGCAGAAACTGGAAGCGGTGGGGCAATTAACCGGGGGTATTGCCCATGACTTTAATAATATTCTGGGTCTTGTTTTGGGTAACATTGAACTCCTGAAACAGCGGATTGATTTTGGTGATCGCCAGTCACACGGCTATATTGAGAATGCTCTGGGTGGTGTGCAGCGGGGCGCAACCTTAACTCAACGCTTACTGGCATTTTCCCGTAAACAAATATTGTCGCCGGACGTGCTGGATCTGAATGTCATGATCCGGGCAATGACTGAGCTGTTACAACGTACACTGGAAGAGAATATAGAGATAGAGGTGGTCAGTGCCGCAGGACTGTGGGCCTGTTTTACGGACAAGGTTCAGATGGAAAATGTTTTGTTGAATCTGGCGCTCAATGCCCGTGATGCAATGCCGGATGGAGGAAAATTAACCATAGAAACTGCGAATGCCTGGTTGGACGATGCCTATTGTGAAACACGGGTGGATGTATCCCCGGGACAGTATGTGATGCTGGCGGTCACAGATACGGGTAAGGGTATGTCGAAAGAAACTCTGGCTCAAGTTTACGAGCCGTTTTTTACAACCAAACCTATTGGTCAGGGCAGTGGGCTGGGTTTGAGTATGGCCTTTGGTTTTGCCAAACAGTCGAGCGGGCATATCAATATCTACAGTGAACCGGGACAAGGAACCTGTGTTAAATTTTATCAGCCCAGATACCAGGGGCCGGAAGTTGAACCAAGAGCTGAACCGGATACGGATGTCAAGCAGGCACGAGGGGAAGTGATTCTGGTCGTGGAAGATGAAAGGGATTTGATGGAACTGTATAGAGGCCAGCTCGAAAATTTGGGATATACTGTATTTACTGCCAAAGATGGCGGACAAGCGCTAGAGGTATTTTCCCAGCAGTTTGAGATCGATTGTTTGTTAACGGATGTGGTTCTGAGCGGGACAATGAGCGGCAAAGATATTGCCGTGGAAGTCACCGCGCAGCGGCCTGACATCAAGGTGGTGTTTATGTCCGGTTATACGGAGAATGCTGTCGTTCATCAGGGTCGTCTTGATCAGGGTACCGATTTACTCAGAAAGCCTTTTACGATGGCCGAACTGTCTAAAAAATTAACAAACGTTCTGGGTTGACTTTTTAGTTTTTTTATCAACGTGTCATGAAACGCTTTATCAGCACGATTGATCGGTTGATCCGGAAAAGAAAAAAGATTTGTACGTTTCCTCCCGGTCATATGGCATCATGTGACCTTCTTTCGCATGAATCGTTACCGACTCTCAATCAGCCAGATCGTCTTGAATCTTTCCAAGTAACATCACTGGGACTATTAAGCCAACGGTTGGCGGCTTCTGCGAGGCTGATTTCCTTTTTTTCTTCGGTGGGTTTTGGTATCGGGTCTTCGTCAGACGAAGACTCGTGAACACTGGTGATTTCCTCGGCATCTACTACGAAGCTCAGTTGACTGAGCGCGCCTCCGGAATCTAGTTTGTCGAGATCTTTATCCAGGTTTCCCTGTACAGCACTAAGCAGTTCCTTCATTTTGTCCGGGTAGTTGGGGTTGTTGATCATTGCGTTAAGATCTTCTTTCATCTCTGTGATTTTGGTTTTTATTTTGGCGCGTTGTTTTTGTTCCTGAGTCTCGAGAACATTTAGCTGCTGGTGGATGGCGTCTTGCGATACCGGTAATGTTGATCCTGGGATACTGACACCGCGTTTTTTTAACAATATTCTTAGTGAAACGGCGGTCTGAGCTGTTCTTTTAAAATCTTCCACCAGATCGAACAGGTTTTTCTCTGAGGTGTCACTGGTCAGATAGAGGGTTTCGATCGCTTCATCAGTTGAAAAATCCATCCCGGAATAATGCAATACTTTGTCCAGTTGATTTTTGACAATCATATCCAGATTGACAAGATATTCTTTTAACGTGTTGACCGGCAGGCCTTGCAAATTATCACTGAGCGCTTTGTAAAGGCTTAGAGCCCCTTCAGGTATTTTCTTTGCTGAGGCACCCAAAATGAGAACCGATTCCAGGCTCTGGTGCAAATTTTCAATCGCTCTGGCGATACCAACTATCTTGTTCAGGGCTCGGCGTTTTTCTTCAATCCCGGAGAGATCCAGTCGAAGTTCTGAATTTTGTGATGAAGCAGACATAGGTCAATGACGGTTTTTATATTAGCGGCTGTTGTTCCAGCGTTGATTGTTACTACGTTCAAGTATGGTACTCATTTCTTCTTCCTGAGCGATGATTTCGGTTATTTGCTGGTCTATCGTATTGTCCAAATCGAGGATCAGTTTATATAACTCATTTTCCTGCTCTTCGGTCAAGCCCAGATGCATGAATTTTAGTTCCATCTGAGTCATTAAATGACTGACGGCTGTTTTAACTTTTTCCCGACTCCCTGATGTTCTATTTTTCAGATTGCTGATTGATTGATTTGTCAGTAGTATGGTCTGTGTCAGTTGCATTTCACTTTTTGATACCTGATCTTTCAGTAATATCTGACTACAAAGCAAATCGATGCCATCAATAAGCATGGCGAATAAATCTTTGTAACGGCCGACTTTTTCAATGTCCTCAGGTAGTTTGCGAATTAATAGGGTTGCTCGTTTACCCAGAAGCATGCAACGGTTCCCATACGTTGATATTTTTCTTTTATTTGTATTTTGACCGACTTCAAGAATGCTCTTTTCTATCGGGTGAACGACACCCTCACTACTATAAAAAGGCGTTTCTTTATCACACCAGATTGCCAAAGCACCACTTAATCCAAGAGTTGCCAATTCCTCAAACAACTTATGTGCAAGTGACGAATAGGTGTTCAGCACGGCGAAACGGTTCTAAACTTCTTGACACGAGGATTTCATTCGTGGTGGTTGAGAATTTTTAGTCATTCTCAGATAATCAAATACGCGGCGCATATTACGAGCAAGTTTGTTAATCGTT
>Ga0114934_10001334_pt1 | contig 16045 bp, 9 predicted proteins | sample 4SBtaG_2_FD_99695 | JGI IMG/M metagenome (GOLD analysis project Ga0114934, IMG submission 99695) | Deep subsurface microbial communities from Kolumbo volcano to uncover new lineages of life (NeLLi) - 4SBTROV10_white metaG | ecosystem: Environmental > Aquatic > Marine > Volcanic ... | reverse complement strand
TATGGAGAAAACATAAAAATGCGCAATAAAATTGGAATTATTATTGTTTCTTGTTTCTTGTTGCTTGTTGCTAGTCAAACGCAAGCAGCGAGTTTATATCTTTCTCCATCGTTAGGAACGCATACTGTCGGTTCAACATTTTCCGTCAGTGTATATGTCTCTAGTCCTGACCAAGCGGCAAATGCAGCATCCGGAGTCATTTTATTTCCTCAAGATAAACTCGAAGTGATTTCTTTGTCTAAAGTGGGTTCTATTATTACTCAATGGATGCCAAGAGAACCAGGATTTTCTAATGCTAAGGGTGAGATTCATTTTGAAGGAATTGTTTTTAATCCGGGATTTACTGGTTCAGCGGGGAAAATTATTAATATTAATTTCAAAGTAAAAGCGGCAGGAATAGCCCCGTTGAGTTTTTCATCCAGTTCAGTTCTGGCTAATGACGGCCAAGGGACAAATATTTTGACTAGTTTAGGAAAAGCAAGTTTTAGCTTAGGTATTGTACCATCAGCAGTACCGGAAGCAACAACTCCAAGCGAAACAAGAGGAGCACCCCCGGCACCGCAAATTTCCTCGCCAACCCATCCAAACCCTGATAAATGGTATGCGAAAAAGGATGCAGAATTTACTTGGAAGGTTCCTCGAGGAGTGACGGCAGTTCGTGTTCTAGTAAACAAAGTTTCTAATGCTGTTCCCTGGGTTACTTATTCTCCGGCAATTCAGGTAAAAAAGATTTCTGATTTAGAAGACGGAGTTTGGTATTTTCATGTTCGCCTGAAAAATGCTACTGGCTGGGGTGGTGTTTCCCATTTCCGTCTCCAGATTGATACAGAAAAGCCGGAACATTTTGAAATTCGTAAAATTACAAGGAATGATAAAACTGACCCTAGAGTTAAGTTAATATTTAAGGCAGAAGATAAAACTTCCGGAATAGACCATTATGAGATTCAGATAGACAACGGCAGTACTAAAATATGGAAAGATAATGGAACTGGTATCTTTGAGACACCAGTATTAGGACCAGGAGAACATAACTTAATTGCCAGAGCAGTAGATAAAGCAGGAAATGAAAGTGTAGCTGTAACCCAAATGAAGGTTTTACCTATTAAGCCTCCGGTAATAACTCATTGCCCTCGTAAACTTTTTCCTGATAGCGTTCTTTCGGTTAAAGGGACTACCTATCCCAATGCTCAAGTGGTAATTTGGCTCCAAAAAGATAAAGACGATCCTCAAAGCCAGATTGTTAGAAGTGATAATTACGGGAACTTCACTTTTATTGCGGGAAAGAAATTAGAAAGTGGTATTTATAAATTATGGACTGAAGTAATTGATAAGCGAGGAGCAAGGAGCAAGCCAACTGAAAAAATAACTATTGCTGTAGAACCACCTGTCATTTTGAAGATAGGAAATTGGGCAATTAATGTACTTAATATTATTATTCCTTTAATTGCTCTAACTATTCTTCTATTGATTGTTATCTTTTATGGTTGGCATAAGTTTTCTTTGTTTAAAAAAAGGATTTATCAAGAGAATAAGGAGACCGAAGAAGCTATGCGAAAAGCCTTCAAGATTCTGAAGAAGAAAACAGAAGCCCAAGTCGCAACATTAGATGGCAAGCCGGATTTGAGTCCAAGAGAAAAGAAGATTTATAATAACTTAAAGAAAGCTTTGAAGGCCTCGGAAAAATCTATCGCTAAAGAAATAAAAGACGTAGAAAGAGAGGTAAAAAAGAAATAACATTTAATTGATTTTATATTCTCTTTGTGTTATTCTAAGAAATCTGAAGTTTGTTAGATATGAAATCTAGAAATTTAGTTATTATTGTTTCTTTATTTGTAGCGACATTAGTGTTAGCTGCTTTTATTTATCCCCAGGGATGGAATAGATTAGCTACTTCTTTTCATTTGTTTAAGATACCCTCGCGTAATTTTAGTTTAGGGTTGGATTTATCGGGAGGAACATTGCTGACTTATGATGCCGATTTAAAGAATATTAAGCCCGCTGATTATGCTACGGCTATGTCTGGTTTGCGGGATGTTTTGGAACAAAGGGTGAATTATATGGGAGTGAAAGAGCCGCGAATAGAGGTTAATAAAAGTGGTAATCATTGGCGTCTTATTGTTGAGTTAGCAGGAGTGAAAGATATTAAGCAAGCAATTAAAATGATAGGAGAAACTCCTTATCTGGAATTTAAGGAAGCCCGGGCAGAAGCAAAAACAAAGGAGATTTTGAAAATGCAGGAGGAAGAAAAGAAAAAATCTAATCCTGATAAAACAATTTTATCTTTGGATCCTTATTTTAAAGCGACCAATTTAACTGGTAAATATTTAGAAAGAGCAATGGTGAGTTTTGATCCTAATACTTCTCTTCCGGTAGTGGATTTGCAATTTAATGCCGAAGGAACTCGCATTTTTGCTGCTTTGACAAAGAAAAATATCAATAAGCCATTAGCTATCTACTTAGATGGGCGACCAATTAGTATTCCTATAGTAAGAGAAGAAATTCCTTCGGGAAAAGCTCAGATTTCAGGCAAGTTTACCTTGAAAGAAGCAAGACAATTATCGGAAAGGTTAAATCAAGGAGCTTTACCGGTGCCAATTAAATTGGTTTCTCAGCAATCAGTGGGAGCTATTTTAGGACAGGAATCTATTGCAAAAATTGTTCAAGCTGCCTGGTGGGGATTTTTGGCAATAATGATATTTATGATTCTTGTCTATCGTTTGCCTGGTTTTTTGGCGTCTCTCTCTTTGATTATTTATGTTGTTCTATCCTTGAGTATTTTTAAAGCTCTTCCTGTTACTTTAACTCTTGCTGGTATTACTGGTTTTATTCTCTCGGTAGGAACAGCTGTTGATGCTAATATTTTAATTTTTGAATATAGCAAGGAAGAAGTGAATAAGGGGAAATCTCTTCGTCTTTCTTTAGAAGATGGTTTTCATCGTTCCTGGCCAGCTATTCGTGATTCTAATATTTCTACTATTATTTCAGCTATTATTCTTTATTATTTCAGTTCCAGTATGATTAGGGGATTTGCCTTAACCTTAGCCATTGGTGTTGGGGTTAGTTTAATTACTGCTCTCTATATCACTCATTTGTTCTTGGCAGCATTAATAACAGAAAAAATGCCTATTAGTTTTTTCTTTAATAGAAAAAAGAATAATCTATGAATTTTGTTGGAAAAAGAAAAATATTTTACTGGTTCTCCGGCTTAATGGTTGCTATTTCTCTCGGTGGCTTGATTTTTTGGGGCTTAAATTGGGGGATAGATTTTACCGGAGGAACTTTATGGGAAATTAGTATTCCTCAACTCAGCGACCAGAAGGTAGAACAACTAACTTCTTCTTTAGAAAAACAAGGATTAGGAAGGATTAATGTCCAGCGAGCAGGGAAAGAAGATATTATTTTCCGTTTTCCCTTGATTAGTGAGGAGAAACATCTTCAAATATTGAGCAAATTACAAAAAAATATTCCCTCCTTGAAAGAGAAGAGATTTGATTCTATTGGTCCTTCTATTGGTAGAGAGTTGAGAAAGAAAGCTATTTGGGCGGTGATTTTGGTTTTTCTTAGTATTCTTTTATATCTTAGTTATGCTTTTCGCCGTTCCTCATTTCGAGTTTCTTCCTATCGTTATGGAAGCTTAGCTGTTCTTGCTTTACTACATGACACAATGTTTGTAGTGGGACTTTTTGTTTTTTTAGGAAAATTTATGGGCTGGGAAGTAAATTCAGATTTTATTGTTGCCCTTTTGGTGGTTGCTGGTTATTCTGTCCATGATACTATTGTGGTTTTTGATAGAATTAGAGAAAATCTGCTTTTGAAAACAAAGGAGACATTACAGAATATTATTAATATAAGTATTAGGCAAACATTAGTGCGTTCTTTGAATACCTCCTTAACTACTATTTTTCCTCTTCTCGCTCTTTTTTTCTGGGGTCCCTCTTCTATTAAGGTATTAGTCTTGGCGATGACGGGAGGTATAATTATTGGTACTTATTCCTCTTTGTTTATTGCTCCTACCTTACTTTTCGACTGGCAGAAGAAGTAATCCTTTGACTTTTGGGAAAATTTCTGTCATAATAGAAAGAGTTCTATTTCTATAATCAGGTGATCTAACACAGATTCTAAATTAATATGAAACAGGCAATTAGTTCTTCAAAAACAAGTCCTAAACAACTGGCTTTAAATATTATTAGTGTTCTTCCCTCTCGTTCCCAGGTGATTATAAAGAAAAGGTTTGGCTTAACCAATAATCATCCCCAAACTCTGCAGATGGTAGGTGATGTTTATGGAATAACCCGGGAGCGCGTTCGGCAAATAATTGAAGCTTCTCTTAAGGCTATTAAAAAGAGTTCTACTTTTAATATAGCTCAAGATTTCTGGAAAAAAATAATCTCTCTTTTAAAAGCCAGTGGAGGCCTTGAGGAAGAAGGAGAGTTCTTTAATCGTTTAAAAAAAGAAATTCCTCAGGTAAAAGGTAATGAAGCAGCAATAAAATTTTTACTATTTCTTTCTCCAGATATTATTTTAGAAAAAGAAGATAAGGGATACCATAGTTTTTGGCATCTTCTTAGTAAGAGCAAGAGAGAAATCATGGAGAAAATGAAGAGGATAGAAAAATACTTTTCGGAAAAGAAAAGCCCTCTTACTTTGAAAATACTTTCTTCTTGGGCAAGAAAATCTTTCTCTCCCTCCATGGAAGTGGCAGAATTAGCTGCTTATTTGAAAATTTCTCGGAAAATAGGGATGAATCCTTTTGGAGAATATGGTTTGTTTACTTCTTCAGAAATAGAGCCATTAGGAACAAAAGATCGGGCTTATGTCACGATGAAACACTATCAGAAACCCTCTCATTTCTCAGAGATTTCTAAGCTTCTTAATGAAAATAAATCAAAAGGATTACCTGTCTCTCCTAGTTTATTATCTTCAGCTTGGCTGAAGCAGGTGAAAGTACAAACTGTCCATAATGAATTAATTAAAGACAATCGCTTTGTTTTGATTGGGAGAGGTATTTATGCTCTTCGTGATTGGGGCTATAAGCCAGGAAGAGTAGTTGATGTTATTAAGGAAGTTTTAAAGAAAGCAGCTCGTCCTCTAAGCCAAGATGAGATTATTAAGAGAGTTAAGAAACAGCGTTTAGCCCAAGATAATACAATTATTTTAAATCTCCACAATAAGAAGTTCTTCAAAAAACTTCCTCATAAACGTTATACTTTGGTAAGGTCTTATAAAGTATTAGAGGGCTAATGTCTTTTGTTGCTTTTTGCGAATTCTTTCTTCGAGAATTCTGGTGGCTAATTATTCCCTTGATTTTAGGCAAGATTTTTTTTGATTTGTTTGGAGCTCAAAAAAAGAAAAAGAAAAAGCAAAAAGAAACGGTAAAAGATTGGGTAGTTTTGGAGGTAAAAGCCAATAAAGATATTCTCCAGACACCGAAAGCAATGGAGCAAGCGTTGTCTGGCTTTCATTCTATAAAAGAAGGAAGGATAAGTTTGGAGGTGATAGGCAAGCGAAAAGAGATTCACTTTCTGATTCGCACTCCGAAAAAATATAAGGAACTAGTGGAATCTCAGCTCTATGCTCAATATCCAGAATTGGAGATTAAGGAAGTAGATGATTATTTTTCCTTTTTACCCTCTCATTTACCGGACAAAAATTTTGATCTTTGGGGAACAACAATGGCATTTGCGAGAGACAATGCGTTTCCTATTAGAACTTATTCCTACTTTGAAGCTCCCAAAGAAGAAAAACGGGTAGATACTCTTGCTAGCTTAATTGAAGCTACTTCTAATCTTCGTCAGAAAGAGTTATTAGCTTTGCAAATAATTATCTCTCCTCTTACAAAGGAGGAACAGAAAAAGAGAAAGAAAGAGGCGAAACAGACAGTAAAAATAGTTTTAGGCGAAGCGGAGACAGAACCAGATTTTATGGATTGGCTAATCGCTTTTCTAAAGAATATTGTAGTAGCTTTAGCTGTAGCTCCTGTTTGGCCAGGAAAGAAAGGAGAAAAAACAACTATTGCTTTAAGTACTTCTTTAGAAGGGAAAGAAGTAGTTAAGGAAGTAGAAGCAAAAATGGCTCAGTTGGCATTTCGAACTACTATTAGAGTGCTTTATGTCGCTCCCCGGAATGTTTATAATGAATCAGTAATTATTCCTTTATTAGCTTATTTCAAGCAGTTCGATACCGAAAATCTCAACGCTTTCAAAGTAAATAAAGAAAGCTCCACTGAGTTGAAGGCTTTTCTGTTTTCTCAGAGAAAGTTGAAGCTGAAGAAATCTGATTTTTACCAAACAGCAAGAACAAGAGAAGAATCTTCTTCTCCTCTCGTCTTGGATCTGGAGGAATTAGCTACCATTTATCACCCTCCAGTCCGCAAAGTGAAAGGGCCAACTTTGAGCCGTGCCCTCAGCCGTAAGAGCGAACCGCCAGCTAACTTACCAGTGGAATAAATGATCAATTATATTGGCATAACTAATTTCCGCAATGAGTACCAACGTTTTGGTATTAGAGATGACGACCGCCGTCGCCATATGTATGTTATTGGAAAGACTGGAGTAGGAAAGACAACAATGCTGGAAAATATGGCTCGTCAGGATATATTAGCTGGGAAAGGGGTAGGAGTTATTGATCCTCACGGAGAATTAATCAATCGCCTTCTTAACTTCATTCCTTCAGAAAGAATTAAAGATGTTGTTTACTTTAATCCTGGTGATATAGAATGGCCTACTGCTTTTAATGTTATTGAACATGTTCCTTTGGAATTGCGGCATCTGGTAGTAGCTGGTTTGATGGGAGTATTCAAAAAAATCTGGCCTGATGTCTGGTCTTCGCGAATGGAATATATTTTAAATAATACTTTACTTGCCTTGTTAGAATACCCCAACTCAACTCTTTTAGGAGTGAATCGGCTGTTAGCTGATAAAGATTTCCGTTCTCAAGTTTTGGATCATGTTACTGATGTAGTAGTGAAATCATTCTGGCAGAAAGAATTTGCTCGTTATTATGATCGTTATGCTACCGAGGCTATTGCTCCTATTCAAAATAAAATTGGTCAGTTTATTTCTAATCCTCTTATTAGAAACATAATCGGGCAGAAAGAGTCGAAACTGAATATGCGGGAGATTATGGACCAGAAAAAGATTTTCTTAGCCAATGTATCTAAGGGGTTAATTGGAGAAGACAATTCAATGCTTTTGGGAGCTCTCTTAATTACCAAATTACAATTGGCAGCAATGTCACGAATAGATGTTCCTGAAGAACAGCGGCAAGATTTCTATCTTTATATTGATGAGTTTCAGAATTTTTCTACAGAATCATTTGTTAATATTTTTGCCGAGGCAAGAAAATATCGTCTAGATTTAATTTTAGCTCATCAATATATTGCTCAACTTAGCGATAAAGTGCGTGATTCTATATTTGGAAATATTGGAACTTTGGTAGCTTTTCGCTCTGGACCAGAGGATGCAGAATTTTTGGAAAAGTACTTTGCTCCTGATTTTAACGAAGAGGACTTAATTAATCTTCCTAATTATAATTTTTATATAAAACTGATGATTGATGGAGTCCTTTCTAAAGGGTTCTCCGCTATTAATATTCCTCCGGCTAGCCTTCCGGAGAAATCGTATATTCAAGAGATAATACAATACTCACGCCAGCAATATTCTACTCCTCGGAAAGAAGTAGAAGATGCCATTGCCCACTGGGAATTTTTAGATTTTACTCCCTCCTTGTCTTCTTCTAAAGAAACGAAGCGGGGAATGAAGGAAGGATGGGAAGCTACTTGTAGCAGGTGCGGGAAGAAAATTATTGTTCCTTTTCGCCCTATTCCCGGTCGGCCAGTTTATTGTAAGGAGTGTCTGGCAAAAGTGAGAAAAGAAAGAGAAAAATCTTCTCCAAAAACTGTTGTTTCCTCTCCTCGTGTTTCTTCTCCTTCTCCCTCTTCGCAAACAAATAAAATCCAAGAAACGATTAAAGATATTTTTGATGAGAAATTAAAGGAAAAATAATGTTCAAATATAGAGAAGAAGAAAGATAAGAACCTGCCTTGCTAACGCTCGGTAGAACCTTGTTATTCACTTCATTCATAATGAGAAGGCATAAAAAAATAGTGGCTATTATTTGTGGAGGAAGAAGTCGAGAGCACGAAGTATCATTACAATCGGCTTATTATGTTTTTAAAAACCTTGATAGAAAGAAATATCAGGTAGTGCTTTTAGGAGTAGATAAAAAAGGACATTGGCATTTTGCTTCTCGTTATTATGATTTAGTTATTCAGAAAGAACCATTGGGAAAAATGAGGAGAGGTTTGGCAGAAGTAGTGCTTATGAGAGAGAAAAAAAGAGTAGTTGTTTTTGATATTCAAAAAAAGAAAGTTGTTAAAAGAATAGATATCTTCTTTCCTCTTATTCACGGTCCCTTTGGGGAGGATGGCTGCCTCCAGGGATATTTAGAGTTACTTGGCTTACCCTATGTAGGAGCTGGTGTTTTAGGGTCGGCCTTGGGAATGGACAAGGAATATACTAAAAAGTTATTACAGGCAGAAGGGATTGCTATTACTCCTTTTGTTGTGCTTCGCTACAAGAAGAGGGGAAATCAGAGCAAGATAAAAATAATGAGAAAAAAATACGGATTTCCTCTCTTTGTGAAACCAGCTTCTCTTGGTTCCTCGGTGGGAGTTAGTAAGGCATTTAACGAAGAAGAACTAAAAAAAGCGATAGTCTTGGCTTTTCGTTATGATAAGAAAATTATTATAGAGAAATATATTCCCGGAAGAGAAATAGAATGTTCTGTCTTAGGTAATGAAAATCCTCAAGCTTCACTTCCCGGAGAAATAAAACCCCATCATAATTTTTATTCTTATCAGGCTAAGTATCTCGACCCCCAAGGAGCAGATCTACTTGCTCCTGCTCCTCTTTCTCCTTTCCTTACAAAAAAAGTGCAACGGTTGAGCGAGAAAGTATTTCGGATATTAGAATTAAGAGGAATGGCTCGAGTTGATTATTTTCTTCAACCAGGAGGAAAATTGGTTGTGAATGAAGTTAATACTATTCCTGGTTTTACTAAAATTAGTATGTATCCTCGTTTATGGGAAGTCAGTGGTTTGTCATATCCAAAGCTTCTAACAAAACTCATTCAACTAGCTCAGGCAGACTAACAAAAATACCAAGTGAAATTTTTAATTTTGTAATTTTTAATTTTTAAACATTAAATCATTAAAAAATTATTTAGAAATTAGAAATTAAAAATTAGAAATTCCTATTCTGTTTGTATCTTGTTTCTTGCATCTTGGTTATTATTCAGATTTATACAAAATACAAAATACAAGATACAATATACATGGTAGTTGTTATTGTCTTTATTGAGTATTATGTATAGAATATTAATGAATTAATAAAATGCATATTTCTCTTTCTCGCTTGAAGCGAAGTATTATCTGGGCCGGGCGGGGGATCAAACTTGCTCTTTCCACTCAATCCAATTTTTTTCTGATGGTTCTTATTTCTCTGGGAACAATAATTACTGGGCTCATTGTGGAATTATCTTTAGAAGAGTGGATTATTATTATCTTTCTTATTGGTCTGGTGTTAAGTTTGGAGATGTTTAATACAGCAACGGAAAGGATGTTGGATTTTTTGGAGCCGCGTTTTTCTCCTTCCGTAGGTAGAATTAAAGATCTTCTTGCCGGGGGAGTTTTGATTGCTGCTATTCTTGCTGCTTTTCTCGGATTCCTTATTTTTGTTCCCAAACTGCTCCCTTAGCTTTTGTATTTTGTATTTTGTATTTTGTTCTGGTAATTACGAGCGGAACCTTTCTTCCTTTGTCATTTTGGAGCGGAACGATAGAATCTGACATCCTTTCTTTGCTCGACGGAAAAATATAATATGATAAAATATGTAAATAAAATAGCTATTGTATAATAATTTAAGAATTAAGGAGTATGTTTTCAAAAAAAATTGATTATTCAAAAGCGGTTTCTGTTTTATTGAGCGTTTTTTTAATCTTCCAGGTAATGGGTGAGGTATTCTTGTTTGTTCCGTTACCCAAACAAGCCCAAGCTGCTGGATGGCTTTCAGGTTGGCAATACCGCAAAAAAATAACCATAGACCATACTAAAATAGATTCAGATTTAACTGATTTTCCTGTTTTAGTGAAATTGACTTCTGCTAATTTTGATTTTTCAAAAGCTCAATCAAACGGAAATGATATTAGGTTTACAAAGTCAGATGGTACAACTCTTTTAAGTTATGAAAGAGAAAGGCACGATGCTACAAACCAAGTAGCAGAGTATTGGGTGAAAATTCCGAGCATTTCAAGTTTAGCTGATACAACATTCTATATATATTATGGTGATTCTTCTGCTTCTGATGGAGCTGACCCAGAAAATGTTTGGGATATTAATTTTAAAGGAATTTGGCACTTGAAAGAAACAGGAACAGATACAAGAAAAGATAGCACTGCTAATGCTAACGATGGAACTCCTCATAATGGAGTAGCAGGAGCAGATGGGAAGATTGATGGGGCTAATAGTTTTGATGGCGTAGATGATTATGTGAATTTGGGAAATGATGGGAGTCTGAATATTACTGATAAGATTACGGTTGAGGCATGGATGAAACCTTTAGGTAATTATGGAACTGTAGTTTGTAAAGGTCCGTTATGCAACTGGAAATATAAAAGACCAATTACCCTAAGTAATACTACTCCAGAAGCAGGTTACCAGGTAAAAGTAGAGTTAAACCCCTCTAATTTCGATTATTCACACGCAAGTTCAACAGGAGCAGATTTAAGATTTTATCAGGCAGATGGAACTAAATTAAGTTACTGGATAGAAAAGTGGGATACTTCTGGAACCTCTACAATCTGGGTTAAAGTAACAACTTCTGGCACTAATAAAATTTATATGTACTACGGCAATCCTTTAGCAAGCTCTGCTTCAAATGGAACCGCTACTTTTGAATTCTTTGATGATTTTAATGGAACAAGCTTAAATACAAATAAATGGACAATAGAAAAAAGAGGCTCTGCAAATGCAATAGTTGAGTTAGATGGTAATGGTAATTTACATCTTGCTGGGGAACCGAATGTTATATCAAGTGGTAATGTTTTATCAGTAGCAACATTTACAAATGGTTTCCTCATAAGAGCAAAAAGGAAATATTCAAATGATGAGTATTATGCAGATATAAGTATAGGGAATGGGGTATTGCAAGATATGCGTGATGGAGGGCAATCGAAGTGGTATCATACTGCACAAGGGAATGGATATGATTGGTATCAACAAGACTTATATAGACATTATATTGTAAGAACTCCTTCAAGAGCAGCGAGGGTTAATATAGTATATGATACAACTCATTCTTGGGGAGCATTGGATACTTATGAGATTATAGATTTTATCTATGATACGAGTGGTAATATAAAATGGCTTCACAATGGAGCAGAGAAATTAAGTGGCACAGATACAGATTATTTAAGTAGTGCTAAACATCTTTTACTTTCACAAGGGGAATATAGTAATGGACATGGCGGAGATAGTTATTATGATTGGGTTTTGGTCCGTAAATACGCCTCGCCTGAGCCGACAGCAACAGTAGGAAATGAAACCGCAGCCGGAATCTCAACGACAGGCTCTTATGGAATCGGTGCAAATACAACAAATGCCTTTGCCTCAATAAACAACCAAACGATTTTAGGGGCGATTTCTTCCGGATGGAATCATATTGTCCTGACATATGACAAAGATGCTGGCGGAACAGATGAAATGAAACTGTATATAAATGGCGCTCTGAGTACAACAAGTGATTATTCAACAGCAATTTCAACAAGTACAAATGACCTGCTCATCGGAAATTATTTCAACGGTCTCATAGACGAAGTCCGCGTCTCTGGCACTGTCCGCTCTCCCGCTTGGATAAAAGCCTCTTACAATTCCGAAAATGATACTTTGTTGAAATATAATCAGCCACCAGATACTCCTTCTTCTCTGGGTCCTTCAAACTATGTTGATGGCTCTTGGGGAAATGATAACACTCCTACTTTGCAATTTACCCAACATGACCCTAATGTTAATGACCAAGTTAAATTTAGAATTCAAATAGATAATGATTCTGATTTTTCTTCTCCTGTAGTTGATTATACTTCTGGGTTAACGGATACTGATGCCAGTGGCACAGTTGATTCTACCTTTACTGTTGGTCAAGCTACTTCTACTGATAATGGAACATACAATACTGGTCAAGAAGGCCAAACCTTATCTGATGGCTCATATTATTGGCGAGTAATGAGCACAGACGATAGTAATGCTACTTCTAGTTGGGCAAATGCCAATAATGGTAATGTTGCTTTTAGAATTGATACTACTCCACCAACAGTTGACGCTGGACCAGATCAAACAAAGAATGTTGAATTTACCCAAGATGCTACAGTTAGTGATGATGGTTCAGGTATTGATTCTTACCAATGGTCAAAAGTTTCTGGCCCAGGAACAATTACTTTTGGAACACCAAATGCTGAAGATACAACCATTTCTGCTGATACGGATGGTAACTATGTTATTCGTTTAACCGTTACTGACCAGGCTGGTAACTCAGCCTCAGGTGACTTCAATTTAACCTGGGATACTACTGGACCAACACGCTCAGCTGGCTCACCTTCAGGGGAACAATCATCTGGAACAACCCAAGTAACGATGTCTCTGACTACTAATGAAAATGCTACTTGTAAATACTCAACTACTCCTGGAACTGCTTATGATTCAATGACTAATACATTTTCAACTACCGGCGGAACTTCGCACTCTGTTGTCATTTCAGGCCTTGCCAATGACAATTCGTATACCTATTATGTCCGCTGTCAAGATAGTTTAGGTAATACCAATACTGATGATTATGTAATTAGTTTTTCTGTGGATTCTCCTTCTGGTGGCGGTGGAGGTGGCTGGGCTCCACTGCCAGTAGGAGAAGTAAAAGGTGAATTCAAGGTTTTAATCAATAATGGAGCTCCTTCAACTAACTCTTCTCAGGTAACCCTTCATCTAATAGCTAATCCTCAGTTATTCAAGAAAATGAGGATATCTAATGATCCTAATTTCTTTAGTGAAAGCTCAACTAATATCATCCCTTATCAATCTTCCTACCAATGGAATCTATGTAAAGGATTAAGTTCTTGTTCTGAAGGCCCTCATTCTGTTTATGTTAGGTATTACACCTATTGGGGAAGACCTACAGAAGTAGTTTCTGATTCTATTGTTTTGAAGACTAAGAAAGAAAAAGAAAAAGAAAAAGAAAAGGAAAAGGAAAAGAAACAAGAAACAATATCTTGTCCTTACTTCACTAAATATCTCAAATTAGGGATGAGAGATAAAGAAGTAATAAAGGTAAAGAAGTTCTTAAAAGAACAAGGTTTCTATCAAGGAGAAACAACTTCCAATATCTTTGACTTAAAAACAGAACAAGCAGTAGAGAAATTCCAAGCTAAATATGCCTCTGATGTTTTAACTCCTTGGGGATTAACCAAACCAACTGGTTATTGGTACAAAACCACAAGAAAGAAAGCGAATGAAATATATGGATGTAAAGAAGAGGTTAAACGGAATTTATCTTCTTCTTCTGCTCTCTTTACTAAACCATTGTATAGAGGCTTAATATCAGAAGATGTTAGACGTTTACAGTCTCTCTTAGCTACCAAACCTAAGATTTATCCAGAAGGATTGATTACTGGTTACTTTGGGCCTTTAACCGAAAAGGCTGTCCAAAGATTCCAGTTAAAATATGGTATTGTTAGTTCTTCCTCTGATCCTGGTTTTGGTTATGTTGGCCCCAAGACAAGAGCAAAGTTGCAAGAAGTATTTGGAAGATAGAGTAGATAAAACAAGATTCGTTGGTGAGTTAAGCCAACGGATCTTTGTTAGGAAGTAAATGAGATCCTATCAGTCGCTCGCTTTGCTCACTCCTTCCAGGATGACATCTTTCCTTCGTCATTGCGAGGAGCGAACGAAGTGAGCGACGAAGTAATCTCCAATAACAAAGTAGAAAATTGATTAAAATAATTAGAATAATTAGAATCATTAGAATCATTAGGTTAATTTGTTCTTATGTTATCTCCTAAAGATGAAATAAAAAATAAGCTAGATATTGTAGAGGTGATTGGCCAGTATGTAAAGCTTCAGAAAGCAGGTTCTAGTTATAAAGGGCTTTGCCCTTTTCATAATGATAAGAATCCTTCTTTTTATGTCTCTCCTTCGCGGCAGATTTGGCATTGTTTCGGGTGTGGGGCAGGGGGGGATATTTTTACTTTTATTATGAAGATAGAAAATGTTGATTTTCCTACAGCTTTACGAATGTTGGCGGAAAAGGCAGGGGTGAAATTAAAACCAGAAAATCCTCGGCTCCGTTCCCAAAAGCAAAAGCTAATTCAGATTAATCAAGCTGCTGCTCAATTTTTTGAAAGAAATCTTTGGCAAAATAAAGAAGTGCTGGCTTATCTTAATAAAAGGGGATTAAAGGAAGAGACAATTAAGGAATTTCATCTTGGCTGGGCGGAAGATGAATGGCGTAGCCTCAGTAACTTTTTAGTGGAGAAAGGATTTCGCCCTCAGGATATAGTAGCTAGTGGCTTGGCCATTTCTAAAAAGGAACCAGCGGGAATTAACACTAATATCCAGAATAGAGAATACAAAATACAGCCCTCAGATATTTATGATCGTTTTCGGGGACGAATTATGTTCCCTATAGAAGATATTACTGGGCGTCTCTGTGGGTTTACCGGACGTATTTTTGCTAAAGGTAAATCACTGAAGACAATTAGAAATATAGAAGAGGTAGGAAAATATGTAAATACTCCTCAAACTTTAGTTTTTGACAAGAGCCAATTACTTTTCGGACTTTCTCAGAGTAAAAAATATCTTCGTTCTGAAGGCAGTACCGTTATAGTAGAAGGGCAGATGGATTTTCTTGCTGCCTGGCAGGCAAAGGTGAAGAATATTATTGCTACTTCCGGGACTGCTCTTACTGCTGCCCATTTGCATTTGCTGAAAAGGTACAATCATACTCTTATTTTAGGATTTGATATGGATAAAGCTGGGAGGAAGGCTACAGAGAGGACTATTGATTTAGCCTTAAGCCAGGAAATGGAGGTAAAGATCCTTCTTTTGCCTCAAGGGAAGGATATAGCTGATTATCTCTTGCATCCAGAAAATCGAGCAAAGATAGAGAATCTTGTCCAAAAAGCAGAGCCGATAATGAATTTTTATTTTCAGGAGGCGAAGGCCCAAGGTGATAAAAAGACTATTCAGGGAAAGAAAAAAATCGCTTCTTATTTTTTACCTCGAATTAAGAAGCTTACTAATGCCTTAGAAAGATCTTTTTGGGTAGAAAAATTAGCTCGCTACTTAGAACTGCCTTCCCAATCTTTGGAAGACGAGCTGAATAAAATTAATTTAGATTTTAGAAAAGAAAAGAAGGATTTGAATGATAATTTTCTTAAAACTTCTTCTCCTTTGTCTCGAATAGATATTATAGCAGATAGGATTCTTGCCTTTCTTATAAAATTTCCTTCCTGGCGAAAGTTGGTTTCTACTTACAAAAGTTATTTTCCCTCTTCCCGACGTAAAATCCTGCAAGTGATTGAAGCTGCCCCCCAGAGCTCTCTGGAGAGAAAAGATCTACAAAAAATGAATTTAGATGAAGAACTAAGGAATCAGATTAATCAATTGGCCCTGCGGGCAGATTACGAAACGGAAATACTTGAGCAGTACAAAGTTTCTCTGGAAGAGGAATTAAAGAACGAGCTGAAAATTTTAGAAGAGGAAGCAGTAAAGAAAGATTTGGATAAAATAGGGAAAGAAATTAAAGAAGCTGAGGAGAATAACGAAAAGGAAAAAGTAAAAGAACTTATGAAACAATTTAGTCAATTATCTAAACATTTAATTAATTAATATGCAAAAGAAAAAGAAACAAAGAGAAAAAAAGAAGTTGTTAGTTCAGAGGCGAAGAGAAAGAGTCAAGAAGAAAAAGACAGTAAAGAAAAAGACAGTAAAGAAAAAGACAGT
>Ga0114934_10001332_pt1 | contig 16051 bp, 17 predicted proteins | sample 4SBtaG_2_FD_99695 | JGI IMG/M metagenome (GOLD analysis project Ga0114934, IMG submission 99695) | Deep subsurface microbial communities from Kolumbo volcano to uncover new lineages of life (NeLLi) - 4SBTROV10_white metaG | ecosystem: Environmental > Aquatic > Marine > Volcanic ... | reverse complement strand
CGTTGATGTTGTCGATCATCGGCCGCCCGGACGGTGGCGATCCTCGCCGCAGTGGGATGGTCCTGGAAGGCAACGATTATCACTTGATTACCGATTGCCGGGTCGAGTCCGAATTTGACGAACTTCACCATCAAACGTCGATGCGGTGCTGGGCCAGGTCCGAGACCGGGCAGGAGTACAACATCACCGGCCGTGTCAACTCGTTGATCCCGCTGCGAAACCGTCGAACCGACGCCGACGGCAACCAGCTGTTCACCAGGATCACCGAGGCCATGACCACTTTCGAGTGCCCGCACAATGGGGTGGTCAAGACCGGTATGGGGATGACCGAATACCTCGATCAGGTTGTCGACGGGCGGCCCATCGGCCCCGACTACTAGGTAGCGGTGGCGGTCAGGTCGCCGCTACCAGGTCGAGCGCTCTTCCCAAAGTGGCGAGGCGCTCGTAAAGATTGGCTCCCGCGGGGTAGAGACGTATGGTCGTGACGCCGCTATCGGCCCAAACCTGCAGCCGGTCGCGCACCATTTCTTCGGTCCCGATCAAAGTGGTCGCGAGCACCATCTCGTCGGGGATCACCGCCGCGGCACCGTGACGGTCGCCCTCGAGCCATAGACGTTGGGCCTCCTCGGCAACGTCGGCGAAACCTTGCCGGGCGTAGGCGGAGTTGTAAAAGTTGGTATCGGCGGACCCCATGCCTCCGAGGCTGAAAGCCAGGCCGGCGCGGCGCTGATCGATCATTTCGCCCAGTTCCTGCTCGTCGCGAGCGAAGGCAACTTCGGCGCCTTGGCAAATATCGATGTCGCTTAACGTTCGGCCCGTCTTTCGAGCGCCGACCCGCAGGTGCGAGAAGTAGGCGTCGTCGGCGCCTTCTGGGACAAACGATGTGCCGATCCAGCCGTCGCATCGTTCGCCGGTAAGTTCAAGCATCTTGGGCGACAGAGCCGCCAGGTAGATCGGGATCGGCGTTTCGGTTTGGATACCCAGCCGCAATGCCTTGCCCTGACCGCGGGGGCGAGGCAGCCGAATTGTTTGACCGTCGTAGGCGATTCGTTCGCCACTGAACGCTTGCTCAATAACGTCGATCGTCTCGCGCATTCGGGTTAGTGGCCGAGAGAACTCGACGCCGTGGAGCCCTTCGATTACTTGAGGACCGGATGCCCCGAGACCGAGGACGAAACGGTCACTGGACATGTGGGCGAGGGTCATTGCGGTTTGGGCGATCAACACCGGCGATCGGGTTCCGACTTGGAAGATCGCCGCGCCGATGGCCATCCGGTTGGTTACTGCCGCCAGGTAACCGAGCGGCGTGGCGGCTTCGGCCCCCCACGCTTCGGCGACCCAAACCATGTCGACACCGAGCCGTTCGGATTCCGTGACAAAGTCGACCAACTCGTTCCAGGGCCCGGCTTCGGCAGTGAGTTGGATGGAGGTCTTCACCCGAACGCGACGTCGTCGAGGAACCAGTCGACAAATCGGTGGGCCCGTTCGATCGCGGCGGACTCGTGGCGTGCCGCTTCGGCCAACATGGCGCGGCGATCAATTCCGTTGCGTTGTAGATATTCGGGTTCGCTGCCGTTCAGGAATCCGGTGATGTGGTTGACATCGACCTCTGGATGGAACTGAGTTCCGACGGATGTGCCCATCCGGAACAGTTGGGTAGCTCGGTCGTTTTGGGCGAGTACTTGGGCTTGGGGCGGAGCGGTGAAGCAGTCGTGGTGCCATTCGAACCACGGCCCGGGCCCGGCGGGATTGGTTGCGCCGGTAGGCGCGTCGATGCGGAACCATCCGATTTCGTCGATAGCGGCGTGTTGGGCTGATCCTCCCAGCGAGTCGGCTAGGAGTTGGCCGCCGAAGCAGATACCAAGGATCGGGCGATCGGCGGCGGTGGCGGCTCGAAGCATGTCTGCTTCGTCGTAGACCCACGTGTCGATCTGATCTTTGTTGGCGACCGAGCGAACCGAACCCATTGGAACAATGACGTCGTAGTCGCGCCAATCGGGGAACACTGCTGCTTGGTTGGGTTCGTTGTAGTCGGCGGTCACGAGATGGGTGTCGACGATCATGCCCCGTTGGGTCATGCGAACGGCAATCTGTCCGGGCTGGCCGTCAGGTTCGTGAGCGATGGCCAGCACCCGCTTGCCTGTGAGGTTCATCGGCCGCTCTCGGCTAGTGCCTTGATGCCGGTGATGGTGGCGTTCATGTTGCCGCGCCATTCGTCGAGACGACCAGCGACAATGTCGGCTTCCTTGTCTGGTCGAGCATCTATGACTCTTGACAGACCTGATCGGCCGGGTCCGAGTACCGCTCCTAACGCGAGGCGGGTACGTGAACCCTCGGGAGTGAGAGTGAACCGCCAACTGGCGGGGCCGCCGTCATCTCCCAGAACTTGCCACCCGAACTGGTGCTCGACCTCGAACCAGTCGATGCGGCACTCGACCTGCCACTCGCCTGCCAACGGGTGTTTGTTGTGGCCTTGAAACATTGCTCCGGCCGACGGGCCGTCGAAGGGGTCGAGCCAATGGGCGTGCTGGAATTCGGTCGAGAACTTGGCAGGAAGGTTGATGTCGGTAACGAGGTCCCACAGCACTGCTGGCGGCGCATCTACAAGCGTCGAAACTTCGATCCCTGGCTGGTCTGAATACAGAATCATGATGGGTTCTATCGGTTCTGGTCGACGGGACCGAACGTACGGGCGACGCTGGCCCATCCCTTGTGCATCCAGGCCCCGGCCTGGCGGCCCGACCCTTCGAGCGTGCAAACGAACTCCGGTTCGAGATGTTCGTGGTCGGTGAGTTGGTGGAGATTCATCTGCTGATCCTCGCGCGCCTGTAGACGAGCCGCATCGGCGACACGAAAGCTCGCCGCGGTTATGAAAGCATGACCGATCATGCGGGTGATCGAGGCGACCAAACTCCAAAAGAAGTACGCATCGTTGCGCGGTCCAGGCGTGACCGCGGTTGATGATCTCGACTTGGTGGTTGATGGGCCGGGGGTGCATGGGTTTCTGGGTCCGAACGGATCGGGAAAGACCACCACGATCCGGTGTCTGCTCGGTCTGGTCCGACCATCGTCGGGAACGGTCAAGGTTCTGGGGTCCGACGTTGGACAGCTTCACACCGTGGTTGATCGGGTCGGGGCGCTGGTCGAAACGCCAAAGTTCTTTCCCACTTTCAGCGGCCGCAAGAACCTGATGATGCTCGGTCAACTCTCGGGAATCTCAAGCAGTCGCGTCGATGAGGTGCTCGAAACGGTGGGTTTGGAGAACCGCGGGCGCGACACGTTCAAGTCGTATTCGCTGGGCATGAAGCAGCGGTTGGCGGTGGGGGCCACGCTGCTCAAAGACCCCGATCTGGTCATCTTGGACGAACCCGCTAACGGCCTCGACCCTGCTGGCATTGTCGACATGCGCCGGCTGATCCGCCGTTTGGCTGATGAAGGCAAAACGGTTTTTGTGTCGAGCCACCAGTTGGCCGAGGTGCAGCTCACCTGTGATGTGCTCACCATCATCAGCCGCGGCCACGTGATCCAGACTGGTTCGGTCGCCGACGTGTTGGCCAGTGTCACCGACCAGAGGGTGCGGGTGGTGATCGACGATGCCGACGGCGCTCAAGGCGTGCTGGCGGCCGCGGGCTTCGTAGCGTCGGTGACCGGCCCTGCTTCTCTCGACGTGGTTATCGCCGCCAGCGAAGCAGCAAGCGTTACTCAAGTGCTCGCGCAGACCGGCCGCTATTTGCGGGCGTTGGAACCGATGCAAGGGACGCTCGAACAGGCGTTTCTCGAGCTCACCGAGGGCGACGAAGGGGCCGGATCATGAGGCTGTTTCGCACCGAGTTGACCCGGTTCTGGAGTCGGCGCTTCATGTGGGCGGTGACCGGTCTGGTGTTTACGATCAGCACGGTGGCGGGGGTAGTTGTTTTTGCCAAGCATTCGGCGACGGTGCCCGACAACGACGCCTACGCAATCGAGCAGGCTCGGCGCCAAACCGACGAATGTGTCCGGCATTTCACTGAATCCCTGCCCGATTCGGAACGCGAGATGATCGCCTCCGATTTTGGGTTCGACGCTTCATCGATGACCGAGAACGAATGGGAAGAATTCCTTCGTTCCGAGATGTGCTTCCAGGATCCGGCTTGGTACCGGCCCGATGATCCTCGTTTCTTTGCGACCACGTTGTTGGTTGACACCTACCAGGCCTACGAGATCGACGACTGGAGCGCCGATCGACGTGACTACAGCACCGCCAACACTTTCCGAAGTGGCGTTCAGACGTATCGTCAGGCTGAGGACGGGCTGGTTGGTGTGGTGCCCGTAGTCGCCACGTTCTACCTGGTGATTGCCGTGTTGATAGGGGCGTCGTTTGTTGGCGCCGAGTACAAGTCGGGCACGCTCGAAAACCTGTTGCTGTGGGAGCCAAGACGGGTACGGGTCCTCTGGACCAAGTTCGCGGCGGGTTTTGTTTCGTCGGCTGTCTTGACGGCCACTTTGCTCACTTGGCTTACTGCGTTGCTGTATTTCGTGGCGACCCAGCGCGGGTCCACGGGCGCCGTTGATGGTCGGTTCTGGATCGATGTCGGGTCAACAATCGCACGAGGCGCGGTCATTGGGGGTTTGTTTTTTGTGGCCGCCATGTCTGTGTCGGTCGTTGCCCGCAACACCACCGCAGCAGTTGGTGTGATTCTTGGCTGGTTCGCGGTCTCCAACATTGTGATCGAGTTGACCGCTCGATGGTTGAGGCCGTGGGAGTTGTTCAACAACTCGACCGCGTTCATCCGCGAAGCCGACGCGGTCCGGTACACGAAGATTCAGGGCTACTGGAGCACGATCTATTCGCACGGTTATCTACGGGCGGGCATGGTGACCGCGGTGTGGGTGGCGGTGATGGCCACGGTTGCCACAGCGGTGTTTGTCCGACGCGATATAGATTAACGAGCGGCGACTATGGCGGGAGATTTGGTGTGAACACCCCTTCAGGAGACCAAAACGAAATTACCAGTGCGGAGCTGAGTCTCATCAGCCTTGGCGTGGTGATCTTGACCGCGGTCGCGGTATGGCCTTTTGTCGGTTCGGGTGTGGCGCTGGCCTTTCTTGGGCTGAGCGCCGTCGTCATCGCAATAATGGTTTTGCTGCGTGGGGCTTGACCCGACCTATTGGGTCAGTACCGGTAACACGCCTGGCAACAGCGCAACCCCGGGTTTGTTCCCGGTCGCGAACACCACCGATTCTTGGCCTGCGGTGACATATCCCGACAGCGACAGGTTCATGTAGGCCGGTGGGGTGCCGGCGTTCAGTGGTCGCAGATCGATCGCGGTGGTCGAACCGCCGACAAGGTTGCCGGTGAAGTAGACGGTGCCGTCGGGGTAAGTGAGCGTGACCCGGAACTCGTCAAACAGCGACAGGTTGGTGTCGGGGGTCAACACGAGCGTTGTCCATATTCGTGTTGTTCCATCGGCACACGTACAGGGTGCGATTGTGGTGTTGACCCCACCTCCCGCCGAGCATGGGTATTGACCATCATCGATCGAGAACGAGTACAAGAATCCGGTGTGACCAAGCGCGTAAATGCAGCTGCCGCCGTCGGAGACGTAGGCGTACTCTTCGGTCTTGAGCGAACTCCAGTTGGAGGCCGCTATCGCGCATTGGGAGTTGGTGGTCCAGTCCCAGCATTCGGCTTTGCTGGATTTACGAAACGGAAAGAACGTTCGCGTGTGGCCTTGGGCGGTAACACCGTGGGCCGGTTGTTCACCGGTGTCTTTGGTGAACGTCCAAGGCATCAGAGCGCCGCGGGAGTTGCCGGACTGGTCCCAGCACTCGTGACCGGTAGCCGGTTTACCGCCGCCTTTTCCGGCAAACGCGCAGACACCGTTGACGTTGCCGCCGGTGTCGAATGTGAGGAACATGTAGGGGCGTTGGCCCGTGGTGTGCACCGCGCCGAAGCCACTGCACGCGGCGTTGGTGTTTGTGTCCCAGCAGTGCACCGAACTGGTGCCGTCGGCGGGGTCGAGATCGAGGTAGATCCTGCCGCTGGGTGCGAGTTCCATGTCGAACTGCATTCCGTCGGTGTTGATTCCACCGGCGATTCCTCCACCCCCCGACGGCGTTGCGTCGTGGACTCCCGATAACGCCGTGTTCTTGGGGTAGCCCGAGCACGCACCAGCGCTGGCAGTGTCGTAGCAATACATCCGGTTGTCGTCGCCGTACATGAACAGCCGAGATCCCACTACTTCGGGTCCGTCGATGCGGGATTTGCCGTCGCGGTCGCTGTTGGCGCTGTAGGACGCGAGTGGGAACGGGTTGGAGAACCCGGTGCACGTCGAGTGAAAGTTGCCGTCCCAACAACCCAGCCCGACCGAACCGCTGGTCTGCACAATGAAGTACACCTTGGTGTTGATGGCGGCCAGCTTCGGGGTGTAGTTGGTGACCATGCCCGAGTAGGCCTCGTGAGGGTAGTAGTTGACGTTGCCGCCAACGTCGCACAGGCTCTCGGTCACCATGTCGGTGCACACGAGGGTGGGGCCGCTGATGTGGTGAAAGATGTTGAAGATCTTGGTGCCAGCCACGGTTGGTTCGTAGCCATCGCCGCCGGTACCGGCGTTTACCAAGGTGGTAATGCCGGGCGGGATCAGCACTGACGGCGCGCACACCGCGCCGCAGCTATTCAGGGCGGCGCTGGCGGTGCGCGATGCGTCGACCTGATCGACGACGAGCCCCGCAAAAATCGTGGTGAGGTCGGTTTCGGTGATTTCGACCTGCGCTTCATCTCCGCCGAACGCGTTCACCGAAAAAGTCACGCCGACGGAGACGTCGGGATCGGCGGGGTCGAAACCGTTTTGGGTGGCGATTTCGCGGGCCACCGAGGTGCCGGCAAGTTCGGCGGCCGACCGGCTGCCGGTGGTTGCTTCAACCCGCGTCAGTTCGCTGACGGCGGCGAGAGCGCCCAGGTCGGCGGCCCGCTGTTCGCGAGAACCGGTGTTGTACCAAAGACCCAGGTCGAGCGCGAAGGCCGCCATGATCATCAGAACGGTTAGTACGAGGGTGGCCTGGATGAGGATGTACCCGCGTTCGTTCATGGCAGATCTCCGAGGGTGGGAAGTCGGTAGGACACCGAATGGTCGCTGAGTTGAATACCTCCGCCTGGAACAATGCCGGTGAGCCAGCGATGGTCGATGCTCACCGCGACTCCGACCCGATCGGTGGGCGCGAAGACCGTGTCTCGGGTAGTCGGGCACAAGAATCGGTCGGGTTCGCCGGCGCAGGCCGGGTCAACGAAGTCTGCGGCAGTGGCGGTAGCTACGTAGCTGCCGTGAAAGATCGTGCACTGACCTTGGATACCGGTTGATCCAAATGACAGGGCGGCCGCCGCGGCCTCGCAAGCCTTGGGAGGACCACCAGAGTCGGTGCTCGCTACGCGGTAGATCATCAGCCAGTCGAGGTCGTCGAGCGAATCGGTTGTGGCTCGGACTCGTTCGATGGTTTTGAAGTCGATCAGTCGAGTGGTGTCGCCCCGGGTTTCTTCGAGCGTTGCGGCCCGCACAGTGGATGCCGCGTTGGTTGATGATCGCCAGGCCAACCCGAACTCGGCGATCCCCATCATCAACATGATGAGCAAGGGAAGAATCAACGCGGTCTCGACGATGACCGCACCGCGCTCGTGAACTTCGATTCGACTCATCAGATACCTGCGGAGTATTCGATCGAGAGGATTGTCTTGCTGGTAATCGTCGAGCCGCGGTAGATGCCGGTGAGCGACGGGTATTCGTAGCGGATCCACACTCCGAGCAACTCGTTGCCCTGCCGATCCGCGGGACACCAACGGCAGGTGAGCGAAGCGGCCGACTTGTCGAAATCGGCTGGCCGATAGACGGTGCAGTTGTCGATCGATGACCCGCTGTGGGTACCGGTGAGGCAACTTGGTGGTGGGTTGGTGTCCGCCGACGTTGCTTTGAAGATCACTACCCGTTCGACGTTGGCCCGTCCGTCGATGAGGCGGATCTCGATCTCGTCAAGAATTGCGACGTCAGCGCCCACGTCGCTGCCCGCGATGGTGCCGACCCGAGCGCTGTACGAAACGGCCTGTTCGACCGACAAGTTGGCCTTCATTAGCCAGCCGGCCTCGAAGATGCCCAGCAGGACAGCGATGACAAGTGGGGTGATCAAAGCTGCTTCGACCACCGCGGTGCCGCGCTCGCGGGATGGTTTGGTCGTTTTGGTAGCGACGTGCACGTGGTGCCTTAAGGCTAGATGACCTGGGTCGTTTGGCCCATAGAGTCCTTCGTCTTGTTGAATGGCGTTCATTAGCGAAAATTGCGGCCCCGAATTAGCTTGTCGATGTTGACGTTGATGTTGGCGTCTGGTCGGAGGTTGAGATCGTGGGCGTAGCGGTGCCTTTCCCATCTACCCAGCCGGTTGGTTACGACTGGATGGGTGACGAGCCACGGTTTGACCCGCAGCGTCATCTGCAACTCGAGGCGCCGAGCGAGATCGTGACATTGGCCGATCTCGGCTATTCCGCGGCCGAAATCGCCACCAAGGCCACGCCGGTTGCGGCATCGTCGCCGTTTCGGATTTTGAGCGACGAAGGAGCCGCGGTGATGCTCGACGTTGGCCGTCGGCTTCGTCAGCATGTGAAACCGGCGGGGGAACGCATCGAGCAAATGGTACGAGGGGGCTGCTATCGCTCGCAGTGGCTACGCGACTTGTGCATCAGCCAAGAGGTCAGCGACCACCTCGAATCGATTTACGGAATCGAGATCGCCCCTCATCCAATGCCGTTGCACCTCGGGCATCTCAACTATGAGCCGACGCGAATCGAGACCGCCATCGACAAATGGCATCACGACACCCTTCCTCTCGATTTTGTGATGATGGTGACTGATCCGGGCAAAGTGTCAGGTGGACGGTTCGAGTATTTCTTGGGTACGAAACAACAAGCAGCCGAGTTGGCCAGCGAGGGCAAGACTCCTCCGCCCGAACAAACAGTGGCGCCCGAATTTGTGGGGCCCGGCTACGGCATTGCGCTACACGGCGACATGGTCGTGCACCGCGCCGGGCCGTTGCACGACCTTGGCGAACGCATCTCGATGGTCAACGGTTACGTCGCGCTCGATACCTCGCGTGACGAGCAGAGCCGTTCGGCTGACCTCATCGTGGTCGACGATAAGGAAGTGTTGTGGACCGAGTGGGCCAAGATGGCTGCTTGGCGTTCTCATGGTCGTCTCGGTGCGTTGATCGAGCAACTCGAGTTCACCAGTGACCGCGACGCAGTGATCGCCGAACTCGAGTCGGCGATCGGCGATGCGACCCGCGCCATCGACGAGATGCGTCACGGTTCTGACGTCATTGCCCACTACGGCGGCTAGCCAATGGATTTGGCTGATCCGCGCAACTGTTACCCGGCGGTGCTGATTAGCGAGGCTGAGCGTCGGGCCGATTGCGAACTCGACCCCAACGGGTCGTACCTAGAAGGCCTCACCCTCGTGTGTAACGGTTTGCGAGGCGACCGTGTGACGAGCGATGGGCGCAAGATGTTGGCCACCGATGCCATCAAGTACTTGGTCAACCGGGCCAAGATTGACGACTATCACCAACGCCATCTCGACCTTGCCACCTCTGTGATCGAGCAGCCGATTGTGATACTCGGGCTCCCGCGCACCGGCACAACGGTGCTTTCGTATTTGTTCGATCAGGATCCGCAGTGGCGCAGTTTGCTCAACTGGGAAGCAGTGCAGTCGGTGCCGCCGCCGACCACGGCAACGTTGCGAACCGATCGCCGGTGTCTCGAGTTGCTCGAGTTCCAGGAAACGGTGTTCCCGCTTATCGATCCGCCACCACCTCATTGGGAGTGGGCCAATGGTCCAACCGAATGCACATTTTTGTTGGCGCAGGACTTCAAAGCGGCGATGTGGGAAACCCGTATACCCAATGAGGCTTACCGCGAGTTCATCGCCAATTGCGACATGAGTTCGGCTTACCGCCACCACCGCCGCGCCCTGCAGGTTTTGCAGCACCATGCCCCCGGGAGGTGGGTGCTCAAGATGCCGGCCCACGCGTTCTTTGTTGACGCGTTGCTGGCCGAATACCCCGATGCGCGCGTCATTTGGGCTCATCGTGATCCTTACAAAGCAACTGCCTCGTTCATGGACCTCGTGGGGTTTGCTCACGGCCTGAGTCTCGGCTCACCCGATATCGAGTGGATTCGAAACACTTATCCGGATCGGTTGCTGGCCCACATCGAAAGGGCCCGTCCCGCTTTGGCCAACCGTGATGTGCACCACGTGCACTTTCTGGACTTCATCAACGATCCGATCGGTTCAATGGAAGGCATCTACGAGTGGATCGGCGCGACCCTCGACGATGATGTTCGCACGTCGATGACGAACTGGCTCGCAGAAGATCCGATCCGCCGGCCCCGGTCTCGTCCGTATGGTCTGGCGGAATGGGGGTTGTCGCGGGAAGAACTCGAGCCTCGGTTCGGCGACTATGTTCGTGATTTCGGAGTTGGCGAGGAGCCGTAGGCGCTCAGGTTGGGAAGGCGAGCATGACCGCAGATGACGACGCTCGTAATCGTCTAAGGGTCAAGGTGGTGCTGTCGGATCCACGACTCACCGAGGCCATCGTGGGTGGAGGAGGGTTTGGAGGAGTGCACTCGCCCGCGGTGGCGCAGAACATGTTCGATCCCCGCCACCAACAAGCGATTCGTTCGGCCCGCAAACTAACGACAGTGGTCGAGACCGGCCCGAGGTCTTGGCTGGTGCGGCTTCCGATGGTCAACGCGGCGGTGTTCGAAACCGACGATGGGTTGGTGGTTGTCGATACCGGCATGGCACCGGGTGGTCCGGCGATTCTCGATGCGGTCCGTTCGGTGAGCACTGCGCCGATTCACACCATCATTTACACCCACGCCCATGTTGATCACTGCATGGGCACTTGGGCTCTACTCGAGGATCGCCCCGAGATCGTTGCCCACGTCGACGCGGCAGCGCGGTTCGAGCGCTACGTGAAGCTGAGGGGTTCGGTGTCGCGGTACATGTCGCAACCTCTCGATTCGTTTCCGTCGGGTGGCGGTGACTGGATCGCTCCCACCCGCACGTTTAGCGACTCGTTGTCGTTGGAGATCGGCGGCGAGCAGTTCGACCTGGTCCACCGACGCGGCGAGACCGATGATCAACTTTATGTCTCGGTTCCCGGTCGCCGAATCGTGGCCAGCGCCGACTACTACCAAGGGTTCTTGCCCAACGCTGGTAACGGCAAGCGGGTGCAGCGTTACGTCGAAGAGTGGGCGTTGGCGTTGCGCGAGATGGTGGCCCTTCATCCAACGACGCTCATGCCGGGGCACGGCGAACCCATTGTCGACGATCAACTAGCCATCGCCGAAGTGTTGTCGGTCCATGCGGCGGCGCTCGAGCACATTGTTGATCACACGCTGGCGGGCCTCAACGATCGGCTTCGTCAAGACGTGATCGCCGACTCGGTTGAGTTGCCGGCGGAGTTGGTCAGTGATCCAACTCTCAACGAGCAGTACGTTTCGGCGGCCGACATTTCGCGCATGGTGATGAAGCAGTACTGCGGATGGTGGGACGACATAGCGTCGCATTGGTCGCCGGCGCGGTTTGATCAACAAAGCGCGATGGTTTGTGAACTCGCCGGGGGTGTCGAAGCACTGGTTCAGAGGGCACGGGCTATGGCTGCCAGCGATCCAGTGATGGCGTGTCACCTGATCGATTGGGCGTGGTACGGCGACGTTGGCAACGCGGCCACCGCCGACGCCGTTCTCGAGATTTACATCAACCGCGTGGCGACCTCGGGCAGCAATACTCAGGAGGCGCTGATGTATCTCGATCACATGACCGATGTGCGCCTGGCTGTCGAAAATGGGCGTACCGAGACTGGGCAGTCGATCTAGAGTCGTCCGATGACTGATAGCCAACAGCCCGCATCTGCTCGTACGACACTGAAGCGGGGCAAGGATCGGGCTGTTTATGCCCGCTCGGAGATCCGCGAGGTTCTCGAAGCGGGTTTGATCGCTCACGTTGGTGTGGTTACCGAGCAGGGCCCCATCGTGTTGCCCATGGTGTACGGACTTCGCGATGACGAGATTTTGATTCACGGCGGTGTTGCCAATGCGATGCTGCGGGGTGGCCGGTCGGCTGATGTTTGCATCACTGTGACGATTGTTGACGGTTTGGTGGTGGCCCGTACTCCGCTTCACAACTCGATGAACTATCGCTCGGTGGTGATTCGGGGCGAGGCCATCCTTGTCGATGGTGACGACAAGTTCGCCGCGCTCAAAATCATCAACGACCATATCGCCCCGATGTGGGACACCGCCCGCCCGCCGAGTGACGCCGAGTTCAGGCAGACCATGGTTCTCAGCGTTGAGCTCACCGAAGCTTCGGCCAAGATTCGTGGCGGCGATCCAATCGACGACGAATCCGATATCGATGGTCCGTACTGGGCCGGAGTGCTTCCCCTCAACACCAGTTGGGGCGACCCAATTGCGTCGGCCGATCTGCGAGGGGACCCAGCCATCCCGGATGGGGTGATTCAACGGGCCGGCACAAACGCTCACCCCAACGGCTAGCGGTCAACTGCTGGTCGGTGATTCGGCGAGAAGATCTTCGACGATCAGGCGGCCGCGCTCAGGAACCGGGTCGTCTGGGAACACCGTTCGGACGACGGCGAACACATCTTCAGGGGTCCGAAGGCCGAGATGATCAGTCAGCAGAATAATGTCGGCTAGGTCGGTTTGGCGCGCCGAGCGGACTTTCATTGCTAACAAACGGTCGGCGCTCGCGGCGATAACTCGTAGCGAGGGATTGTCAAATACAACGATCCCTCGACGGTCTTGTGAGGTCGGTAGGTACGCACTTGCTTGCTCGTTGAGCCAACTGCCGGGCAGTCCAAGCTGGCGACCTACAACGCGGACGGCTTCGGTAAGTGGCCCGTATCCTTCGAGGATCAGCCCATCAATGTCGCGGGTCACGCGTTCGCCGTCGTAGGCCAGAGCGATTGCTGTGCCACCAACGATGTAGACGCGTGCGGTGACATTCTGGCCTCGGAGATGATCAGCGGTTGCGTCAAGCGCGGCGCGCAACTCGTCGGCGTTCATTACACAACCACCAACTCGCGTGCGCATAGCAATACGCCGTGGGCCTCGAACGCCGCGGGGGAGTGCACGAGAGCCTCTGTACGAAGTGAGGGCAGCGGCGTGCCCGGGAACCAGGTTCCGGCCAGATACCGTGACTCGGCGAAAACCCAATCGGGCGTTCGGAGTCGATCGTGCCAGCAGTGATGTTCGACCCAGGCTGCGAGGAACGCATCCCAGCGAGGCTCGATCGATGCTGGTTCTTCGGCGACCAAATCAAGTCGATCTTCGACCGGGGTGTCGTGCCACCACATCGCGAAGTCGTGCAGCACGATCCGAAGGCGCCAGCCGTCCTCGGCGCGTGCTAGCCAGGGCACATAGCTGGCCAGCGACTTCGCCGGACCATCAGACATGTCAAGGAGTCTATGGCAGGGATTCCATCTGACGAACCCGGTCCGGGGTTGACGGCGACGCCGAACCGGGAGATCGCGTGACGGCTACAGTCGCGATATGGGCGCTGGGTGGGCTTGGGTTGGTTTGACACTCGCCGTCGTTGTCGCGGGTTGCTCCGACGGTGCCGACCCTGCGTCGACCGTTGCTTCGCCCTCGAGCACGACAGCCGCTCCCGAATCAACCGTTCCCGACACAACCGGGCCCGAATCAACCGTTCCAGACACAACTGGGCCAGCCGAGCCGGTGGATCTGCCTGCCGAGGTGCCGATCCGCTACCGGGTCGACACCGACAAGGTTGCGGCCGATAGTGCCGACCCGTTCCTGAACGTGCGTTGGGCACCGGGTGCGTCGGAAGAACTCCTGGCCAAACTGCCGCCCAACTACCGCGGTCTGCGATGGCTTGGAGAAGACACACAAACCGCTGATGGTGGGCTTTGGTATCTCGTCGAGTTGCTTGATCCGGTGGCGATTCGCTCCCTTGATCCCATAGAAGGACCGAACCCGGCCGGTTGGGTAAACGCCGATTTCATACTGCCTCTCGCCAACGGCATAAGGGTCGGTACTGATGATGTCGATGCGTGCGCTGGGGGTGGACTCGGGGTCGTAGAACCGTCCGCGGGCGACCGGCCGGCCGGGCATATCTATGCGCTCGAGAGCGAGCTGTTGGCCCCGCGTTGTTTGCGCACCGTCATCAGCTTTGGCACCGGCGATGCTCCGGTTGGCTGGAGCCATGTAAGCGCAGACTTGGCAATTGCTGACTCGCTGCCCCTGGCGACGATGGTCCAGAGTGGTGTCAATGGGATGCGGATTTGGTTTGACTCGATTGAGTCGGTGTGGCCGGGCGCAACCGACACCTCAGACGGTGTATACATCGTCAGAGATCACGGCCAGCTACAACTCGTTTCGCCGGTACCCGTCGAAAACGTCAGGCTTACCGCCCGGCCTGACGAGGGCACCATCGTCATCGACATGGCCCTCACGTCGGATTTCGAGCCGCCCTCAACCGACGTCGGGATCGTGGTGTTGGATGGGCCCACGGTGTCGCGTGGGTGGGTAGAGATCTCCGGGATTGCCCGGCCGTTTGAAGCCAACTTGGGTCTTCATATTGAGAACGCCGATGGGGCTCCTGTCGAAGCGATCTACTCCGGCAGTCTCAACTTCGGCACGATTCTCGCCACCGATTACGCGGTGCAAACCGAGGACTGGCTTTCGGCGTGGGCCGGTTTCGCGGTGCGGGCCGAGGGCCTGACTCCTGGCGACTACACCTTCGTGCTCGATGCCGACGGCGGCGGCGAAGTCGACCGGTCGTTGCGAGTCCCGTTCACGTTCCCGCCACCTGAAGACGGCTCTGAATATGAGCCACCGGGCTTGCTCACCGCTGCCGAACACCAGCTAGTGCAAGACGTAGTTGCTTATGCCCGAGGTTGGATGCCTCTCGCGTCGATGCCGTTCGCGGCCGATGTCGGTATTGGTGTGAATTCCGAACTGGTCCGAACCGTTCCGCGGTCTGATCTTGGCACTCGCTCCGTTTGGGAGGTGCTGTTCCCCGCCTTTGATACCCCCGCCAGCGGAGTGGACATCCTGGCCGACATCGGATTCGCGACGATTACCAAAGGCACCATCGACCATTGCGCTTCGCCGTCTTTCGACCCGCCGTCGGGATTCGAGGACTACCAGCAACTCAACGTTCAACCAATCGGGATCGATAGTTGTCTGCGCTGGTTCGGAATAAAGATATTCGTCGATGATGCCGGGTTGGTGGGCGCCGTCACGTTCGAGGGCTGGGAGCCTTAGCGGCGACATTGATCGAACCGGTCGCGGTGTGCCTTCTTATCCCTCGCAACGCCGGTTTCTGGCTGCGCACGACCGTTCTTCGTGGGTTTGGTTGGAACCTGGATCGTTCGGCAAGGTTCGCTTCGGTCCCAAAGTTCTCTGGGTCGGGGAAGGTGAAGAAACGCCTCGAGGTCGGACCGCGGGTGTGGGTGAACGTTGGGTGTCATTTTGAGCTGAACGATCGGGTTGTGATCGACGAAAATGCGGCGATTGGTCACGACGTGCTCATTTTGACGTCGACGCATTCGGTTGGTGGCAAACATGCCAGAGCCGGTGATCTCACGATCGCCGCCGTTTGCGTGGGTAAAGGCGCCTGGATAGGTGCTCGGTCAGTAATTCTTCCCGGCGTAACGGTGGGTCCGGGGGCGATTGTCTCGGCTGGCTCCGTTGTCGGAGCCGATGTGCCAGAGAACGCCGTTGTTGCTGGTGCCCCCGCCAAAGTTGTCGTCCCGCGGCTTCCGGGCTGAAACGGTGGCGTCGATGAAAAAGTCGCAAGACGAAATAGCGGGCTGGCGCGACGGCACTCAGGCAGCGTTTGCGGCGGGCGACTTTACCGACACCCGCCGATCTTCCCGATCTTGGTGCGTTGGCCCAGTACGTTGCCGACCACGCCTGAGTAAGCGGCGACGCGGCTCTACGCGGCGCTGGGTAACCCACACGCGGCGCGAAGCAGCCTCAGGAATT